>AUXO010021819.1_pt1 | contig 11991 bp, 10 predicted proteins | sample 768731 | NCBI WGS metagenome assembly AUXO01 (sample SAMN02715735, study PRJNA202380) | gut metagenome | biome: sheep rumen | host: Ovis aries | place: New Zealand: Palmerston North | reverse complement strand
ATCTGTATCACACAGACAACGGCTCCTCATGCTTTTAGTTATAAGATAACATCACTATATGGCCTACCCCATGGTCACGCTGTAGCTGTATGTCTTCCTAAGATTTGGGCTTTCATGCTCCTGAATCCGGATCTTTGTATTGACAAGAGGGGTAAGGATTATCTGGAGAGAATCTTCCATCAGATAGCTCAAAGTATGAATGTCACGACTCCTCAAGATGCAGTATTATACTTCAGGAAGATGATGAAAGAAATGAGTTTAGCGAATCCAGTTTCCACTAACAAAGAACAAGAAGTGGATACTCTTTCTCATTCTGTGAATCCTGTACGATTAAAGAATAATCCTGTAGAATTGGACGAGAGTAGTATTAGAAATCTTTATTTTGATATTATTAAATCATAGAAAAAAAGAAAATCGAAAAAAGATTTCTGTATTTGGAATCAGGACATCTGAAGTTATAGAATACAGAGCAAAACAAATTCCACATTGACAAGAATCATTTAATGCCAACAACATCTGAGAACAACAAACGGATAATGAAGAATACGGTATTTCTATATATCCGTATGTTTTTCATTATGGGTATAGCTTTGTTTACGAGTAGAGTTGTGCTCAAGACTCTTGGTGTTGTCGATTTCGGTATTTACAATGTAATCGGAGGAGTAGTGAGCATGATGGGAGTCGTTAACAGCGCAATGTCAGTGGCCACATCTCGATATCTCACTTTTAATTTAGGGAAGAATGACACAGAGGAATTGCATAAGACTTTCTGCATTAGCCTGACTATCTATTTGTGGATGTGTCTCATTTTTTTCATTCTTGCAGAAGCTATAGGTGTCTGGTTTATCAACACTCAGTTAAACATACCATCAGAGCGTGTAGCTGCAGCTAACTGGGTTTTCCAGTTCACCATTTTTTCCACAATATTTGCATTCCTGCAAAATCCATATTCTTCTTCCGTAATAGCTCATGAGCGCATGAATTTTTACTCTGTTATTAGTATAATCGAAGCCATATTTAAATTAGTTATAGTTTATTGTTTGTTAACTATTCCATTTGACAGGCTAATAGTTTATTCTGGATTATACATGATAATTTCTTTGTCTGTTTTTCTTTCATATCGATATTATTGTATTAGACATTTTGAAGAATGTCATTTTGTAGCATATAAGGATAGCAAACTCTTTCATGATATATTATCTTTCTCTGGATGGAACATGTTTGGTGCATTGGCTGGCATTGCCCGAACACAAGGCCTAAACATACTCCTTAACATTTTCTTTAACCCCGTAGTTAATGCAGCCCGTGGAATTGCAGTACAAGTAAGTGCTGCAACAAGTATGTTTTATGGGAATTTCAGCATGGCCACACGTCCTCAAATAACTAAGTACTATGCCCAGAAAGATTATAACAACATGAATCTCTTAGTCTTCCGCAGTTCTAAGTTTTCTTTTTTTCTTTTATGGATTATATCACTTCCAATTCTGATAGAAACCCCTACAATTATCCGATTATGGCTGGGGCAAATTCCAGAATATGTCATCCAATTTACAAGAATTATCATCCTTATTACTGCCGTAGACTCTTTGTCGAGTCCTATTATGACCATTTGCCACGCTACAGGTCATATAAAGTTGTACCAATTTGTAGTCGGCATGATTAACATTATGACTCTACCTGTATCATATATATTTTTAAAACTTGGCTATCCTCCTATATCTGTCTTTATTGTCTCATTAATAATGACTATAATAGCTACTCTATTGCGATTAATTATCGCAAAAAAATTGGTACCACAATTCCCTCTTATCAGTTATTGTGGCAAAGTCGTTGCCTTGTCTTTTTTTGTAGCTATTTTTTCTTCACTAATCCCTTTATGGTATCATTCACATTTTGAGCAGACATTATTGAATACTATTATTAATGGAAGTATTGCAGTTGTGATTACAATTCTCATTGTATTCTTTTGGGGAATGAATAAGAGCGAACGCGGATATATTTTACAATTAATTCAGGCTAAAGTATTTCATAAATGATTAAACTTGCTTCAAAAGACACTTGTACTGCTTGTGGTGCTTGTGCATATCGTTGTCCTCACCAATGCATTTCCATGCAAGAAAACACAATTGGAGAAATATATCCAATTATTGATAACGATAAGTGTATACAATGTCATGCATGTGAAAAGATATGTCCAGTGTTAGTTTTACCAGAGGGAAATATGCCTCAAACAGTATATGCAGCATGGTCAACCAAAGAGGAACAACGATTAAGTAGTGCTTCAGGAGGCGTAGCGTATGAATGCTATCAGTATGCAATCTACCATGGATATAAGTGCGTGGGAGCTTCTATGAATGCAGATTTAACCGTCAGCCTGAAGATAGCAGAGACTGCGGATGAATTAATTGCTTTCAAAAATTCCAAGTATGTATTTAGCGAGATGTACGATTTGCTACCTCGGATTACAGAAGAACTACGGCATGGAGAAAAGATTTTGATGATGGGACTTCCTTGTCAGATTGCAGCTGTAAAAAAAATGTTCCCTCATCATGATAATCTTTTATTAGTAGAAATCCTATGTCACGGAAATACACCTCATTCTTATTTGAAACAGCATTTTGAAAGTATAGAACAACGTCTTGGGAAAAAAGCAGCAGTTGTGGATTTCCGTACCCCCTCCTACATGACATATACATTTACATTTACCTTACGGGATAACAAAGGGGAAGAATTCTACGCTGCAAGGGCAAAAGACGGTGATACATATCAGTATGCCTATCATAATGCGGTTTCTTATAGAGAGAGTTGCTATCATTGTTCTTTCGCAAAAGAGGAACGTGTAGGCGACATTACTTTAGCTGACTATTGGGGACTGGGTAACAAGATTCCTTTTAACCACGAAAAAAAGAATGTTTCGATGGTACAGATTAATTCAGAAAAAGGAAGTTTATTCTGGAATGCAATCGTTAGGTCGGGAAATGTATTTTCCGAAGAACGTCCTATGGAAGAGGCGCGAGCAGGCAATCCTCGTCTTCTTAGGACTAACCCGAAATCAAAAGACCGACTTACCTTTGAAAAAGAAATTTTAAAGTATCATGGGGATTTTGAAAAAGCAACAATTGGATTGACAAAAATGTATCTAAAGCGGCTTAACGAACCAAGGTTTTTCCAACATTTACGAGGTTTCATCTTTAGAATAAGAAATATTTTTCACCTGTTATGAAAATAGGCATTATTACATTCCATTTTTCCCGTAATTATGGAGCTGCACTTCAGGCATATGGTCTTCAAGAGTACCTGAAAACTTTAGGACATGATGTCTATATAATAGACTATCGTCCTCAGTATCTTATGAAACATTTCCGGCGTGATAGTGCACGGATTTGGTTGTCAAAGAATCCCTTTATGTGTATAAAACGATTTTGTAACTATATGCAAACTCGGGAAATAAGGCATCAACGTCATGATGGTTTTGTGTCGTTTGTAAATAATTACCAAAAGCTTTACCCATATAGAGATGGCGAGGACTTCAATGGTTTTGATTTTGTTTTTATTGGAAGTGACCAAGTGTGGTCCCCCTTTCATACAGGTGGCCAATATGACGATATCATGTTTGGAGTTGGCTTCAAATGTAAAGTCATATCTTACGCTACCAGTTGTAGTCAGGCAAGTTTAAACCGTGAAGAGCGAGAGTATCTCAAAGAACATTTGGACTACCTTTATGCGATAAGTGTAAGGGAACATCATTTTAAGGACATGTTACAGCCTTTAACGAGGAAGGAAATACAGGTGGTTGCAGATCCGTCATTGTTAGCTGGTGCAGCCATTTTTGAAAAGATAGCTGCACCAATAAACAGAAATAAGCCTTATGTGCTTATTTATGAAATAGTTCATCATCAACAAGTTCAGAGAATTGCAAAGGAAATTGCGACACAGTTGAATGCTGATATTGTTGAGTTAACAAATGGAATGCTTGGGTATCACAACAAGACTATGGATGAAGGAGCAAGTCCTGAGAAATTCTTAGGCTACATCAAAGAAGCATCGTGTGTAGTGACAACCTCTTTCCACGGAACAGCATTTTCTCTTTTGTTCCAAAAACCTTTTTACATGGTAAAACAAGACAATTCTGCCGACGACAGAATGAGTAATTTATTAAAATTATTAGGATTGCAAGAGAGAATAATCTCAATGGATGCCAAAGTGAAATTTGGTAAAATCAATTATACTCCTGTGAGTCCTCGCCTTGAAGAATACCGGCATGACTCTATTTTATTTATAGATAAAAGTCTAAACGAATAACTACCAAGTGGAGATGGAACATATAAAATACTTTATTGAATGCCTGATTCCTGTTACCGCTTGCAATATTAAGTGTCACTATTGTTACATTGTGCAACGGAATCAGCGAAAAATGAAGCAAGCTCATTTAACCTACACACCAGAAACTATACGTAAGGGGCTTTCACTCTCTCGATTAGGAGGCATCGCTTATATTAGCATTTGCGGAGCTGGCGAAACACTGTTGCAAAAGGAGATGCCAGAAATTGTAAAATATCTATTGGAAGAAGGCCATTACATTAATATTACAACAAACGGAACGGTTTCCTATGCCTTTGAGAGAATCATATCTATTACCTCTCCTAATTATCTAAAACGATTACATTTTGCTTTTAGCTACCATTATTTAGAACTGAAAAGAAGAAATTTATTCAATTCTTTTTGGGAGAATGTAGACCGAATCAGAAATGCTGGATGCAGTTTTCTCATACAGCTAAACCTATGTGACGAATATGTTCCTTATATAGCAGACATAAAAAGGGACTGCTTGGAACATGTTGGTGCTTATCCACAAGTTGCAGCAACAAGAGACGAGAAGCATTTGGGAAGTGATGTGAGATTGTTTACTAGTCATAGCCAAATAAAATATGAGGATATTGGTAACTCATTCGACTCCCCACTCTTTCGTTTTACGATGAAGAACTTTATGGTCAAACGCAAAGAGTTTTGCTATGCAGGAAAATCATCATTCGTATTGAACCTTTCAACGGGTATTTTGAAACCTTGTTATGCCAGCAACCTCTCTCAGAATATTTTTGAGAATACAGAAAAACCTATCAGATTTACTGCTATAGGGAAACATTGTAAGAGTCTTTTCTGTATGAATTCCAGCCATTTCATGGCATGGGGAGTCATTCCATCAGTCCCAACACCTTCCTATGCAGACTTGCGTAATAGGCAATGCAATGATGGTAGTGAATGGTATACTCCCACAATGAAGAGCGCACTTAATCAGAAACTTGAAGGTGTCAACATGAATGTGTCAAGAATGGAGGTAGAATGGCAAAATGTGCAAGAAACATTGTTGACTTTATATTTGCACATGAAGAACCAAATTAGAAAAATCATGCCAGAAATTATCGTTGAACACATTAGAAAGAATAGGGTATGAAACCATCCGAAAAAGTTGTTTCTTTAAGAAATAAGATTTCTTCTCAGCTTGATGTAATTATCAATTCTGATCGTTGCATTCTCGTTGATGTCCCATATTATAGTAACATTGGGGATGTTTTAATATGGCAGGGGACATTAGATTTCTTCAAGGAAAAAGGACTAAAATGCTTAAACACATCATCTTTTGAAACCTTTTCCTATCCCCATCTTTCCTCAGACACGATTATTTTTTTCAATGGTGGGGGCAACTTAGGAGACCTTTATACAGAGCATATTAACTTGTTGAAAAGTATTGTTAAACGATATCCGAAGAATCGAATCATCATTCTTCCACAAACAGTTTATTATGAATCTTCAAAAAATCAACTACTGGATTTTCAACAACTACAAAAACATCCTGATTTATATTTTTGTGCAAGAGACCAGTTTGTTTATGATATGTTAACAAACTATTTCGGCGAAAAAGCCCTACTCGTTCCAGACATGGCTTATTATATATCAGGAGATGTAATTGAAAAATATAGGAAAGAAACTTTCAAGGATAAATTAATTATAAAACGGAACGATTGCGAAATTGGGGCATCACCTTCATCAGATGGAGACATACGAGATTGGCCAACATTTGAAGCAAAGATCGTTAAAAGTGCATATTTTAACTATCATATAGGGAATTTCTACAAACATAGCCCAAAATTCTTAAAGAAACTATCAGGAAAAATGTGGGACATATATACCTGCTACATTTTCCGTCCATCACTGGTAAGAATGGGAATTGAGTTTATATCAGAATACAAAACTATAGAAACGACTCGATTGCATGGGTGTATTTTATCCACCATCTTGTGTAAGGAAATTTTATTGCTGGATAATTCGTATGGAAAGAACAAACACTTCTATGAGACATGGTTATTCGATGTTGATAAAATAGTATTGAAAGGGGATTTTACATGAAACACGCTTATCTGATATTGGCACACAATCAGCCAAAGCTTCTTTTGGCACTCGTCACTCAACTAGACAACAAAAACAATGACATTTATATACATATAGATGCAAAGTCACCCATATATCAGTTTGCTGATATTAAAAGTATTTGCAAGTACTCTACATGCCATATTCTTGAGGAACGTGTGCCCGTTTTCTGGGGGGGGTACTCTATTGTAAAGGCAGAGCGACTTCTTTTTAAAGCAGCATATAACGGCGGCGACTACAGGTATTTTCATTTACTCTCTGGAGTTGATTTTCCTATAAAATCAAATAATTACATCCAACTATTTTTCGAAACGAACAAAGGTTATGAATTCTTGGGGTTTGACAATATCATAACAGAACAACATGCACAGGAGCGCATCAGATATAGATATTTCTTTATTGATTGGAAAGGTCCAAAATGGTTAAACTGGCTGATACCACGAATGAATGGTCTCTCGTTACGCATTCAAAATCTCTTTAAGCTTTATCGATCTCCTTCATTAGAGATAAAGCATGGCTCACAATGGTGCAGTTTATCGCGTGAAGCCGTGAAATATTTATTATCAAAATCCAAAGTAATTGACGAGATCTTTAAGTTCTCTTTAATTCCTGATGAGTTATATAAGCAAACTATTTTGTGGAATTCTCCTTTTCGTGACAAAATTTACGACAAAAATGACAATCTAGCAAGTTGCCTATATGAAATAGAGTGGGGAATTTCCCCAGGGCAGCATCCTTACACATATTCTATTAAAGACAAAGAGCGACTCCTCTCATCTAAAAGATTATATGCAAGAAAATTCTCCCAAAATGACATGGAAATCATCAATGAACTTCAGTCTCACATTTGACACCCATGCTGAATACATTTTATATGCCGATGAAAGTATCAATTATTATTCCCATATATAACGTAGAGAAATACATAGAGCGGTGTCTACGCTCCGTCTTCGCTCAAGGCTATCAGAACTTAGAGTGTATTTTGGTGAATGACAGCACACCTGATAAAAGTTTTCTGATTGCAAAAGAGTTAATAGACGACTATCGTGGATGTATTGATTTTCACTTGATAGAACATGAGAAAAATAGTGGCCTATCTGCAGCAAGGAATAGTGGGATACGAAAAAGCACAGGAGATTACATTTTCTTTTTAGATAGTGACGACGAACTTCCCAACGATGCTATCAGCAATCTTGTCGAAACAGCAGTAAAAAACAAGAATCCTTGGATTGTCATGGGGACAACACGCAGACTCAAAACGGATAATACGACTGAAGATCAATGTTCTTTACAAAACAAATCCTTTTATACTAATGAAGAGGTTTTCAAAGGGTACTTGAAAGGCGAATGGTACATCATTGCTTGCAACAAGCTAATAAGAAAAGACATCTTTTTTGAGCATGGAACTTTCTTTAAAGAAGGGATTACCCATGAGGATGTCCTTTGGAGTTTTGAAGTCTCTACTTATATTGAGAATTTAATTATCTGCTCCAATATTACTTATTTATATTATTTAGTTGATACCAATTCTATCAGCCGTTCCCAACTTTCTTCAAAGAGAGTACTGGACAGTTTGACTATTCTTGAGTCTAAAGCAGAGTATATAGGACATACTGTTGATAATGTATTATTGGCAAAGCATATTAAGGAAAACACCATCTCTTTAGTTTATGCAACTGTAAGGAATGGATTCAGTTTGAAGGATATTAAGGGGTACTTGCATAGTGCTGAAAAACTTCTTTCAGACCCATTCATTCAAAAAGCTAAATGCACAATCCCAACATATAGAATTGCTGCGTATAAATTTTTAAAATATATATGTCTATAAGTGCTTCATTCTCAAATCATATAACAGGAATCTGTCATAGGATAATGGCAATTCCAAGAAGACAGTATCATAGACAAAAAGCTAAAAGAAACAAAAATTATTCTCCTACGATTGTCTGTAATAATTGTACAGGGGGGTAATGCTTCATGATCTTGGTCTACGATTCAACACGCCTACTATTAATACTCTATTCTATAGTTTTGATGATTTCTTCTTTTTTTGTCTCCACATTAAAGAACTGCAACATGTGGAATTGCAAAAAGAGAAAACTAATGAGTTTAAATATCCTATAGCTTCTCTTCTTTTTAATGGGAGAAAAATACGAATAGGATTAGTTCATTATAAAAGTTTTGAAGAAGGGAAAATGATATGGAAAAAACGATTCAAACGTGTCAATTTCGACAACATATTTTTCATATATGAATCTCCAAATGTCATTAAAAGTGATGCCATAAGTTTTTTTCAGAAGTTTCCTCATAATGGCATGATAATCTCAAAAAAGAATGAGGCTCTCACATATAAGAATTATTTTGGCGAAGATTTTTATGACAATTGGTATCCTGGGAAGATACTTGATTATGTTCATCCTTTTTCTTTGATAAGGTACTTGGATGATATTGACTATATAAAGTATCTTAATTAAAGAATCATTTATGATTAATTTATCAATCTTTATGCGTATCTTTATTGTAGAAAAATATAGATGGATGTTGTAATAACAACATTAAGCATATAACTTTTGGATAATGTAAAAATGTTGTCATAAATGATGTATAATAAGACTATCCACTATATATGATTAACAAGGATACAACAATATTAACACACAAAAAAGGTGGCGAAGATAGCACTTATAACATTTATTACTCCAGCGTCTGAGAACATTAGGGGAACATCAGCTTTACCATATCATCTGATGATTGAAAGAGAAGAGCAAATAGATATTATTATCTATTCATTTAATGCAAATAAATTATCATCTGAGAAGATTGCAGAGGTTGAGAAGGAATTAAAAGTTACCATTAAGCAAATTCCACTGCCCAAATGGTATCAATGGATGTTTAAATTCCATTTACTATTTATACGTATTTTTTTGAAGTATCCATTTGTCAATTACATCAAGTTGCCACAGAAATATATTAAGGAGATTAATGCACAACAGACCAATTTAATATGGGTGATGGGAGAAGAACTTTCACGTATCGTTAAACAATTCCCAGATACACAGAGAATACAAATAGGACCAGATACGGAATCACTTTATTACTATCGTATGATGGGGCGGAGGTTTGTGATAAAAAATGCATTCATCTATTGGAATTGTGCGCTAATGTATCGCAAATATGTTCAGATGGAACGGGAGTTTTGTACTGATGATAACTTTACTTACTTTGCAGTGGGAGAAGAAGATATTCATCATCTGCATCAGCTGAACCCAGATGTGAATGCTAAGTTTTTAAGACATCCTCATTATGAGGTTAAGGGAACAAATAAGAGAATATCATTCCATCAGCCAAAGATGAAGTTGTTGATTGCAGGACAATATAATTTGTACATGCAGCAAGATGCTGACTTACTAAATAATGAGTTAAGAGCAAAGAGTAAAGTGTTGGCTCAGCGCTATACAATAACGTTTTTAGGCAAGGGATGGGAGAAACATGTGGAAACATTAAGGACCGCAGGGTATGAGGTGGAACATATCAAGTTCGCACCAGACTATATAGAAGAGATATGTAATCATGATATCCAGATTTCACCTATTTCCATTGGAACAGGTACTAAAGGCAAAGTATTAGATGCATTGGGCAATGGACTATTAGTCATAGGTACTCCATACGCCTTAGAGAATATTGCCGTTAAGCATGGTGAGTCATGCATTGAATACAAACAACCTGAAGATGTCATTCATTGGCTAACAGAAATCTCAAATAACACTCCTTCATTTGAAAAAATGGCAGAAAAAGGTCGAGAACAAGTTTTAAAATTCCATGACCGTGCTTTAATATCCAAAGAACTCTTCCAAAACATTACTGAATGATTCTCTATCTTTTGTGGTTTTTTACCGCTGTTATAATTTGTTTCTACGCCCTTCCACTTAATAAAAAGGAACAAACTACTCTTGCAACTTATTATCTAGTTGCATTAGGGTTATTTATCGGCTTAGCCGATATGCTTGGTGGATATGATCGCTATATATATGGAGAATTGTTTGATGCTATGGCAGATGTAACAAATGAAGGTGGTAATCCATGGCTCAGTTATTCTTTTGTTTTTTACAAGAGTGAATTTGGTTACGGAACATTTTGTGCACTGATGTCTTTTATCACTTCAAACCGATATCTTTTTATTTTTACACTCACTATTATTATATACATCCTATTAATTATCTCTTTAAAAGAGTATTCTAGTAACATGCCATTTTCCGTGATTCTTTTTTTAGGACTATGGGTGTTTTTCACATTTACGTATTTACGGCAAGTAATTGGATGTACCATTGGTTGGTTATCAATACAGTATATTATTAAAAGAGATTTTAAGATGTTTTTGCTAATATGGTTTATTGGATACTCTTTTCATAATTCTCTTTTGATACTATTACCAATGTATTTCGTCCCCATCCGAAAATTCCGACCCAGAACTATTATATATATTATGATTGCTGCCTTTATTTTAGGATTAACATCAATTCCTCAAGCTATATTTGAAGCTTATGGAGAAGTTGATGTAAATAGGGTTAATGCTGAAGATTATGCTAAAGACTTTGGATTCCGTTATGCCTATTTAATTGAAGCATCATTCTTTTTATATATTATTTTATCAAATTACGAAAAAATACAAAATCGGGTGAAAGACATAGTACTATTGAACATGGCATTAGTATTCTGTGCTATACTTCTCGTTTTTATCCGCTCTGAGAACGGTGGTCGTTTGGGATGGATTTACATGATAGGAATAATTATTACACTAACCACTGTTTGTGTAAACAAAAAAATTATTTTACGCGAAGGTTTTGTTTTAATATTTATATCTCTTTTTCTATACCTTAGGGTTTATAATAGTTGGCAAGTATTCATGAATCTATATCCATATAAAACTTTCTTAACCAATGGTCACAGAGAAGGAGACCATGTAAGAGATAAATATGAATATGATTTCAGATATGAAGAAAACAAGTTTTACAGAAAATAGAGAGACTAGTTCTATTCATTATTAGAGCAATTAACTTGGATATGAAGAAGAGTATTAGATTATCAAGCATTGAATTTCTCCGTATTCTTTCCATGATTCTTATCATGTTTGGCCATTCTCACCTTCGCATCCATCATATACCTAATTCAGCAGTTATAGGAACAGATCCTGTTTCCTCATATTTACACATCATGACAAGTTGTATTAGCGTGTTAGGTGTCAATATTTTTGTTGCGATTTCAGGATGGTTTGGAATTAGATTTAAAAAGAAAGGGATTGCATTATATCTTTACCAGGTGCTTTTTATCTTATGGGCTATTTATTTCATAGCAATTGCTTTGAACATAACAGATTTGAACTTTAGCGGCATTAAGACATGTTTGAGTTTCTACGAAGGATATTGGTTCGTAATGGGATATTTAGGTTTATATCTTATTTCTCCTGTCTTAAATTCTTTTATTGAGAATGCTTCTAAGAGAGAGATTCAAATAATTCTGCTATCCTATTATATTTTTCAATCATATTATAGTTGGCTCAGTGGTTGGTAT
>AUXO014981244.1_pt1 | contig 11992 bp, 9 predicted proteins | sample 768731 | NCBI WGS metagenome assembly AUXO01 (sample SAMN02715735, study PRJNA202380) | gut metagenome | biome: sheep rumen | host: Ovis aries | place: New Zealand: Palmerston North | reverse complement strand
AGCATCCAGGTGAGGATAGGCTTGCACTTGCCCCGACAGGCGGGATAGAAATGGGCGTGGTGGCGCACCTCGCTCTTAGGCGATGGCCCCCACCAGAACTCTGCCATGCAGAGCGGACGGAGCCCGAGGCTGTAGGCATGGTTGAGCAGCTTGGGGGCGCAACAGTCGCCCGTGCCACCAGGAGGGAGCGGATAGCGGTTGCGGATGCGGGGGGAGCAGTGATAGTCGTGCCAAAGACTAAGCAGGTCGCGCTGCTGGCCGAAGGCGTTAAGAAAGCGATACTGACGAAAGAGCCAAACCTGGAGGTCTTGGGACATTTTCTTGGCGACAAGCGGCGATTGGCGTGAAGTGAGGGATATCTCGCGCTCCTGCTGTTTGAAGTAGCCGTCAGGCTGTTGGGCATCGAATACCGGAGGAACGAAATAAGGCCAGTCATTGCGACCCTCCAAAAGACCAGAATAGGCTGCAAGGAAGGAAACGGGGGAGGCAGAGCCGGGAGAGGCGACAACAAGGATGCCGAACATCTTGCCCTCAGAGAGGTGGAGGGAGGCGAGATACTGCTGTAGCTGCCCTGCCGCCTGGACAGCAAGCGGATGGGGCTGGTAGCAGAAGGGGTAGGTGAATAGCTCCGGAGGAGCAATGGGAGTATCTAAAGGGTGTAACATTTGACAATTGGACAATTGAACAATTTGACAATTTCACGATTTGACAATTTCACGATTTGACAATTTCACGTGAGGAGGTCGAGGCATTTCTCAACGGGGATGCCGCGGTTCTTGTCATCGGTGTCCTTGTAGCGCTCAATCATGCGGAAGACGGTGTCCATAGCCACGCGCGTGCTGGAGCGAAGCGACTCACCACGGAGCAGATGGCCAATAAGGACGGCTGAGAAGATGTCGCCCGTGCCGTGGAAGATGCCTGGAATCTCATGATACTCCAAATGGAAGTACTCTCCAAGGTCATGGTGATAGCCGCACACGGCATTCTGCCCGTCAATGCGGCAACTAGTGATGATGACAGAGCGGGAACCTAAGGCATGGATGTCATTGAGCAACCGGATGGCCTCAGCCCAGCTGATGCCTTCCATACGGATGGGGGTGGAGGTGAGATAGCAGGCTTCGGTGTAGTTGGGGAAGCAGAGATGGGCCACGGAAACCATCTCGCGCATCAGCTCTACCTGCCTGTCAGTGATGCCGTTGTAGAGCCGTCCGCCATCGCCAAGGATGGGGTCTACGAAGACGGTGGTGCCCTGACTGCCCTGCTCGCGGCAATAGGCCGAAACGAGACGGGCCTGCTCATCGCTGAACATCAGCCCAGTGCAGATGGCATCGAAGCTAAAGCCGAGGCGCCGCCAGACGGGCAGGGTGTTACGGATATAGTCGGTGGTGTCCTGAACATTGAACAGGCCATAGTCGAGGGTGTTGGAAACCAGGGCCGTGGGGAGGCTGTAGGTGGGTATGCCAAGATAGGAGAGGATGGGAAGCATGGCTCCCATGCCCACCTTGCCATAGCCTACGACATCGTTGATAAGGAGTATCTGGCGCATTGTTTAAAAGGGAGTTAAAGGGGAAGTTAAAGAGAAGTTAAAGAGAAGTTAAAGGGAAGTCCCGTGATCAGCCGCCAAGGAGATTGAAAGTCTTGCGATGATAGGGCGAAGGGCCGTATTGACGGATGGCCTGGCGATGACGGGGAGTGGGATAGCCCTTGTTGGACTGCCAGTCGTATTGCGGATAGGCCTCGGCAAGGTCGTTCATATAGTCATCACGATAGGTCTTGGCAAGAATGGAGGCCGCAGCGATGGAGAGATACTTGGCATCGCCCTTGACAATGGTGGTGTGGGGAACAGGGGTGAAAGCTGGGACTCCGTCAACTAAGGGGCGGTAGGGGGTGAAGCGGTTGCCATCGACGATGATGGCCTCGGGGCGGACGGCCAACTGGTCGAGGGCACGATGCATGGCCAGGATAGAAGCCCGAAGGATATTGATACGGTCGATCTCCTCAGGCGTAACCACGCCCACGGCCCAAGCCACTGCATCGCGCTGGATGATGTCGCGCAACTCATAGCGCCGATGTTCGGAGAGTTGCTTGGAGTCGTTGAGTAAAGGGTTCTGGTAGTCGGCTGGGAGAATGACGGCAGCGGCATAGACGCTTCCCGCCAGACAGCCCCGCCCCGCCTCATCGCAGCCTGCCTCTATCTCTACGCTATGATAATTGTTCTTTAGCATTCTAAAACATCTTCGCTACACGGCGGATGCCGTTGATGAGCATGTCAATCTCTTCGGTGGTGTTGTAAAGGGCAAACGAGGCACGAACCGTGCCCTGAATGCCGAGACGGTCCATCAGCGGCTGGGCGCAATGGTGACCGGTGCGCACGGCAATGCCAAGACGGTCAAGCAGCGTGCCAAGATCGAGATGGTGGATCTGACCCACGTTGAAGGACACGACGGCATCTCTGGACTCTGGGCACTGGGCATCGGACACCGGGCACTGAGGGCCGTAGATGTGAATGCCCTCTATGGTCTGGAGCTGCTCCATGCAGTAGCGGGTGAGCTGCTGCTCGTGCTGGCAGATGGCATCGAATCCGAGAGACTGGATATAGTCGATGGCCTTGGCCAGACCGTGGGTAGCAACATAGTCGGGTGTACCAGCCTCGAACTTGAAGGGCAGGCGCTCGAAGGTCGTATGGTCCCACGTCACCTTGTCGATCATCTCTCCCCCACCCTGGTAGGGTGGCAGGCGATCAAGCCATTGCTCCCGTCCGTAGAGCACGCCGATGCCCGTAGGCCCGTACATCTTATGACCACTGAAAGCCAGGAAATCACAGTCGAGTGCCTGCACATCGAGAGGCAGATGGGGCGCACTCTGGGCAGCATCCACCAGGACGGGTATGTTGCGGGCGTGGGCCAGGCGAACGATGTCGGCAACAGGATTGACCGTGCCGAGCACATTGCTCACATGGGCAACGCTAATAAGGCGGGTGCGCTCGGTCAAGCAGGCTGCAATGGCTTCGCTGTCTATGAGGCGTCCATCATCCGTTATGGGGAGATGACGCACCACGATGCCCCGCCTGACGGCCTGCAGCTGCCAGGGCACGATGTTGGAATGGTGCTCCATATCGGTAACCAACACCTCGTCGCCCGGCTGCATCTGGCTTTCGCAGAAAGAGGAGGCGATGAGGTTGATGGCCTCCGTGGTGCCCCGTGTGAAGACAACTTCCTCGGTCTTACGCGCATGGATGAACTGGCGCACCTTCTCCCTTGCCGCCTCATGGAGGTCGGTGGCTTGCTGGGAGAGATAATGGACACCCCGATGCACATTGGCATTGACATTGAGATACTCCTCGCGCATGGCATCAAGCACACAGAGGGGCTTCTGTGTGGTGGCTGCATTGTCGAGATAGACAAGCGGACGGCCATAGACCTGACGCTGCAGAATCGGAAAGTCCTCGCGTACCTTATTAATATTATACATCAAATAGAAACAAATAAAAAACCAACAATAATCCTTACCTGCAAAGCTTGCATCCCGAACACTTGTTGAGCTCACCCCGGAAGCGTTTCTCCACAAGATAGTGCAGACGGTCACGCAGGGGTTCGAGCTGCATCTTGTCAATCACCTCGTTGATAAAGGCATTCTGCAGGAGCAGTTTTGCCTCGCTGAGCGAGATGCCGCGCTGCCGCATGTAGAAGAGGGCGGCATCGTTGAGCTGTCCCACAGTGGAACCATGCGCACACTTCACGTCATCGGCATAGATCTCCAGCATTGGCTGGGTATACATCCGTGCTTCCCTGGTGGCAGTCAAGTTCTGGTTGGTCATCTGCGAGGATGTCTTCTGGGCACCGTGCTCCACGAGCACCCGTCCGGCAAAGGCACCGGTGGATTTATCATCGAGCACATATTTATAGAGTTCAGTAGAGGTGCAATGGGGCACGCGATGGGTAATCAGCGTGTTGTTGTCTACGTGCTGCTCCTTGTCGGCTATCACGCAACCGTAACAATGGCACTCGGCTCCCTCGCCGGAGAATGTCAGGTCGAGCTTGTTGCGCGTGGTGCCGTTATGGAGTGTGATCACGTTATGGCACACGCGGCTGTTGCGCTGCTGGTCGATATAGACATTGCTCACGCGCACATTCCTATAGTGGGTTTCCTCCAGGCAGTAAAGGTCAAGTGAGGCATTCTCGCCCACGTAGGCCTCAATGACCTGCGTGGCAAGGAAGTTGCAGTCATCGGCTGCATGGTCGCAGAAGAGCAACTTGATCTCAGCCCCTTCCTCAAGGATGATAAGCACACGCCTATTGACCATCAAGTCGTCCACCTGTCGCCGGGCCTCCCTAGGCGTGGCCTTCAGGATATTGATTACCTGTATGGCCCTTTCTGCCTTCACATGCCTGGGCACATAGACCAGCATACCATCCTGTGCAAGCATCGTATTAAGCGCTGTCACGGCATCTTCGCCCGTCTTGGCCAGACGGGCATAATACTTTGCCACAATCTCAGGACGGTCGCGCAGGGAGCCTATAAATATACCGTCCTTGTGTTTGGCTGGGCCTTCTGCCATATAGAACATGTCATTGACCACAAAATAGAGATTTGTGGAGAGATTGGGTACATCGCAGCGGAAAGCCTGGTAAGGGTCCACAGGTATCTCCAGGCGACTGAGGTTCACGCCATAGTCTGGTGCAAAGAGCTTCTGGATGTCGGTGTATCTATAGCGTTCCACCTTCTTGGAAGGAAATCCCTGCGCCTTGAAGTCGTTATAGGCCTGGTCGCGCACAGCATTCATTGCCTCAGGCGCATGCTCCATAATCAGCTGGCGTGCCTGCCCGTAGAGTTCTATATACTGTTGTTCTGCCCGCACGTCCTGGGCGGCAGCAAATTGTTCACTTTTCACTTTTCGCTTCCCCCTTTTACTCTTCTCCGATTTCTTCCTTTATCCAGTCATAGCCGTGCTCCTGAATCTCCCTTGCCAGTTCGGGACCGCCGGTCTTGACGATACGACCCTTGTAGAGCACATGGACATACTGCGGACGGATCATCTCCAGCAGACGGTCATAGTGGGTGATCACAATGCAGGAGGTAGCCGGGGTCTGCAGTTTATTGACACCTTCGGCTACGATGCGCATGGCATCCACGTCAAGGCCGGAGTCAGTCTCGTCGAGAATGCTCAACTTGGGTTCCAGCATGGCCATCTGGAAAATCTCATTACGTTTCTTCTCGCCTCCGCTGAAACCCTCGTTCACGCTACGGTTGGCAAGCTTGGAATCCAGTTCCACTATCTTGCGCTTCTCACGCAGCAGTTTCAGAAACTCTGCCCCCTTCATCGGCTCAAGTCCCTGATATTTGCGCTTCTCATTAATGGCAGCCTTCATGAAGTTGGTCATCGACACACCTGGTATCTCCACGGGGTACTGGAAACTCAGGAAGAGTCCCTCATGGGCCCTGTCCTCTGGCTTCATTTCCAATAGATTCCTGCCATTGAACCAAGCTTCACCCTCAGTCACCTCGTAGAGCGGATTGCCTACGAGCACGGAGCTCAGCGTGCTCTTGCCCGAGCCGTTTGGCCCCATGATAGCGTGTGTCTCCCCATCGTTGACAACGAGGTTGATGCCCTTCAATATCTCTTTATCGCCTATCCTGGCGTGCAAGTTCTTTACTTCTAACATATTTTATCCTACTGTTCCTTCTAATGATACGCTTAATAGTTTCTGTGCCTCGACCGCAAACTCCATAGGCAGTTTCTGAATAACCTCTTTGGCGTAGCCGTTGACGATAAGACCAACAGCCTGTTCCGTGGGAATACCACGCTGATTGCAGTAGAAAAGCTGGTCTTCGGATATCTTGCTCGTCGTGGCCTCATGCTCAAAGATAGCCGTGTCGTTATGGACATCCATATAGGGGAAGGTATGTGCCCCACAGTCGGATCCTAACAGCAATGAGTCGCACGAACTGTAGTTGCGGGCATTCTCTGCCGTAGCGGCAGCACGCACCAAGCCACGATAGGAATTCTGAGAGTGGCCTGCCGAGATACCTTTGGATATAATGGTCGACTTGGTATTCCGTCCTATGTGAATCATCTTCGTTCCAGTATCAGCCTCCTGATAGTTGTTGGTAACAGCCACACTATAGAACTCCGCCTGGGCATTGTCGCCTCTCAGGATACAGGATGGATACTTCCACGTGATGGCTGATCCTGTCTCCACCTGAGTCCATGACAGCTTGGAGTCCACGCCCCGCAGGTCGCCCCGCTTCGTCACGAGATTAAGCACGCCTCCCCTACCCTGTTCATCGCCAGGATACCAGTTCTGCACAGTGGAATACTTCACCTCCGCCCTGTCCTTCACGATAATCTCCACGATAGCGGCATGCAGCTGGTTCTCGTCACGCATGGGAGCCGTGCAGCCTTCAAGGTAGGACACATAGCTGTCGTCATCGGCAATGATGAGCGTGCGCTCAAACTGACCGGTATTCCTGGCATTGATACGGAAGTAGCTGCTCAACTCCATGGGGCAACGCACACCTTTAGGGATATAGACGAACGACCCATCGCTGAACACTGCAGAATTGAGTGCCGCAAAAAAATTATCCCGGTAGGGCACGACAGTACCCAAGTACTGCCGCACCAGCTCGCCATGTTCCTTTATAGCCTCGCCGATAGAGCAGAAGATAACGCCTTTCTCGCGGAGTTTCTCCTTGAAGGTGGTCTTCACGGAGACACTGTCCATGATGGCATCCACCGCAGTGTTGCCGCTCAGGGCCAGACGTTCCTCAAGGGGGATACCCAGCTTGTCGAAAGTCTTCTCCAGCTCAGGGTCGATTTTGCCGGGTTCTCCGGGGGCTCCGGGTTCTCCGGGATTACCGGGTTTTCCGGGCTTCCGGGCTGTAGGGTCGGCATAGTAGCTGATAGCCTGATAGTCGATGGGGGGCACATGCACGTGCCCCCACTTAGGCTCCTGCTGCTCCCTCCAATAGCGGAAAGCCTTCAGACGGAAGTCCAGCATCCACTGAGGTTCGCCCTTCTTGCGGGAGATGAGCTTTACGATATCCTCATTCAGGCCTTTCTCGATGATTTCCGTATGCACGTCTGTCGTGAAGCCGAACTCGTACTTCTGTTCGGCTACCTGACGGACAAACTCATTTTCACTATTCACTGTTCACTATTCACTATTCACTGTTCACTATTCACTGCCCTGGCACTAAAGTTTCTGCTCCACCTCAATCTCCGTGAATGTCTCGATGATGTCACCCACCTGGATATCATTGAAGTTGACCAGCGAGATACCGCACTCCAGCCCCGTGGCCACTTCCTTGGCATCGTCCTTGTAGCGCTTCAGTGCATCGATGGCAGCTGTGTGTATCACAATACCATCGCGTATCACACGTGCCTTATCCTTGTTGTGTACCTTGCCTTCAGTCACCAGACCACCGGCCACAGTGCCCACCTTGGAAATCTTGAACACCTGCTTCACCTCTATCTCACCACTTATCACTTCCTTCTTCACCTTGTCGAGCATGCCCTGCATGGTGCTCTTCACCTCATCGATGGCATCATAGATGATCGAGTAGGTATTGATCTCCACACCCTCACGCTCTGCCAGTCGGCGCGCATCAGCTGACGGACGTACCTGGAAGCCCACAATAATGGCATCCGAAGCAGAAGCCAGCATCACGTCGTTCTCCGAAATCTGTCCAACGGCCTTGGCTATCACATTGACTTGCACCTTCTCCGTAGAGAGCTTGATAAACGAGTCGGACAGGGCCTCTATCGAACCATCGGTATCGCCCTTGACAATGATATTCAATTCGTGGAACTCGCCCAATGCAATGCGATGCGAGATATCATCAAGGCCCAGGGTCTTGGTCGTACGCAGGCTCTGTTCTCGCTGCAGCTGCAGTCGCTTGTTGGTAATGTCACGCGCCTCCTGCTCCGTCTCCATGATATGGAAGGAGTCGCCAGCCGTCGGTGCACCGTTCAGTCCCAAGATAATGGCAGGCTCTGCCGGTCCGGCCTTCTCTATGCGCTGGTTGCGCTCGTTGAACATGGCCTTGATCCTGCCGTAGCTTGTACCTGCCACAACGATATCGCCTTGACGCAGCGTGCCATTCGACACGAGCACCGTCGAAACATAGCCGCGCCCCTTGTCCAGGCTCGACTCTATGATCGACCCCGTGGCTTTCCTGTTCGGATTTGCCTTCAGGTCGAGCATCTCAGCCTCCAGGAGCACTTTCTCCAGCAGCTCGTCCACGCCGATTCCCTTCTTGGCCGAAATCTCCTGACACTGATACTTGCCACCCCACTCTTCCACGAGCAGGTTCATCTGAGCAAGGTCTTCGCGTATCTTGTCCGGATTTGCCCCGGGCTTGTCTATCTTGTTGATGGCAAACACCATGGGCACGTTGGCTGCCTGTGCATGGGCAATGGCTTCCTTTGTCGTGGGCATCACCGAGTCGTCGGCAGCGATGATGATGATGGCAATATCCGTCACCTGTGCTCCTCGGGCTCGCATGGCCGTAAAGGCTTCGTGTCCTGGTGTGTCGAGGAAGGTGATCTGCCTTCCGTCCTTCAGCTTCACGTTGTAGGCACCGATGTGCTGCGTGATGCCGCCGGCCTCACCAGCTATCACATTCGTGTTACGGATATGGTCCAGCAGCGATGTCTTACCATGGTCCACATGTCCCATCACCGTCACGATCGGGGCGCGCGTCTCCAGGTCATTCTCATCGTCCTCCTCCTCAGTGATGGCGTTCTGCACCTCGGCACTGACGTACTCCGTAGAGAAGCCGAACTCATCGGCCACGATATTGATGGTCTCTGCATCAAGTCGCTGGTTGATACTCACCATGATACCTATCGACATGCAGGTGCCTATCACCTGATTGACGCCTACATTCATCATCGTGGCCAATTCCGATACCGTGACAAACTCCGTCAGCTTCAGCACCTTGCTCTGAGCTGCCTCTGCTGCCATTTCCTCACTCATGCGTTCCTGAACGGCATCGCGCTTCTCCCGGCGATATTTTGCTCCCTTCTTGTTCTGGTTCTTCGAAGTCAAACGTGCCAAGGTTTCCTTCACCTGTCGAGCCACGGCTTCCTCGTCAACCTCTATCGGCTTCTGGACCCCACGGTTCTTCTTCTTTCCACCTTCGTCTTTCCTCTTTCCACCTTCGTCTTTTCTCTTTCCACCCTCGTCTTTCCTCTTTCCACCATCCACTTTTTTCTTTCCACCCTCGTCTTTCTTCTTTCCGCTCTCCTGAGCCGCAGCCTCAATGTCTACCTTGCCACCACGAATACGCTCACGCTTCCTGCGCTCGCCGCCGTGCATCTGGGCCTGCTTCTCTTCGCGCTCCTTACGACGCTCCTCCTTCGACTTCTTCTTCGGGCGCGTGCTTTGGTTCAGGGCATCCAGATCTATCTTGCCCACCACGTTGAGACCCGGCACGGTCTTCTGCTCCGTCTTCGTCTTGAACACGCCAGCCTCCTGAACCTCTGCAGCCGGCTGTTTAGGAGTCTCGGGTTGGGACTCTTCCTGGTATTTCGGTGCCTCAACCTCCACAGGCTTCTCCAGCAAAGTCTCTTCCTTGACAGGCTCTGCCTCAGGCTGCTGCTCAGGCTGCACTTCGTCTGCAGGCTCCTCTGCCTCCTGGGCATTCATACCTACAGAAGTCTCCACTTCCACACGGGCATCCTCCCGATCATCCTCCTTGCGCTCAGTAGCCTCTGCCGTTGCAGTCATCGTAGGTGCAGGCTCCTGTTCTTCAACAGCCACTTTGATCTCTTTCTCTGCACTGCCTTGTCCCTTACCCTTGCGATTGAGACTTTCCAGGTCAATCTTTCCCAAGGGTGTAAACGTCTGTCGCACCGGTTCCTGTTTCCGCCCAGTGTCCTCCGGCTGCGCGGGTTTCTTCTTTTTCGGGAATATCTTGCCAGCCAGTGTCTTCACGTCCTTGTCGCCCTTGAACTCCCTGACCAGCGCATCATACTGCTGATCGCTTATCTTGGTGTTCACGTTGGCATCATCCCTTATCTCACCCAGGCTTCTCTTGTTCTTCAGATAGTCTATCGCCGTCTGAAGTCCAATGTTCAGCTCTGTCAATACCTTATTCAGTCTTACTCCCATAAACATTAAACATTAACCAATAACCATTCGTTATTCAAACTCTGCCCTTATCACCTCCAGCAAGTGATCGACCGTCTCCTCCTCCAGGTCGGCCTTCTCTATCAGCATATCCCTCGGCGCGTTGAGCACAGCCTTGGCCGTGTCGAGTCCGATGGCCTTGATGGCATCTATCACCCACTGGTCTATCTCATCGGAGAAATCGTCCAGGTAGATGTCCTCTTCTGCCTCGCTCTCGCTGACCACGCGGAACACATCGATTGTATAGTCTGTCAGCATCGAGGCCAACTTGATGTTCATACCCCCACGTCCGATGGCGAGGCTCACCTCTTCCGGCTGCAGATACACTTCAGCCTTGCGGTGCTCCTCATCAATCTTGATAGTCGTTATCTTAGCCGGACTCAGCGCTCTGGAAATGAAGAGCTGCACATTGGCCGAGTAGTTGATCACGTCGATGTTCTCGCCGCCCAGCTCCCTCACAATGCCATGCACCCTGCTGCCCTTCACGCCCACACAGGCGCCTACTGGGTCGATACGATCATCATAGCTCTCTACGGCCACCTTCGCCCTGTCGCCCGGCATGCGGGCCACGCGCCTGATGGTAATCAACCCGTCGGCTATCTCAGGCACCTCTGCCTCCAGGAGTCGCTCCAGGAAATCTGGACTCGTTCTCGACAGAATGATACGCGGATTGTTGTTCTCGTTCTGCACCTCCTTCACGATGGCCCTTACCGTCTCACCCTTGTGATACGTGTCGACCCCTATCTGCTCTCCCTTGGGCAGGTGGAGTTCGTTGCCCTCATCGTCGATGAGCAGCACCTCGCGCTTCCATATCTGGTAGACCTCACCGCTCACTACCTGCCCCACCTTCTCCTTATATTTCTGATAGAGCGAGTCATGCTCCAGCTCCAGTATCTTCGAAGCCAATGTCTGTCGCAGATTCAGGATGGCACGCCGGCCGAACTTCCTGAAGTCCACCTCCTCGCTCACTTCCTCGCCCACCTCATAGTCGGGCTCTATACGCTGCGCCTCTGTCAGGCTTATTTCCTTATTCTCGTCGGCCACGTCCTCATCGGCCACGACCACACGGTTACGGTGAATCTCAAAGTCGCCCTTGTCGGGGTTCACAATCACATCGAAGTTCTCGTCACTCCCGTATATCTTGGCGATCACGTTGCGGAAACTCTCCTCCAGCACGCTCACCAGGGTCGTACGGTCTATGTTCTTCGTCTCCTTGAATTCCTGGAAGGTCTCTATCATCGAGGGACCCTTTGCTTCCTTGCTTGCCATCTCTGTTGTTCCTATTTTACGATTTATACTATTATCAATTTTTTCCAATCTCATTTAAACGACAATACATACTTCGCATACTTCACGCCGTCCATCGAGTATGTCCTGTCTACATCCACCATCTGGGGCCTCTTCCTGCCCTCCACCGTCTGGCGTTCCTTCACGGTGAGCACAAATTCCCGTCCGCTCACTTCCTTCAGCGTGCCCTGCACCTTCTTGCCATCGCCAGTCATCACCTCCACCTCGTCGCCGATGTGGTTCCAGTATTGCTGCGCCACCTTGAATGGCTGGCCGATACCCGCACTGCCCACCTCGAGCTCATAGTCGCCAAGCTCGTCGCCGAGCCGCTCCTGCAGGAACCGGCTCAGCTCCGCACAGTCCTCAATCCACACGCCGTCGGCATGGTCGATCTCTATCACAATCCGGTCGTCGGCACCAAAGATAATGTCTACCAGGAAGTAGTCGTTCTTCTGCAACCACTCTTCCACCAATGCTGTTACTGTTTCCTTATTTATCATCGATACGTTGAATAATAATGAAAATGAGAGGCTCTTGCGAGTCTCTCATTCCACTGAACGGGTGCAAAATTA
>AUXO010333635.1_pt1 | contig 11993 bp, 12 predicted proteins | sample 768731 | NCBI WGS metagenome assembly AUXO01 (sample SAMN02715735, study PRJNA202380) | gut metagenome | biome: sheep rumen | host: Ovis aries | place: New Zealand: Palmerston North | reverse complement strand
CAAACGCGTTTCTACGCCTTGGACATGTCGCATGTCGGTGACGATTTCAAAGTCGATGACGGCTTTAACATCCTGAATCTGCGCGTCAAGGAAGCTGACAAGGACGACTCACTGCGTGGCATCGCCTCAACGTACGACCCCAATGACCAGATTATCCGTGACGGCATCTACGAAGGTGGCCGCAAGGTCATCACCTTCTCTGGTGTATTACAACATAACATCTTCCCGCTGCCGGAAATCTTACAACTGTCGCAGAAGTTGGGAGCAGAGGAGATGCGCCGTCCCGTAGAGATAGAGTTTGCCTGCAACTTAAACCCCAAAGCGGGAGGACACGGCATCGAGGGTGACTTCTACTTGCTGCAAATCCGTCCGATTGTCGATTCCAAGCAGGTATTAGACGAGGATCTCGCCGCCATTCCCGACGAACAATGTCTGCTGCGGTCACATAATTCTCTGGGGCACGGTATCTCAGAGGATGTGGTTGACGTAGTATATGTCAAGACGGATGAAGACTTCACCGCCGTCAACAATCCACAGATTGCCAACGAGATAGAACAGATCAACCGCCACTTCTTGGAGGTAGGTTCCAACTACATCCTCATCGGGCCTGGCCGTTGGGGTTCCAGCGACTACTGGTTAGGCATTCCCGTCAAGTGGCCTCACATTTCTGCCGCCCGCGTCATTGTCGAGGCTGGACTGAAGAACTACCATGTCGATCCTTCGCAAGGCACACACTTCTTCCAGAACCTCACGTCCTTTGGCGTCGGCTACTTCACCGTCAATACCTATACCGGTGATGGTGTATTACAGAAGGACATCCTCGACCAGATGCCGGCTGTCGAAGAGACGCAGTTTGTACGTCACGTCCGCTTCGAACGACCACTGAAAATCATGATGGACGGCAAGAAGCAGCACGGTGTCGTGCTACTGCCGGAGCGTGCTGAATAAGAAGATGGTGTTTTTCTCTCATCAGTGTAATGACAGGCCGCCATCGACAACAAGGTTGCTGCCAGTTATCCACGAGGCAGCATCGCTTAGCAGAAAGGTGATGGCCAATGCAATGTCACGTGGGTCTCCATATCGTCCCAGGGGATAGTTCTTCAAGTCTTTCTGCAGATCTTCATCGCTGAGAGCATCATGATCAAGGATATGTGTCTTGACCATACCTGGGCAGACGGCATTGACTCTTGTTTGTCGGCCGGATAGTTCCAAGGCAGCCCCTCTAACAAAAGCACTCAGAGCCCCTTTTGTAGCCGCATAAACACTATTTGCAATGCTGGTGGGACCAATTCCGTCTAGAGAGCTGGTGAATACCACCGAGGAACGTTTGACTAATTTTCGTGCTTTTAGCAATCTTTTTAACAAGACTATCGGTGCTATGGTATTGACCCGGAACAACTCCTGCACATCGTCCTCACAAAGAAAAGCTATAGGCTGCAGTCTAGTAAAACCAGCATTACTGACCAATCCATCCAGGTGAGGCATTTGTGTCACCAACTGCGATATTTCTTGAGAGTCGTTCAAGTCACACACCACCTTGGAATGTCCATTGCCCTCTAAGGCATTGAGAGTTTCTTCCAGCCGTTCATTATTACGACCGCTAACAATAACTTGTGCACCTAACCGTGAACACTCAATAGCCGTCTGTTGGCCAATGCCGGAAGACGCACCAGTAATTAGGATGGTTTTCTCTTTCAGGGTGTAGGGATTATACATGGTAATCTGTTTTTTAAAAATACTAATTTACGTATCAAACAAATTGCTATACAATGGAAGTTGGATAGGCTTTACACCTCCTTCTACTTTTAGTTCTAAATTCGCAATAAAAAGAAAAAATATTCAAAAAAATCACTTAATTCTTAGTAAAGAGAATTATAAGATGTCGTGAAAAAGAGAGCCTGAGTGAGATGAATGTCCCGGACAGAGTTTGATATTATCGTTAATCATTGCTAGGATACGCTCTTCGCTTTTCTGAGCCAATAGCTTGTCTGCCCCCTTAACACGAGTAACCACAGAAAAACCTGGTATGTGTGCATCACCAGTAAATAGCCACTCTCCTATCCGAAAAGTCAGCGAATCTGGCGAGTGCCCCGGGGTTTGCCATGCGATAAGAGTCATAGTCGGCGTTAGTGCTACCTGTTGACCGTCGGACAGCGTCAGACAGGTGGAAGTTGGTACCTTGAAAGGGTTTACAACATAGCGCGACTGGTTTAGTCTTTCGTCCTGCAAATAGGTAAGTCCTTGATTGCTAGACGTATAAACCACCAACTCCGGCCATTGTCTGAGTGCCTCAATGACTCCTGCAGAATGGTCACAATGTGCATGAGTCAGGAAGATGCCCGAGAGTATTTTATGGTTCTCATACAGCCATTGTTGTATAGGTTGATACTCGCCACAGTCAACTAGCCAAGCCCTGTTGCTGTCGTCAGAGTAGACAACGTATTCGCAGGAGCTGATGAGGTGAGTCGTAAACTGCAGACAATGGTTCATAGGTGATGCGGAAAGTTGAGCATTTGGCAGTAATCTAAGCGCGGCATGTCCATTATGACACCGCCCAGTGAAAGACCAGCTCCGAAGGAAGCTAGGCAGAGCGTCAACTGAGAAGCTGAGGCATACATCTCCTTATGATGTTCACACAAGGTGACAGGGATTGTGGCACTGTTTGAGTTTCCGTATTTGGGTACGATGTCGTTAGGTAGCCGTTCCTGGCTGACATTGATTTTCTCTGCTATCTTTTTCAACATAAAGGAATTGGGTTGATGGCAAATAAAGTAGTCAATATCATCAACCTTCTTGCCTGCAGCATGCAGCAGTTCATCAATCATCATAGGCGTCTCATTGATGGCGAAGTTAAATACTTGGTCGCCTTCCATGAAGAATTGCTCGGGACTTCGCCAATTGCCGTTCTCATCCTTAGTCTCTATTGAGGTCTCGGATGTGATGGGCATTTTAGTGCCGCCTGCCGGAATAACAATGTTCATAGCAAATTGACCGTAATTCTTTAGTGAGCAATAAACCGTATTCTCATCATCGGTATTCTCAAGGATACTGACGGTAACGGCATCACCAATAATGGGACGGCTAGCACGGTCACGTTGTCCTATCTTAAATGTCATCATATCGCCACTCACCAGCAACACTTTTTTCCCTTCCGGCAGATGTTCTAATGTCATCATGGCATAGCTCATGCCTACACTATAGCCGCTGCAAGCCTGAGATATATCAATACACACACAATCAGTAGAAAGGTTGAGATGTCCTTGTATTAAATTACTAACAGGAGGCATTATGTAATCAGGAGATGTAGTAGTGACAATGATGGCTCCAACTTCTTCTGGGATAATTACACTCTCACCAAAAAGCTGACGAATGCCATATTCAGCATATTCAGATACCGACTCGCCGAGCAAAGCAGCCCGCCGTTTGTCATAGCCCATGATTTTCTTGAGTTTCTTCATCTTTAGCTCTGAGTAGCCGTAATTGCCCATTTCATCAGCAAAGTCGATTTCACGTGTAGGCAACACGGTAACGACTGCAGACAGTCGCTTGTTATGGAAGGTTGTAATCATGCGCGATACTTATTAATGATATTGATGATGGCATCGACGTCCTTGAAGTTCTCGGGCAGGATATCAGTACCTGGGATGCTTGCATGGAACTCCTCTTCGGCAACATCGACAATGGAGACGATGTCCAGCGAGTCAATCATACCCTCCTCGATGAAGTCGTGGCCGGGTTCGGTAAAATCGAACTCCGGGCGCAATTCTGCAAGCAATTTTAATACTCTCTCTTTCATTACTGTGGTTCGTTGATGAGTTTATTATAATAAGAACGGTCTATCTTACCGCTGCCGTTCTGTCGCAGCGAGTCCTCGCGATGATAGTCGGAGGGCAACATATAGCGTGGTATCTTTGTCAGCAAGGTCTTACGGAATGCACCTAAATCCAGCTCCTGCTGAGCCTGATAGAAGAGCACGATTTTTTTGTTTGCCCGGTCATAGACGATACAGCAGTTATCTACCATGTGACTGGACTGCACGGCATTTTCTATCTCACCCAGTTCGATACGGAAACCGTTATGCTTGATTTGAGCATCCTTACGACCAATATACATAATCTCACCACGCTCGTTCACGTAGGCAGTGTCGCCCGTACAATAGATACGTTCGGGAAAGTAGGGATTCAGCGGGTTCTGGATGAAAGCTCCCTCGGTCTTCTCCCAATCTCCATAGTAGCCCATGGCTAGTCCTATACCACGCACACAAAGTTCGCCATACTCATTGACGACGGCACGCCGTTTTCGATCTACGAGCACCAACATCTCGGTGTTGCAACAGGCCTTGCCAATGGGTAGTGGCTCATCGTCAGTGAACTCCCTATCGACGAGATAGTAGGTGCAGGCGTCGGTAATCTCCGTTGGACCATAGAGATTTACATAGCGGCAATGAGGCAAGTAACGGCGCCAGTAGTTTAGGTGTTTGTTGGGCATGACCTCACCACAAAAGAACACATCGCGCAGATACTCAGGTTTATTGGTACTGAGAATATCGAAGTTCACCACATTGATGAGAGCGTATGGCACCCAGAAGATGAAGTTGATGTGGTGATTGTTGAGATAATCGACAAGTTTGGCAGGGAACGAGAAGAAACTTTCTGGAATGATGTCCATGGTAGCACCCGTCGCATACATCAAGTAGATGTCCAGGATGCTGTTGTCAAAGTAGAATGGTGCCTGATTACCAATGATGGTGGTCTCATCAATGCCGAAGGTATCTATCGCCCAGTCTATGTAGTCAATAACCCCCTGATGGGAGATAACTACACCCTTGGGTATTCCTGTAGAACCGGAGGTAAAAACAGAATAGACGGCATCGGTACTAATTTGTTGGTCTAGATATTGTTTACTGTTTGCTCCAACTAGTATCTGCCGTTTTAGGGCTTCTTCTATGAGAAGAATGTGCTTGTCGGATGCCAATTGGCGAACGTGTTCAGCATGAAACTGGTCGGTGATGATAATCTGACTTTGCAGCGTCTTCATAATGGCCTCAATGCGGCTGTCTGGTGACTTAGTATCCAAAGGCACATAGAAATTTCCGCTCATATTGATACCAGCAAAGGCCCTGACCATAGAAGCACTCTTCGGAATGTACACTCCAATTGGGGAGCGCTTTAGGCCTGTTTCCCTGATGGCATCAGCGATAACAAAAGCTGAGCGCAGTAACTCAGAAAAAGTTACGGTATCATGCTCATCAACGAGAGCCACCTTGTCAGGTAGCCGTTGAGTTGTACGTACTAGATATTCTATAACGCTTTTTTGCATTTACTTCTTACTCTTTACCATGTTAAACAAGTCTTCAATAGTATCACAGGCACGTACATCCTTATTATTGATAGTGACACCAAATACGTCATCAATCATCGAGATGATAGACAGCGAAGCTAGTGAATCCCAATCATCTAAGGACTTAAATTCTGTTTTTGCATGGATATCACAGGTATCTTCCAACTCCAACACTTCTATAAAATTGTCAATAAATTTTTGCAATTCCATTCTACAATAATTTTAAATTAGTTAATTTCGTAATACTTTTTCATTGTTTCTATTTCTTCAATGGTCAACTTGCGTGTCGGGTCACCCTGCGGATCATTCAGCGGAGCCAGTAGATAATCCTCCTCTAACAGTTGGGCGCTCTGCGATAAAGTGCCTATGAGCGAGTAACTGGGCACCTTGTATTTGCGGTTCAAGATTGAACGTGCACCAATGATGCAACAGTCGGGGGTATGTGTACCTTTCATTATGAGCGACTGACAGCCCACCCAGTTATGCCGTCCAATGTGAATAGGAGCAGAGGGACTGATAAAGCGCCGACCAATCATATCAACGATATAGTGGAAGTCGGAATCCAGTACCGTTGTGCCGAAGCCCAGCAGCGTACCAGCTCCGAAGGTAATCTGCTGTACACAGAATATTTTGCAGCACGAGGCACCGAACTTATCACCAAAGGTAAGCACTGCGCCTGGATGCACTTCCAGCATCGATTCATTGCCTATCTGGCATTTTCCTTGGAATACGATGAGCCCACGAACATTTTTATAAGAAATGCCTTTCTTGTAGTAGAAGTCGTGTTTGAAACCCATCTTTATCATCCCACTTGTTACACGTTCGGCATCAATACGAATCCGCCCATTAAACTTCCATGCACCCCGATTACGACACCGCACCCAAATTGGCAACTTCCAAGCTTGACGCAGCGGCAAATATTTAAAATTGAAAAGTAACACGTAAGGCAGGTGAAGAAGATAACATGCCACAAAGATGCGGATTTCCTTGTAGGTATCGCGAAACCATATTGCCACTGGGCTTTTTTTCTTTTTGGGGTCGTTACTCATGGATTATCATACATATATCGCGGCAAAGTTACAAAAAAGTAAGCAAAAAGCAAAAAGAAAACGATATTTTTTTTGCTTTTCCCACAATATTTCGTAATTTTGCAACCATGAACGAACAAAACAAGATATCGGTCGTCATCAATACCTATAACGCCAGTCTTCATCTGGCAAAGGTGTTGGACTCTGTCAAGGAGTTCGACGAGGTGGTGGTATGTGACATGGAGAGCACTGACAACACTTGTGAGATAGCCCAAGAGTACGGCTGCAAAATCGTCACATTCCCCAAGGCTAATCACAAGAGTGCCGAACCCGCCCGTACCTTTGCCATCCAGTCTGCCACGAACAAATGGGTGTTGGTGGTCGATGCCGACGAACTGGTAGAGCCTGAGTTGCGTGAGGCATTATACGCTGTTGTCAACAACCCCGACAGTGCTGCGGGTTACTATATCCCACGTAAGAACATGTTCATGGGTATGTTCGTTCGTGACTTCCACTTCGATTACCAGTTACGGTTCTTCATCCGTGAGGGTACGGTATGGCCTCCTTACGTTCACACCTTCCCCGTCATTCAAGGGCCTGTAGAGAAACTGAAGTGTTCCAAACAAGCCTGTCTGCTCCACCTGATGGACGAGAGCATGCATGAATACTTGGAGAAGATGAATCTTTACACCGATGACGAGACGGAGAAGAAACGCGACAAGGGCTACGGACTGTGGGCTTTGCTGTGGCGCCCGCTATGGAGGTTCTTGCAATGTTACATCATGGATGGCAGTTTCCGCATGGGAACACGCGGACTGATACGTGCCCTGATGGCTGCCGTCTATCAATTCGTACTTGTATCAAAAATCATCGAGAAGCGTTATCGCAACTGAACATCATTTGCCCCTTAGTCGGCACATAGCATAAACAAACCACAGCTTAGGCAACAGCCTAAGCTGCTCTTTTTTACTGTCAGTCTCTCGGACAACAGCGATATTATCGCGTAGCCCTTTTGAACGATGTTTGTTGGATATGCCTGTCGTGTCAAAGCAAGCCACAGGGTAAGGGAGTTGCACGAAATGATAACCCGCTAAAAATAGCTGCTTTATCTGTTTGAAATCAGCAGACAAGCGATGACGAGTATCAAATGGATATTGAAGCAATAGAGTCCTTCTCATCAATGCACTTTGGTGGCAGAAGAACATACGGTGGCTGTTATGCGGCGGTTCTGCGGTTTTGATTGCACCATCTTTGATGACATCTCCGTAGAGAACATCGGCACTATAGCGCTCTTCTTGGAAGATGCGATCCAAGACATCTGATGCGGCAAAAGTGTCGCCAGCATTCATCATCACAACCCAATCACCCGTCGCCATTGCAATGCCTTTGTTCATAGCATCGTAGATACCGTCGTCGGGTTCCGACACCCATCGCGTCAACAAGCCTTTATAACCTTGTAGCAGCTCGAGAGTTCCGTCACTAGATGCGCCATCAACGACAACATACTCTATATTCGGGTAGTGCAAAGCTGCAACGCTCTGCATGGTGGTCTCCAGTGGTGTCTTATTGTTACGGCATACGGTGACGACGCTGACGGTTGGTAACGATTGATTCATGATATTGGAGAATTGACAAATGGACGTAAATCACGATATTCCCTATACGGCAGGTTGTAGTCCAGATAGAAGAAGTTGTGCTGCCGCTGGTTGTCGTGTGGCGGTATCACCATGTAGTCACCATACTTCCCTCGCAGATACTCATCGTAATGCTCCACTCCCATCACCTGATGGCCTTCGAATTCGACAGGCTGTGGAGTACCCAAAACGTCCTTTTTCATCACACCTGCCACCCCGTCATCATAGTCCAGCACATATTCAGACTGATCATAGATGTATTTCAACCGTAATTGGCGAATCTTCCGCTGTGCCCACGAGCGTGTGAAGAGGTGCTGCAACAACAGGATGGGCCACGAACTAGGGCCATGCCCATGTTTATACGGGTTACGGTTCAAAAAATATATAAGTTTGTCGAGCAGGATATAGCGTAGCACTGCGAAGCGTTGTGCCAATTGACCAGAAGGAACTCCGTCAATCGGGAAAATGTCTATATAGATGCCGCCAACATAGTCGCTATGTTCCCGCTCAATAAGCGTCGTTGAAGCGTCAATTACCTTACCAAAACCACCAGAGTAGCCAACGTGATTCTCGGGGCAGATTGCCTCATAGGGATATGGTAACCATTCATGAGCGTGAGTCATGAAACGGTCATAGTCGGGCCGTGGCATACAGATGTCCATGTCATCATCCCAGGGAATAAAGCCCTTATGCCGTATAGCGCCCAGCATGGTTCCTGCCCAACAGTAATAACGCAACTGGTGTTCCCTGCAAACATTATCAACGGCGAGCAAGATATGAATGATGTGGTTCTGTAAGGTTCTTATATTGTATGAAGCCATAGTACATTTTCTATTTTGAGGCCAAAGGTAACAAAAAAACAGAACTTTTCAAAATAAATTGGGTATAAATTTGCAAAATCAGATAAAAAACATTACTTTTGCAACCATGAAATGTCTGTATTACTTCCTGTATGCATATTCGCTATTGCCTTTGCGAGTACATTATGTATTTAGTAATTTCTTGTATTTCCTGATGTATCGGGTGTTACATTACCGCCGAGATATCGTTCGGAAAAACCTACACAGTTCCTTTCCTGAAAAGAGTGAACGGAACATCAAAGCGATAGAACGTAGCTTCTACCACTGGTTCTGCGACTATCTGGTAGAGACCATTAAGTTACTTTCTATTAATGAGAAGCAATTGCGCCGTCGCATGGTATTCAAAGGCACTGAGGCTGTAAACGCCTGCATTGACGAAGGACAGTCTTGTGCTATTTATCTAGGGCACTATTGTAATTGGGAGTGGACAACATCGCTACCATTGTGGGTATCCGAGAAAGCTCAGTGCGGCCAGATATACCATGTTTTGGAGAACAAGAGTTTTGACCGTCTTTTCTTGCAGTTGCGCCAGCGTTTCGGTGCAATCTGTATCCCGATGGCTGAAACACTGCGTCGCATCGTCCAATACAGACAGGAGAACAAACAAATTATTATCGGTTACATTGGGGATCAAGCACCATTTTGGAACAATATTCATCACTGGCTACAATTCCTAAATCATGACACACCTGTACTGACTGGTACAGAACGATTGGTTCGTCATGCTGGCCATGCTGTGTTCTATCTGGATGTACGCCGCTTACGCCGTGGGTACTATGAGGCAGAGTTCAAGCTGATGACACGACACCCCGAGGAACTGCCGGAATTTAAAATAACAGATATTTACTTCCGCATGTTGGAAGAAAGTATTCGTCGTGCTCCATCCTGCTACCTATGGACTCACAACCGCTGGAAGCGCAGTCGCGAGGAGTTTAACATTCGCTTCAATCCAGCCACGGGTCGAGTAAGCCTAGAAAATGACTTAGAAAAATTGAAGAGAGAAAGAGGCCTGAGATGATATACGTTCGAGATAAAGGAAGACTCTGCAATAACATCCTGCAGTACGGCCATGTCTATGCCTGGGGACGTGAGCACGGCCGCCAGACGGTTTCCATGCGTTTTGCCTACAAATATCAGTGGTTTCACCTCTGTCATACCCGCCATCACAACTGGCTGACATATCTCTTTGCCAAATACGGTGCGAAGATGGGACTGCTGCCCGTGGTGAGTTTCCATGATGAAGAGGGCGACTACAGCCATGAAGAACAGTTCATGCTGACCCACCGTCATCTTATTGTCGAGGGGTGGTATGCCCGCTGGTATGATCTCTTTTTGAAGTATAAGAAGGACATCATCAACCTCTTCGCCTTCGATGAAGGGGTAAAGACGGCCCCCGGCCGCTTGTTGGCAACGATTCCCCACGATTCTGTACGACTGGGACTCCACATCCGCCGCGGTGACTATAAGACCTTCTACGACGGACGTTTCTTCTATAGCGACCAGCAATACATCCGACAAATACGCCATTTCCTGACGCTTCATCCTCAACAATCGGTACAGGTCTTCATCTGTGGTAACGACCCTGATCTGGACGAGGCGGCTTTCACGAAGGCTCTGCCCGACGTCTCGCTGACCTTTGCCAAGGGAAATCCTGCAGAGGATCTCTATCTCCTGTCACAATGCCAGTGGCTCATGGGAGCACCCAGCACTTTCACATTGGTGGCCTCGATGTATCACGATGTTCCGCTCTACTGGATTAAGGAAGCTGACAGAGACTTCACTAAGTCCGACTTCCTGCCCTTCGACCATCAATTCCGACATATTCTCTGACTGTTATCATATAAAAGGTATGGCAAGCACTGACTCTCCCACTCTTCGCATCCGTCAGTCCTCATGGTTGTGGCCTGTCGCAGTCTTGCTGTTGTCCATCGCTTGGCAACTGCACTGCGCCCTACACGGCCTGGATCTCACGGATGAAGGCTACCTCATGTCGGTATATGAGTGGTTTGGCACCGACATCACCGCCGCCAAGGGCGCTGGTGGCTATCCCCTGACGTGCTGGCTAGGATGGTTCGTTGCCCACTACCTGCCAGGAAATGGTTTGTTAGCCACGCGTCTCTGGGGTGTCGCACTCGTCACGCTGACGGAAGTCATCACCTATCTGTGGCTACGTCGCTGGTTTTCGTCACGCTTGCTGTTAGTCGGTTTGTTCATCCAACTGGTTTTTGTCAGTGGTGACCCTAAGCCTTTAGGATATAACACGCTGACAGGTCTCTTCTATCTGCTGGCACTAATTGCCACCATCGAAGGTCTGACGCGAAACCGCTACTTGCTGTTGTTCGTCGGTGGCATGTTCGTGGGAGTAAACATTTGGATTCGACTGCCCAACATCATAGGTCTCTGTCTGCTGCTGATACCACTCTGCTGGCGTTTCCTTAATCCCGACTATGGGGTAAAGCGTGCCGTCAACGATTCTCTCTGGATGCTTTACGGCTTGGCGGTATCCTTTATTACGGTTATGCTACTCATACTGCAGACTGGTGTCGGCGAACAATTGGAGGAGTTTTTGTTGTCTATTAGCGGACAACTGGGGGGCAATAGCTCGCATGCTTCTGGGACGTTGTTCCTAACCTACCTGAAAAACTATGGCGAGGCATTGCTGTACCTCGTTATCTTCCTCGCTACTATTGCTGCTTTTTCTTTTGGCAACCAGCTAATACGGAGTCCTCGCAAGACATGGCATCGACCCTGCGGAGTCCTATTGTTCCTGATGGCTGTCATCACGCTGATAGGACTACTCTATATCCAATCGGACGTGCTGGGACATCGCATCCTCTCCACTATGAACGGTATAGCACTGGCAGGCTGCATCATACTGTTGACAGAGAAGTCGCAACCGATACCCAAAGGAATTGCTTTGGCAGCTATCCTCATGGCACTTCTTTGTCCGTTAGGTAGCGACCGAGGCTTTGTCACCATGTGGGTAGGCACTTGGATGGCTCTCCCTGTAGGACTCTGTGGTCTCAGCAAGAAAGTGCCTGCCAACGGACTGCGCCCTGCCGTACTCGTGCTCCTACTCATCGTCATCCTGAAAATTGAAGTCAAGGCCTATTATGATCCAGAACCAAAGT
>AUXO017836806.1_pt1 | contig 11995 bp, 7 predicted proteins | sample 768731 | NCBI WGS metagenome assembly AUXO01 (sample SAMN02715735, study PRJNA202380) | gut metagenome | biome: sheep rumen | host: Ovis aries | place: New Zealand: Palmerston North | reverse complement strand
ACGCTTCCGAGATGCATAATCACAAGCACCGACAATCCTGCCGGGCCAGTCCTTCACCTCGCGCCAAGACGGCAGCTTCTCGAAATCCTCCGGCGGCAGATTCATCGATGCCCACGCGATGAACTGTCCGTACTCTTCCTTGCAGAACGACTTGGAACACGAAATCGCCGCCCTTCCCTCACTTGGCGACGGCCACACACTGCGATTCTCCGTCCTCTTGATTCCACACAGAATCAAGATCGCATACGGACCAGTGCATGTGAAAGCGTATTCCATCTTGTTTCTATATCATCTTATCATGTAATTCAACCATCATTTCTAACGACGGCGAATCTCCGGAGAAATCAATATTAACAGTTCCATATAAATCGCCGCCCATCCATTCCGCAACCTTCTCGCAGATGCTTCGCATCTCAAGGGCAGTCAACTGTTCAGCAAAAACGAACGACACCTCACCCAGAATCCGCCCATCCTTCTCATTCCAACATTTCAAACCAAGCAAGACAAGCGAATACTTGTCACCAAACATCCATTTGAATTGCTTATGCTTCATTCCCTCAAAGACTGACATGTCAACATGTGATTCCATTATTTGGATCCTCGCATCTCGTCACGTACGCTCATAGATTCTTAGAAATTCCTTCATCTTGTTGGGAATCTTATACTTTGGTTTTCGGTCTTTGCCAGCGCAAGGGCTTGGTCGATATACCCCTAAATAAGGGATTGTACTTCTGGTTATCTCATAGATGTCCATTTTATGGATCTTGATCGCATACTTCATTCGCTTGCTGTAGGACATCAAATTGTCAAGCTTACCCAACTTTTGGTTCCACCACTTTGTCGTTACATACCCATGTTCGGAATCTTTCTCTGGCGTGAAATCGAGCGCGACATACCAGAGACGCCCACCTTTTTCCAAGACAAGGAAATCAATGTTTTCTTTCAGATTCCCCTGAACATCTTTTTTCTGCGCATCCGATTTCATATCCCCATAGAACCAATCCTCATAAGGAAAGCGCAAATCAAAATCAAGTTGGTCTTCGCCTTTCTTCGACCACCAGATGATAGCGTCAGTGGGATGTTCCCGCAGATATCGTTCAACGAAAAACTCATAGTACCAACCTTCCCATGCGCCTTGATTCATTCTGGTCGTATCTTTTGCCTCCATCATTTCTCGGAAACAGTCTATACCCTTAAGGTACCTAGGCATTGAATCAAACATTGTTCCAATATATTCAAGAACTTCGCGATCCTTTCTGACTACGTCAATCTCATCTTTTCCCCTGATGCTATCAATATGCTTAATAAAATTTATTTTATCAAGGACAAGTATCTCATTCCCCGATTTGTCAAGTCGCCTGTAAACGCCCCTCTTCTGTGCGTTCTGCAAATCAATAGTATGCACATGTGCAGCTGAATTATGAGTAGGCCGCCCAGCATATGTATTCGAACTGAAACACACAAAAAGAATCACACCATGCTTACCATCCGGAAAGTAGTGATAAATACCAAGCAAAATTGTCTCGATATTCTTTGCATGATTCATCCTGTAGATACTTGGGAAATCTTTGCCGACTTGTATTCGTTTCTTGTCTGATCCCCAATCTCCGCCAAGATGATTAATGTTTCTTGTATAGAAGCACACCCCTCGCCCCATTTTATTGATCGGCGGCAAGTATACTCGCCCATTCATCTTCTGAAAATCTGGAAAACATTTCATGAGTAGGTTTTGTATTTCCTTGGCCGCGAATTTCTGATCATAGCCCAAGCATATTACGCTGCCATCCACGAGAACCTGATCTATTCTCTTAGGTTTAATTCGACAGCCGGGCATGATCCGTCCATGCTCAGCCCACGATCCCTTCTTGTAAATCGTCGCCATAAATCACCTCCTAGAAGTTCGCTCCTACTTCCTGAAACAGGCTTTGCGCACAACGCTTGATTACTTCAACATTTACAGCATTCCCAAACTGTTTATACGCCTGATGCATATTAGGATTTGGTATGAATTTGTCGTCAAAACTCTGTAAACGCGCCGCTTCTCTGACAGTCATTCTTCGGCGATACTTACCAATAATCGGCATTTGCACGATTGCGACCAATGCAGGCGCACAATCTGGCCTTTTTATCCTCAGTCCAGATGGCCGGAACTGCATAAAAGCATCCCAAGCCGAGGCCACCGACTTGCCGCACTGCCATTCCATTTTTCGCATAGTTGGCGTGAAATGAGAAAGATGGTTGTGTCGTTTTAGCCAGCCATCTATGAACGCCTTGTTATTTTTATACAACTGGTTATTTTTTTTAACGAACAACTGTTTCCATTCTGGCATTTCATCTGGACCAGTGGGCGGCGGCACTTTAAACCAATCAAGCCAAATCGGAAATCCAATAACCTTCTCCTTGATTCCGTGATAAAACTCATCCCATGTATCTATAGCCTCAATCTCCTGCTTCGACAATTTATACTCTGGATCATGATTATCACATTCCAATATATCGTCAAGTTTACATTGATCCTTTGACTTTGGCCTTGGCAGTTGTATCTCCAATGGCAAATCAGCATGTTCCGGAGCGTAAACGCCAAGAACAACTACTCGCTCTCGCAACTGCGGCACACCAAAGAAATGGGGACTAACAATCAGCGGCTCTGGCGTAAGCCTATAACCAAGTTCAACCAAATGACTATGAATAGTTTTCCATGTATTCCCGTTATCGTGCGCTACAAGATTCCTAACATTCTCGAGTATTATGTATTTCGTGTGGTGGTATCTTAATATACGTTCAATATCGAAAAAGAGCGTCCCTTTAGTTTCATCTTCAAATCCTTCCTGTTTTCCTGCTTTAGAAAATGGCTGACAGGGAAATCCCGCGCATAAAACATCATGTACCGGAATGTCTTTTTCGTCAATCTTGGTTATATCTCCAAACGGGACAATACCATAATTCGTCTCATATGTTTTCTGCGCGTCTTTATCCCATTCTGAAGCAAACACACACTTGCCTCCCAATGCGTGCATCGCAAGGTGAAATCCACCTATACCCGCAAATAAATCAATAAACGTAAATTTAGGATGCGCTGGTGGCGGGAATGGAACTGTGGGTTTGATTGCCTCCATATTTGGCAAATCCCAAAAACGTAGTTGCACCGCCGCTTCGCAGACACGCAACTGCTCACGCGGCAGCTTGGAAAGTTCTGTTGGCAGATAATCGGCGAGGCTTCCGAACTCGCCACCATCGTGGAATTGCTTGATGGCCTTCGCCACTTTTTTTGACCGCCCGGTGGAGAAGTCTCTCACACGGGCAATGACGGTTGAGCCTTCGAGCTTCGGGCCGTACTCAAGTCTCTTGGTCTTGAAAACCAAATACCGCGTGTGTATACTTGGTCCAAGTTTCTTGTATGTCGGATTTGCCGCGAGGAACTCATCCTTGGTCTGGATGCCGACAAACTCAGCAGAGAAGCAATGCCTCTTCGCCTTCGCGCTCGCATACAACCACAGCTCCTTGACATTAGAGCAGGACTCCGGCTTCAGCTCATCGCCTTCGCCGATTGGGTAATTGTACACACTGTTCTTCCGAATCCACGCAAGCTGTTTTTCCTTGTATGTTCCAACAAGGACTACACCAACGTCAGCAACCGCATCCTTCTTTGGCGCGATCTTCGATTTCTTAGCCCTTAAAAGTTTCTGTGCCATTTTTCACCTTCTCACAGACCGAGTGTGTCCTTGAAGAACTTGAAAAGCGTTTGCTTAACCTCTTGGTCTCGCGCATCTATCTGGGACTTTCCCCAAATCAAGTTCTTACAAATCGACTGAACATCAGCAATCGCAGACGCCTTTGCCTTCGCCCGATTCTTCTGGTTCTCCGGCACAACAGGCGTACGGATGCCGTTCTCATCGACCTGAATCGCACCTTTGTACTTAGAGGAAAACGCACCCTGATAGACACCCGCCTTAAAATCAAAGTACTTGTCTTTAGCGCCATTATTCAGAGCGGCCTCACACATTACTTTGTTACCGAATTTCTCCACATATTTGCGAGAGATATCCTCATCGGTTACGCCATAAATTCCAACTCCGCGATCATGTGCGGACACATGCTTTTCCCAGCTTCGAGGAAAGATATGCTCCACCTGCGCATCAACAGGGATCAAGTGATGTTGATCTGGATTCAAGTAGGCGTGCAAAAGCGTCAGTGCGCGAGAAAAATTCGGTTTAATGCGAAGTTCCTCAATGCGTGCCGAAAAAGTATCCTTGTCAAATTGGATTGAATCTTCGGCACTCCATGACAAAAGGCCTTCCGAAACAAAGTCACCATTATTGTAGACCTCCAAGATGAGGTTGTATGCCTTCTTTCGAATATTCGTAAACGGAACATCGTAAATCAAGTACAAAATATTAAACGCAACGGCCTTCCTTAACAATCTCTCGAACTTCACATCAAAATCCCTATCGTTCCAATGACGCACGAAGAATACCGAAACCATGTGCCGCCAATACGTATTCTTGGAAAAGGATGATACTACCTGCAACCATTTTGCGGCCTCATCCGAAATCAACAATCCCATCTGGTCAATCCACTCAGGAACAGCCGCAGGCTCCATATCCTCAGACTCATCATCAGATACCTTCACCCGCGCAGACATTGCGGCAAAAAAGGCTGTCAACGGAATCATGACATCGGCAAGAAGCTTGTCCGTTATTACAGCGCCACCCTCTGCCTTCTTCTCAAAGTATGCTCTCAGTTGAATGTCATTGCCCGCATTACTTTTTGTTGCCTTGACATACATCATGAGCATTCGAAACATTTCATCTTGTGGCTGATTTACCGAAGTCTGAATCGCCTTAGCTCTTCTAGCCAAAATGCTAAACGTCGCCCATTCGTCCTTGAAGGAAGTTTTATCGGCCGTAACTGCATAGATTTGAGACTTGAGAATATCCGCATCCAACAGCTGCATTCCGCGGTTGTTGAGCGTATTGAAGATTCTCAGGGCATCCTCTTCTTTATTGCTCTTAATGAACAAGAACGTACAATGATCCAAGATTGAATTAACCAGTCGCCACATTGGTGTCTTAGCCAACTCGCCACCAACAGCAAAAGCCTTGTCAATCAAGGCTTTCATCTCCAAGTAGTTTGTAACATACGCGGACTCGGGATTCCCGGCGGCAAGAGTTAATGGCGACAATCCTTTCGTCGTGATAATTTTCGTAAAATCGCCCTTCGAGTTTTCATCATCTATCGCATCCGACGAAAGGATCGGCTTATCGAACACAGGGACATTCTCATCACGTGAATCGTCCCACTCCTGCACCCAGAGGGACTTCTCCAGTCGCTCCAAAACATCTTTTTGCCGTTGTTGATCTGGATCCTGACGGCTTGTAATAGGATCTATAGCATCATAGAATGCCTTAAGCAACAACATAAGAGTTGTGATACGCTGCTGTCCATCAATCACAGCCATGCGCTTAGTCTCATCTGGGCCATCCTGATAAACTACCAAAGCCCCCAAAAAGTATTTTGGCGCATCGGCCAGTTGAAACTTGTAGGGCGTTTTGCTCAAGAAAAACTCGACAACATCCTCCCAAAGCTTCTGGCACTCCACCTTCGTCCAACTGTATGGACGCTGAAAGATTGGAATGTAAAACGGTCGAAAGTCGGTCAGAATCGTACCAACCGAGTAATCTTTAGACTGAAGATAATCTTGTGACATATCACATCTCCTTTGATATCACCAACCAAAATCATCGATCTACCTGTAACCGAAGCCACTCTGATTCGGTCAGGCCAACATGGGAAAACTCCCTCCCAACATGTTCAGACATACGTTGCACATGCAAAGGTTTCAATTCGGCAATCCATTCATACTCTTTAGTCTTACCGTTTGATAATGATTCTTCAACAACAAAATGCTTATCTTTTTCAACAAATCTAACCACATCATCAGCCCTGAACGTATGCAAGCTGAGATTTGATTTTATCTTACCTTTAACGCACAAGATCCTTTCCTGTCCGTCTTCACCCTGAACAATGATACCGTTGGCTTTCCCTTCATTATGCTTCGCAGCATTATACAACTTCCAGAACGGAAAATTCACTTTTGCTTTATGCAGCCGCCCACAGTCACACAGCGGCATAACACACAAATAATAAACGTCAGAAACTCCAAGCTGTTTTACGACCGTTCCAAATTTCAAGATACGGCTTGCCCCATAAATCGTTCGTTGACAGAACAACTTGGACAAATCCCCTGCCTGATATTTCTCGCTCCCTGCAGCTCGAACGACCATATCGCGCAAATGAGACAAAAGTTTTTTATTCACACGGCGCAAACTGCAATCTTCACCTTTATAATCCAATAATGGCCGCGAAGCGGGAACGCGAATGTTACGCAACAAATCAATGATAAAACTCTTTAAAACTTCTGGCGTCAAATCAGAGTCAACCAATTCTCTATCCGCCGCAAGATCATTAAACACGTCCGGTTCGAACAACTCCACTTTTTCCGCCAGCATAGGGTATAACTTCGCGTCGTCTAAATTATCATCCTCTAGGACGGCTCGAATCTCATCGGCTAATAGCAGAGTCATATCATCAGCAAGCGAATGATCGGCGACCGTCAATCCGCCATGTAGCACTAATGCCGGATCCATCGTGGCAGGAAACTTATCCAGAATACGCTTAGTATTTTCTCGTATCAATGCTATACCCCGTAAAGCCAATGCAGGCAGAATACCTTCATAGGTCTTCGCAAAGTCTGTAATAATCCTACTTGCCAAATCCTTCGCCGCAACGGCACCAGAAGATGTGGCCTCCTCCTTTGCATAAATACAAACCGTCAATCCCCCTGCGCACACTTTACGCGCATCCACATCTTTGCTTACCGACGGCTCGATCTGCTTGAATGCAGTATAAACCTTATCGCAAATTGCATCCACTCTTTCAGCCGTATAGATCGCGCAGAACCGAACCGGTTTGGGTGAAGTATTTCGATTGTCCTCCCTCAGTATATATTTCAGCAAGTGCGCGACAGCGTTCTGATTCCCACGAAATAAATGCCAATCAAGAATGAACACGTCCGCATTCGTGCAAACTTTTAGCAACGTCTTAAAATTGCCATCACTTTCAAAGTTCGTCTCTGGGAATTCCTTAGGCTCAAAGGCACCGCAAACAATGCCCTCTTTGGCAAAGCCATCGGTAACTGAGCGTGCATCCACCCAATTGTCATCTGCGCGGCGATCATCCTCATCTGCTTCAATCGTCATTGTCGCCAAATCTGGCGCAACTTCATCCTTGTTCAAAATCAAGATGGGTGGACCATCCAAGTCCAAGTCATTCTGCCGGGAATGACGTTTGCTTGCATTAAACAAGTTGTCATCGATCAGTACAACCGAGTGCAAATATCGGCAAACCGCATCACGCGAAAAATCCGAAATCGTCATATCACTCACCCTTCTTCATTGGCAACTCAATTCGAAACGCCGCATTGTAACCCTCCGGCGGTTCAACAAGCCCCAATGACATCTTTTCCTGTTCGAGCGCTTTTGCGGAAATATACAATCCGAGGCCTCTTCCACCCGGCTTTCGCGAGAATCCGCGCTCAAAGATACGCTCCGCATCACGCTTCTCAATCTTGGGCCCGTTGTTTGCTATGACAATCGAACCATCCACGAAATCAAAAAGCATCTTCCGGTCGCCTTGCACAGATGACAACCAATAAAACGCATTGTCAACCAAATTGATCATCACTGGGTAAAGCGTTGAGGGGTAGCAGTTGATCGACAACCGCTTGAAATTGTCCGTTGTCACCAACTCAACCTCATGTCTTGAAAATCGCCCAGAGAATACATCATCCACATACTGCCGTAAATCACCCCCCGAAATCTTCACTCTTTGCCTCTGGATACGCCGTTGTAACGGAGTAAACAACTTCAGATGTCCATCCAAGTGCTCAAAGTTGTTACGAATTTGGTCATACACCGGACGCACCGCCTTGGCACGAAGGGAAATCTCATGCAGGTCCCGCAACCCAGTCCTAATCTGAGCAACCGCTACCATAAACTCATGATTGATGATGGAAACTGCCGTTCCGAGTTGAATCATTTCGAAATCCTGATCTGCCTGTGCTTCAAGATCAAGGACTCGCTTTTCCATTGCCGAAGCAACCGCCGCAGCCTCTTCACCACCAGATTCATTCAACGTATTCGCGAGAGAAGACAACATTTCTTTCGCGGCATCCACGCCCTTTTGATGCTCTTCCTCAATCTGATTAAGTCGTGACTCCCACTTGACTCGCAACTTCTCAACTTCCGCATCAGAAAGTTCTTGAATCGGCGTACGATTCATCTCCGCCTGAATATCCAAGATTACACCTTCCAATGCTGCATTTGCCCTCTTGGTGATATCCAGCACCGCCGCTTGCGCTGTATCCGCCGTCTTATTAGCATCATTAATACTCGCTCTGAGCTGTTTCTTCCGTTCGTCGGCAAGACGCGCTAACTGTCGCTCCAGACGCTTGCGCTGGTCGATATAGATTTTCGCCTGTTTGGCAACCTCTCCAATCCGCAAAGCAATCGCGTTTGCACACGGGACAAAAACATCTGCATCAAGTCTTGCGAACTCTTCCTGATAATTCTGCCAATCCTGCTGAAGTCTCTTGGGCAGACCAACTCCAGGAGGTCTCTTGATGATGTACTTGGACTTAAGTGCCACAAGCTCATCATTGGACTCTTGCTCAACTGACATCAAGCGGATCGCTGCCTCATCAGGATCGGCGATTGATGCCGCCCTCTGCATCTTATCATCCAAAGCATGCAGAACTTGGTCCGCAGCCTCCTTGATCTTGTCACTATCAAGGCGATCAAAAAACATCGCAAGTTCTTTAGACAACCGATCAGTCTTGAAACGGGATTGTTTTAGTTTTCTCTCTAATGCTTCCGACTCCTTCCTAAACTCATCCCGTTGTTTTTCATAGGTGGCAGTGTTTCGCCCCTCTTTTCGGAAATATTCTGCCGCGACTTGCTCCAACAAATTCATCATGATGGAGCGCAACTGCTGGTACGGAACGTTCTTTTGCAAGCCCTCTCGCCCTGCCTTCTCGACCAATGCGCCATTTTTCCTATTGGACAACAAAACCGCACCAAGCATCCGACGATAGGAGAAATAATAGTACGCCGCACCAAGATTTCTTCTTTTCTCTATTTCCAACCAATCGAAATCGTTGTTCCCATATGGCAGAATCTTAATACCGTCCCTAAAAACATACATGCCCCCAATGCTCGCAAGCTTGTCATACATTTCCCTATACGCATCGACATTGCGCTTTGCAATCATCGACTCCGACTTAGAGCCTTGCAATGCCGCAAACACAACCTTAAACGGGCCGCACTCCGTTTTCTTACCTTTGACATTCCGCCAAACAATCTTTAGGTCAGGATATTCTTTATCGAAGATTCGGCAACGCCCACTGAACTGACCATACTCATCGACATCCCCAATAAAATAGTGGTCTGTTCGATTATCCAATTCTTCTTGGGTAAAAAACACATTGTCATCCAGATATTCTGTACCAACAAATGATCCTGCGTTCCAAACCTTAAATGAGACCTTGAAATCCGTTATCACTTTAGAAAACACTGGGTCAACAAATCCTAGTAGCAATCGGCGGAAACTATAATCTTGTTCGCGGTTTTCCGCATCCAATTCAGCCGGAATGACACGATTAACAGATCCGATAAGAAATGTCGTTCCTCGACCTTCACCTGACAAGGATAATCCCTGTCCGTCGGACGATTTCTCTAAAAACGCGTCCAGAGCTTTCAAATCAGGATTGAACGATTCAATTTCTCTAATGAGCTTATCGCAACGTTCAGGGGCCATTTTGTAGGCGGTGCTATTCTTAATGCCAGATGTGAAGGAATCTCGCAGAGCCAAAATCGCATTCAGCTCCGGCAACTCGCCGCCCTTGAAGGTCTTAACCGGAATCTCAATATCGTCGAGATTCACGCCAGGGATTTCAAAGAGTCCCCAGTGGATCCAACAGACAACCAAATCATGCAAGCCATCCTCACGCTCCGCCCGTGTGAAAACAACCACTTGCCGTCCCAACAAGGCAATTGCCAACCGCCCGATGCCCTTCTCTCCCGTAATCTTACGAGGGGACATTCCTTCTGGGATATAGCCCGGTTCGCGATTGGCGTTGACCTTACTCTCGGTTCCAAGAACAAGCCATTTGTTCTCGAAATCATCCTTCGTCATACCAATTCCATTATCTCGCACCAAAAGCGTACCGTTCTCATCCACCCCATTCCCACGGAGATAATCAACCTGCACCCGTTTGGCATATGCATCATACGCATTCTTAAACAGTTCTGCAATAGCATTCTGGACCGTCGCAATCTGCTGACGGCCTAGCATGTCAACTGCACGCGCTCTTGTCCTGATCTTTGCCATAATTACGCCGCTCCACTTTTTTTACTGCGTGCCAATCTGAAAAACTCTTCTCCCACCGCTTTGGCCAGCGGAACGGGAACGGCATTGCCGACCTGCTTCGCCTGATCGTTCAGACTCCCAACGAACTCGAAAGTGTCAGGAAATCCTTGGATACGGGCAGCTTCACGCACAGAAATCGCCCGATCCTGTTCGGGATGACCGAATCGTCCATTGGAATAGCTGATGCACCGTGTCGTCAGGCCTGTGGACGGACGATCCCACCAAAGGCGGCCATACACATCCGTATGCCCGGTGTATTTCTTCTTTTTCTTCCCGTCCTTGGTCTTGATGCGCGTATGGCACTTCAGTCTCAACCCCGAATCACTCGGCCACGACTTCCGTCCACCACCATCATGAGGTGTCGCTCGGATTCGCTTCAGATTCTTCTTGCTCAGTGCAGCGGCGCGATGGTTCTTGATCAATCCTTTGGGATCATCATACTCCGCACCTGCAGCAATCGGTGGTAGATTGGCGATGACGTCGCGAACCGTCTTGTAATGCTGCTTGCCATCCTCTTCACCATGCGTAGCCTCAGGAATCTTCGCCTGACCATGCAAACTGGCAAGGAAGATGAAACGATGGCGGACCTGCGCAGCTCCGTAATCCTGTGCAGCAACGACTGCGCCTTTATTCTCAAACTGATAACCGAGCTTTGTCATCCTTTGCAAAAATTCGGGGAATGGGCCATCTTCACCGAAACGAGGCTTCTGAACCCCCGGCACATTCTCGACAAAGACGAAATCTGGCTTAGCCTGCTCCACAACCTTGGCAAAGGACAAGAGCAAACTCGCACGAGGATCAACCTTCATCTTCTGCGTCTTTTGCTTGGTGAACGGCTGACACGGTGCGCACCCACAAAAAAGCTTCAGATGGTCGGGATATTTCGCCATCTCTCGCTTCAGCTCCTCAATATCCAACTTGTTGACATCAAGTTCGTTGAACTTCGCCTTGGGGAAATTTTTCTTGTAGGTCTTTGCCGCAGCCGGATTGACATCCAACGCCCACACAATGTCCATACCCGCCTCGCGGAACCCTTCACTAGTTCCGCCACACCCACAAAAGAAATCAAATACTGCAATCCGTTTCATAAAGCAACTCCTACTAAGCAACTAGTTCTCTATGTTTCTCCAAGAACGCTTGCGACGGCAGGAACTTGGTTGGCAGAGACATTGCCTGCCCTTCGCGGTCGAGGAAGTAAGACTTTGCCGCTGCGTCGGTGTAGTGGTCTTTGATTACCTTCGAGACTATCAGACGGTAGTGTTCGTCGAAGGAAATGAGGTGACGGTCAAAGGCGGCATCGTAGGTTGCGGAGAGGCACAGACCGTTTTCGGGATTGAGGCGGTTCTTTTCGTCTTCCGCCCACGGGCTGATGTGGCTGGCGCGAAGGACGTCCGGCACGGCGAGTCCCGTCACGCAGCATTTGCCGCCGTAGTTCGCAAGCACCATCTTACGGAAGATATCTTGGTTCACACGCACCTTGACTGCGGCAAGCTTTTCTTTACCTTCCTTC
>AUXO012083376.1_pt1 | contig 11995 bp, 7 predicted proteins | sample 768731 | NCBI WGS metagenome assembly AUXO01 (sample SAMN02715735, study PRJNA202380) | gut metagenome | biome: sheep rumen | host: Ovis aries | place: New Zealand: Palmerston North | reverse complement strand
ATTTCGTGTGTGATAAGTAGAACGCCTTTACCTTCTTCTGCCAGCCTTTTTATGTCATTGATTGTTTCTTTTACACTAGCTTCGTCAAGACCGGGTGTTGGTTCGTCCGCTACAATCAGTTCAGGATCAGATAACAATGCCGTGGACAATAGAACTTTACGAGCCATTCCTCCCGATAATTCAAAAGGATACATGTCATCGACTTCTTCACCTAAGCCGTATTTTGCAAAGATTTCCCTTTGATGTTTTAGTGCCTTTTCTTTTTCTTCTTTGGGAACATCACCTATTGCCTGTTCGCTAACTTTCATTAATGGATCAAGGTAGTTTACTGACTGCGGAATCAGACAGATGTGTTTTCCACGCAGGTTCTCTTTGTCTTCCTGGCTCATCACGTCTCCCTTGTATGCGATTGTTCCGTCACATATTGCGTTTTCGGGCAGGATTCCGAGAATTGCATGTGCAAGTAAACTTTTACCACTACCACTTGAACCAAGTATTGCAACTACCTCTCCTTCCTTAACACTTAAAGTCAAGTCAGAAATAACCTTTAGAATGTGCTGTTCCAATCCCTGCAAGTATTGTGTGAATGAAATTGAAACGTTTTTTACTGTTAATAAATCATCATTCATATTATTACCTCTTAATTATTTTTGTGCTTTGGTAGGATCCAATAGTTTTTCCACTTGTTCCCCTATTATGTCAAAGAGCAATACTACGATAAGTAATGCAAGACCCGGGAATAATGCCAGCCACCAGTATCCCATTGATAAATATCTCATGGATTCTGATAATATTATACCTATTGCAGGTTCGTGTGGACTTAATCCAAATCCAAGGAATGTTATACTTGCTTCGTGCATGATTGCGTGTGGGAAGATAAGTAATGTTCCTACGATAATTTGTGTAACTACAAGTGGCAGGATGTGTTCTTTTGCAATCCAGAAGTTTCCTTTACCTAGTCTGCGTGCAAGGTTAACGTATTCTGACGTGTTGATTTCCTTGATTTCAACTCTCAGTACTCTTGCAAGCGATGTCCAGTGTGTGAAACCTACACCGATTATTACTCCCATTGCACCTTTACCTAAACATAATGATATTAAAATTAACAGTATCAAATGAGGCATGGATGCGAATAAGTCAATCAGCCATGACATGAATTCGTCGCCGTATTTGTTTAAGCTGGACACAAATGCCATTACTATTGCAACTATACTTGAAAGAATTGATGAAAATGCTCCTATCATAATACTTAAACCAAGACCTTTGATTGTTCTTGTTAACATGTCACGTCCCATCCAGTCAGTACCGAACAGATGTTCGAATGATGGGGCCTGTGTTCTTGAAGCAAAGTTTGTTATTATTGTTGATGAGTCTATGGCTAAACTACTGATGAATATTAATATTAACAACAAAGATGTTAATCCTATGATGGCCAATGTTTTCTGTCTTAAATTCATAGAACTGAATGGATTTAAACTAAAGTTAGTCATCATCATCACCCCTTAATCTTGGATCAACAAATTTATACAGGACATCTGCAAGAGCATTTCCTACAAATACGAAAATAGTACTTATCAACACTATCCCCAGGAATAAAGGAACATCAGAACGTAGTCCTGCTGCAATGGTTGCCTGTCCTATACCAGGATAGGAAAATACCTGTTCTACAAGTACTGCACCACCGAATAATTCACTAAAACTCATGAATTGTAAAGTGATTGCAGGCAATAGTACGTTACGAACACCGTGTCTTAATATTATACTCCAATGACTTTCTCCCCTTGCTTCGGCAAATAGGAAATAATCACTGTTTTCAATGTTTACCAAACGGTCTCTGGTAAATAAGGCAATGCTTGAAATTCCCACAATACTTAGTGTGAATGCAGGCAGTATTAATCTGTGTAACCATTCTCCTAAAGTTACCTGATCTGCCATTACTCCGACAGGTACTGCAAGTCCTGATGGGAACCATCCCAGCCATACCGAGAAGATCATCATTACAATCAATGCTATCCAGAATGCCGGTGAAGACTGTAGAAGATAACAGTATGTTTTTACTGCTTTATCTATCCAGGTTCCACGTTTAGCTCCGGCCAGGATTCCTAATCCAAAACCCACTACTCCAGATATTATCCATGATGATAACATCAATACTAATGAAGCAGTGAATTTTTCCAAAATAACTTGAGTTACAGGAATTCTGTAAATCAGAGAGGTTCCTAAGTTTAACTGGAAGAGATCTGTCAGCCATCCAATTACCTTGTCCTGAATTGGTACATTAACTCCCCAGTATTCACCGAGTTTAGCTATTTGTTCTGGTGTTGCCAACATTTCTCCAAGATATGCTTTAACAGGATCCACAGGAGACAGTTCAATCATTATAAAACTAATAGCAGCCACGACAATTAACAATATTAATAATCTAACTGCTTTATAACCTAAAAATTTCACTAATTTATTGGTATTAATAGTAACACCTCCAATACCAAGTTAAATAAAAAAAAGTAGGAGTTAAAAGTATACTCCTTCTGTTATTTAGCTTGATGAGTTGGTATCGTTTGTTGAATTGGTATCAACATGTTTCCAATCGTAGATGTTACCCCAAATGTCTCCACCGTGAGGATAGATAGTACGGGTAGCATCAGACAGATCTAATGAATCACTTACGAAGAATAAGTAATTCGTGGATCCGATCCATAGGTACCCATTTTCTTCCTGACCTGCTTTAATAGCATTTGCCCATGTAGCATAGGAAGATTCCAAGTTTTGACTTCTGGCTTGTGAAATATAGGAATCTACTTGACTGTTGTTTATGTATGAAGGGTTAAGACCCATACCTTTAGCAGCTACTTCTGAGTCAAGTTCATTATAGATTACTGTAGGGTCATTACTACCGAATGCCATTACAATGGAGTTGGTGTTTGTGGTACTTTCCATTTCATCCCATGTTTTTCCTTCAGGAGTAACTTCCAATCCTATTGCTTTTGCTTGTTCTGCAAATTGAAGTGCTACTGCCTGTCTTGTTGTATCATCGGATGGATAATCCAATTCCCATGTTGCTTTTTGTCCATCTTTTTCAACAATTCCATCACCATCGGTGTCTTTCCAACCAGCTTCTTCAAGGATTTGTTTTGCCTGGTCAACATCCCCATCTGTAAAGTTGGTTCCTGTGGAATATGGTAATTCTGTTGATACACCATCAAAGGATATGTCACCTAAACCATATTGTGCTCCATCAATAATTGCTTGACGGTTAATACCTACATTTAATGCTTCTCTGATTGCAGGATCTGCTGTCACATTGTTTCCAATAACTCCTCCGGCATCGTTGGTTTTTCCTTCATCAGGCACCACAGGTAATGTGATTGCTCTTACGTCTATTGAAGGATAATCAACAGCATGCATGCCTTCAATTGTTTCATTGTAGTATGATAATGGTAATTCTACCAAGTCAACTTCACCTTTTTGTGCTGCTGCAAATGCTGCGTCAGATTCAAGGAAAAGATTTGTTAATTTTTTGTAGTATGGTTTTTCACCATAGTAATCGTCGTTTGCTTCGAATATTGCTTGTTGTCCTTTGTCCCATTGTACTAATTTGTATGGTCCTGAACCTACTGGGTGTTCACCATAGGTTGCGTTGTCATATGAATCTGATGGTACAATACCTAATTGTGTTAATTTGTAGATGAATGTTGAATCAGGTTTGTTTAATGTGAATTTTACTGTGTAGTCATCCACTGCTGTTACATCTTCCATGGAGGATAAGTCAATTACTCCATTTTCAAGTGCTGCTTTGTATGTGAATACTACATCTTCTGCAGTAAATGTGGAATTGTCTGTAAATTTGATATCATCACGTAATTTCACTTCCATAGATTTTGCATCTCCAGCCATTGTATAACCGGTTGCTGCATCATTTTCTATTGTTGCGTTTTCATTTACTCTAAACAATCTGCTTTGTATTAAAGGTTCTACCTGGTGACCTGATCCCCATCCGGTTAATGGATCAAATCCACCTTCAGGTTCTCCACCATGTATGTCTACTGCCATTACCAATTCATTGTCTGCTCTTTCGGTTGAATGAGTAGATCCCATACCGAAAGCTGCGTAAGCTAAAATTGCCAGAACAATAACTGCAGCAGCACCTATGATTATTTTTTTATTCATAAAAAATCCTCTTTTATTAATTATAATTATTTAGTTATGACCATTCTATTTTGAACAATGATTAAGTTAAATGTGGGAAAATCTTAGTGAAAAAATAGCCAAGTCATAAATTAATTATTTTTTTTATTATAAATTTTTATTAATAAACATTTTATGGAATACCCGTTTTTAGATAAGTATTCCAGTCATTAATAGTTTCTCATACATTTTTTTATTTAAATAATTAATTATGATTAGAAAGAACATGTGTGAAAAAGAACATTTCTTATCAGAAAAGAAATATTCAACTCCAGTAAAATTATTTCCAAATTTAATAAACATATTTCATTAATTTCAAAGTAATGAATTTACAAAATCCAATACATACTTCTAATTACAAAATAGTAAACTAAACTTTAAAAATATTTAAACATAATTAATTATTACTATATTGTTAACAGATTACCATATAAGTATCGTTGAGAGATTTTAATAAAAAAAGGCATTACAGTTAAATATTTATACCAAAACAGAATAATGAAAAAACAAATTTCAGAAAATCCACCTTAATTCATGAATTTTATTTAAATTCTTATTAGTAATACTTATTTTTAAATAAATATTAAAAAACAATAACCGTTTTAAATATAATTATGAATAAATTCACATATTTGAAATAACTAATGAAAACAAAGCCACAGTAGAAAATAAAATTTTTTTTTTGAATGATTTTTCAAAAACATTTGATTAATACAAAATAACAGAAAATTAAGAAAATATAACCTTTAAAAAAAATCCTAAAAAATAATCAAATTTAATGAAATACCCAATAAAAATTAACAAACAAATTATAATATAAACCAAATAAAAACAACAAACATTAATAAAAATACAACATCATCAACACCCCATTAATTTTTTTAAATTTTTATAGAAGTTATCATCAAAAACAAACCCATTACAACATGTTTAATTAACAATTTAATAACAATGTTAAATATATCGCATAAAAGTAATACTTTTTAGTAAAAAAGTATTTAAAAAAGGAGGAATAAAACGTATGTTGTAGTCTGTAATAAATATTTTTAAAAAAGTATGATTTTTATTATGGCTACATTCTCATACAAAAAAAAGTTAAGTATTGAAAAAACCTCTTTTATTAATTATAATTAGATATTCTCAACCAAAAATGAACAATATAACCATAATAAATTAATAAAAATATTTGAAGTAAACTCCCTGACCAAAAAAAAGAGACTTTACTTCAAAAATCAATACTTTTAATACAATATCCAAAGAATAATAAACTCTCCATAAACCACCGTAATTTAATATAACAATTGTGTTCAAATAATAACTATAATATATGGATTAAAAAAGTCTAAATCTTTTTTAAATTTTTTACTTTTTCTGTTTTTGTACCTGTTATGATTGAATTGCAGTACAAATCTCCCAAAAGATGCAAACCCTAAAAAATAAAAAAAGATTTTGAAATTACTGTATCACAATTATTTCTGTGCTATTATGCACATCCATTCCTTGCTTGGCGTGTAATCCTCAGACTGTTCTTCTTCAGCATACTTGTCCATTTCGAAAATGTCTTCAACCACATCTTCACTACAGTCTGTTGGAGTAACTTTTCTTATAATCTTCTTATTGTTTATTCTATCTCTTAAGAAGAATGTTATTTGAGTATAGCCTGCATCCAAAAGCAATTGTTTTAATTCTTCATCAGTATAGAAATAACATCCCTGACTGTTGGCTGTCTGTGATGTTTGGTCGTTTGCACATCCGTTAGCTTCCAGTACCAAAAAGAACTTTCCATCATTTTTAAGAATTCTTTTTACTTCCCTAAACGCGTTAACTATATCCGGCCAGAAGTAAACTGTTTCAAAACCTGTGATTATGTCAAATGTTTCATCTTCAAAGGGCATGTCAAGAACGTTTGCTTGTTTGATGACAACATTGCCTTCATCAACCTCTTTCTGGTTCATCATAATTGACTTTTTGACGCTGACATCACTGTGATCCACGCCGTATGTTTTTTCGTTGGATGATTTTTCATGCAGTCTCTTGATGTTAAGTCCACTTCCACAGCCAATGTCCAATACCACATTGTCATCTTTTACTTCTAGATTGGTCAGTGCCCATAATGATACGGGTGTGTGTCCTTCATCCATCAAATCCAACAGGTCTTCGCCTTTTTTGCCCTGAGGTTTTCCATAATCATAAAAAGTGTTTTCCATTCATATCATCTTCCGAAAAAAAATCATCTTATTTTTGTGCTATTACGCATAGCCATTCCGGACTTATGTCCTGTTTTTTATCTATATTGTCCTGGTGTTCATCATCAGTCAGTTGTTCAAAGTAACCTTCTTCGTTATATGTTTTGATTAGTTTTTTGTGTTCCATGATTTTTCTGATTACACATGTTACCGATGAGTATCCTGCTTCCAGGAGCATGTCTTTGAATTCTATATCATTGTAAAATACTGCTCCATCATCATTACCATCATCAAGTGGTTGATAATTGTCTGTTCCGTTTATTCCCTGAACAATTATGAATTTTCCACCTGTTTTGAGTACCCGTTTTACTTCCATGAATGCGTTTGTTATGTCCGGCCAGAAGAATACCGTGGAGTATGCTGTTATGATGTCGAATTTTTCGTCCTCGAATGGCATGTCAAGAACGTTTGCTTGTTTGATGATGATGTTTCCTTCATCAACCTCTTTCTGGTTCATCATGATTGACTTTTTGACGCTGGTGGCACTGTAGTCTACTCCGTAGCTTTTGGCCTTGGGCGACTTTTCATATAAACGTTTAATGTTAAGTCCACTTCCACAGCCAATGTCCAGGAGTACATCATCATCCTTTACGTCAAAGTTTGTGTAGCTCCATAATGCTATTGGTGTGTGGTCATGATCCATCTGATTAAGTAATTCTTCTCCCGATTTTCCTTCAGGTTTTTTGTAACTTGGTATTTCATCCATAAGTTTCACCTAATTTTCTATGAGCTAAATGTTAATAAAATTTATGATTAAAAGTATGAGAAATTATTTAATTATTATATGCTAAAGTCTTTTTATATTTATGTATCCCATTGTTGCATGAGAATTTCCGAAATTAATATTAATAATAAGTTATAAGTTATTCAATTATAAATAATAACATTTTAGTTATAAGAAATAAGTAACCAATTAATAAGTTAAAAGTTATGAATTATTACCTTAAAAAAATAAAAACAAGAAAAAACAAACAATAACATATTGCTATTTGTTAAATAATACAATGATTTTAAAAATAGTTTTACAGTTTATAATAACAAGTCACAATTATATATAAAAACAATTCTTGGAGGAAAAAAACCTTGTCATACGAAGGATATCTCAAGGAATTTCTGGAAATCTCAAACATAGATGTCGGAGATAAAATAAGAGTAACAAAGCCCGAAATAGAACATGAAGGCATGCTACTTGAAAAACCAGATTATTCAAACGAAAACACATTAATTATAAAACTCAGCAGCGGATATAACATTGGAATAGATGTTAAGGATGCAAAAATAGAAAAACTAAGCGAAGGAAAAAAACCTAAAATCGAACTGGACCCTATAGACAAACAGATAAGTGAAGATAAGGACAACCTGTCAATCCTTTCCACAGGTGGTACAGTAGCCAGTGTAATCGACTACAAAACAGGAGCAGTTCATCCGGCATTCACTGCAGATGACCTGTTGCGTGCAACACCGGAACTTGTAGATCATGCAAACATCAAGGCAAAGGCAATATTCAATATTCTCAGTGAAAACATGAACCCCGAATATTGGAAGAAAACCGCCGAAGCAATCTATGATGAAATAAACGATGGTGCAGACGGAGTAATCATAGCTCACGGAACAGACACCATGCACTACACCGCATCAGCACTGAGCTTTATGATAGACTCACCAGTACCTATAGTACTTACTGGAGCACAGCGTAGTTCAGACAGACCATCAAGTGACGCATTCACAAACCTCATGGCATCTGTTGTTGCCGCAAAATCAGACATTGCAGAGGTAACAATTTGTATGCACTCCTCTGAAGATGATCCTACATGTGCATTACACAGGGCAACCAGAGCACGCAAAATGCACACATCCCGTAGAGACACATTCCAAAGCATTAACATGAACCCCCTTGCAACCATTGAAAACAATCAGATACACATTAACGATGCTGAAGTACCATACACCAAAAGGGGAGAAAAGGAACTGTCATTAAACAACACATTGGCAGATAAGGTGGCACTGGTTAAAATGTATCCGGGAATAGACCCTGAAATAATAGACATTTATACTGACAGAGGATATGATGGAATAGTTCTTGAAGGTACAGGTCTTGGACACTGCAGTGATGAAGTAATTGACAGTGTAGCCCGTGCAACAAGCGAAGGAATACCTGTTGTTATGACTTCCCAATGTATATATGGAAGAACAAACATGAACGTTTACAGCAGTGGCCGCAGACTGTTAAACAGCAATGTCATACCAGTAAGTGACATGCTCCCTGAAACCGCTTACATCAAGTTACTATGGGCTGCCGGTCAAAGCGATGACGTAAACGAAATACGTAAAATCATGCAAACAAATCTTAAAGGAGAAATGGACACCACATTATCTCAAAATTACTTTATAGGGGAGTAGAATTATGTCCGAAGATAAATTTGATTACGAAGAATTAGGATTAATGATGGGACTGGAAATTCACCAACAGCTGGATAGCCAGACAAAATTATTCTGCAGATGCCCAAATTCCTTAACCGACAAAAAACCCGAACGTAAAATATACCGCAGACTCAGACCAACCCAAAGTGAACTGGGTGAAATAGACAGGGCAGCTTATGAAGAATCACAGAGAAACCTTCAGTTTGTATATGAAGCATACAATCATCATACCTGTCTTGTTGAAGCAGATGAGGAACCTCCTGCAAAATTAAACCAGGAAGCGGTTGACATTTCAATCATTCTTGCAAGTCTCATGAACATGACCGTTGTGGATGAATTCCATACAATGCGTAAACAGGTAATTGACGGAAGTAACACAAGCGGTTTCCAAAGAACAGGTATTCTTGCAACAGACGGTTATGTTGAAACAGAATTTGGTAACGTGACCATTGAAACACTGGGTCTTGAAGAAGATGCTGCACGTCGAATAGGTGAAGAAGAAGGAAAAATAGTTTTTAGACTTGACAGGCTTGGAATTCCACTGGCTGAAATTACAACATCCCCTGACATGCACCATCCACAACAGGTTCAGCAGGTAGCATACCAGCTTGGTCAGATATTAAGAAGTACCAAGGTAAAAAGAGGATTGGGTACAATCAGACAGGACCTTAACATATCCATCAGAGAAGGAGCAAGAATAGAAGTTAAGGGTGTGCAGGATCTGGAACTTATGCCAACAATCGTGGAAAACGAGGTTCAAAGACAACTTGCCCTGATTGACATTGCAAAAGAACTCCAGAAACGTGGCGCAGAAGTTGAAACCAACATATATGATGTTACATCTCTCCTAGAAAATACCGAATCCAAAGTCGTCAAGGGAATTCTTGAAGAGGACAACAGTGGCGTCCTAGCAATAAAACTCAGACACTTTGCAGGATTGATTGGTCGTGAAGTACAGCCTGGAAAACGTTTGGGAACAGAATTTTCAGAACATGGAAAGAAAATGGGGGTTTCAGGACTATTCCACACAGATGAGTTACCTAATTATGGAATTACGCAGGAAGAAGTGGACACTATCCGAAATGAATTATCATTAGGTGAAGATGATGCGTTCATACTTGTAGCCGGACCAAAAGACAAGGCACAAAATGCATTGAATGAAGTAATTGAAAGGGCTCAGGATGCAATTAAAGGAGTTCCTGAAGAAACAAGACGTGCACAGGATAATGGAAACACCGAGTACATGAGACCATTACCTACAGCAAGCAGAATGTATGTTGAAACAGATATTCCTACCGAAATGATTGATCCCGAAAGGGTTGCAAGGATTGCATCAAACCTACCTGAACTTCCATACGTCAAAAAAGAACGTATCCAGAAAGAATACTCATTAAGTGACGAATTATCAGAACAGTTAGTGCAACGTAACAATGCAGACCTCTTTGAAGAAATCAAAGCAGAACTGCCGAACATGGATGCTACCAAAATTGCATCAGATATCGTTTCAACAATAAGGGACCTGAAACGTGACGGTTATGATGTCAAGAAGCTGGACAAGGACACTTTGGTCGAAATATTCTCACTTGTTGACAAGGATATTATCCCGGCAGCAAAGACGGATGTAATCTTTAAGGATGTTTGTGAAGACATTGCACCTATGGATTCCGTTAAAAAGAACAACCTGGAAAAACTTTCAGAGGATGCTGTTGCAGAAGGTATTAAACAGATTGTTGAAGAAAACAAGTCAATGATTGAAGAACGTAAGATGGGTGCTATGGGTCCTCTTATGGGTAAGGCAATGGCAAAATTTCAGGGAAAAGCTGATGGAAAAACTGTAAGTAAATTGCTTACAAAAGAGATACAGAATATAATATAAACAATTATATTCTCATCACCTTTTTTTTATGAAAAGGCAAATTCAATATCCGAAAAAAATATTTTTATCTGTTTTTTGTGTAATTAGTTAAAAAAAAGGAGTTAATTGGTTAAAAATAACCTATTTATAAGTTGAGTTGTTTGATTTTATTTTTTAGTTCATCCCAGAATATTATTTCCTCACCACAACCTGATATGATGATATTCTTGTATTGGGAATTTTTGATAAGTTCAATTACCTTGTCTATTCTTTTTTCAAAGTCAAATTCAACCGGATAAAATTCACTGTCATAGTTGTCTTTTATCTGATTATAATATGTTTCTGCTGTTTCGGATGAAACTCTTCCAGGCAGTACAACAAGTTTATCAGGATTTAATGCTTTTATTGATAAGCAGTGATCCTCGAATATTTCTTCCTCGTTGGTATCTGGTGTTGTGTAGATAAACTCAAATTCATCATCAATATAATTTTTCATCAGCAATGCATTCACTTTCAATGCGTCACCATTATCTCCCTGTCCAACTCCTATTGTCTTATCGCCAACTTTGAGTATTTCAAATCTTCCCGGAGGTACTGGTATCTCATATTCCCTGAAGAAGTCAAGTATGTTTTCTTTTATGTTTTCACTTGTGGAGAATACTGTGTATGTTGCTATTGTGGCAAGACAGTTGTACAGGTTATGCATTCCTATTACAGGCAATTCCATGTCCAATGTGTATTTTATGGAATCTTTTTTATGATAGTTGTATGCGTCCACATCAATTGTGATAATGTATTTGTTGTTGTCTTGTACGAATTTGGTTAGCTTTACGTTAGGTTCCGGCCTTTTAAAACCACAGCTGCAGGTATAATCTCCCCTTTGTCCGAAGTATTTTTTTGTATATGTTAATTCCCCGTCACAGTTAGGACATTTAACTGATTCTTCATCAAAAATATCCACATAATCATCTAATTCAAAGCCATAGTAAACTACATGATTGTCTTTTTCTTTGTTTGTACCTATGAATGTGGTGTTTGGATCATCAGCATTTGTAATTAAAACCCCATCATGCATACTTTCGGAGAGTAATGTTTTTGCCCTTACATAATCCTTGAACGGATTTTTTACTCCTGCCACCTGTGTGTGTTCCCTTGAAATGTTTGTGTATACGACACCTATAGGTTGAATTTGATCACATATCAAGTCAGGTGTTCCGTGTTGAATGTCCCTTATACCATATTCAAAAACACCCATTTGCCCCTTATTGTGCAACAATCCTGTTGTCAA
>AUXO010565662.1_pt1 | contig 11997 bp, 10 predicted proteins | sample 768731 | NCBI WGS metagenome assembly AUXO01 (sample SAMN02715735, study PRJNA202380) | gut metagenome | biome: sheep rumen | host: Ovis aries | place: New Zealand: Palmerston North | reverse complement strand
TCTTCCGTAACTTCTTCTGGAATACCACCTCTTTTTGTTGTAATTATGGGAAGTCCCATTGCTTGTGCTTCGAGAACAGTGTTGGGACAGGGGTCATCCCACAATGATGGAATGACTGCGGTATCTGCAATTTTTAAATAATATGGCATGTCCTTATAGGGGATAAAGCCTGTGAAGCGAATACGGTCCATGATAGCTTCTGCTGCTTGCTCGACTTCTTGCAGATACTCTTTACCATTTTTTGCCTCTCCATAAAATGGACTGCCGATAATCAATAGTTTTATATCAGGTAACTCATGAAGCTCTTTTATTGTTTCAATAAGCTCTTTTACGCCTTTCTCAGGGCTAACTCTTCCACTAAACACCAATATGAAGTCTTTTTCAGAAAACCCCAATTGTTCACGGGTGACTCTTGGTTGTATATCAGGTGAGAAAGCTTTGGTATCTATACCATTTAATATAGGAAAACATTTCTTGTCCTCTGGATTAATAGTCTTTACACAATTGGCAATATAACTGGATACCGTTAAAATTCTATCTGCTACATCATAAATCTTTTGAAAGTCCTTAGTCTTATTGTTCAGCAGGTCGTTATGGAGGTAGATATATAGTTTTGTTCCATCTGGGATTTTTATGTTGACCGCATATCCTGGACGATTGTCAAGCAGGATAATATCATAATGATTTTTTCGCAACTTTTTCCAAGCCTTCCGAAAATAGTATTCTATTGAGCGGTGATAATAGCCTTCACCATGGATTTTTTTGTGCAAGTGCTTTGCGATTCTTGCCCAAAAGTTATCAACCTCAATGTATTCGTAATGATTTACCTTTGAATCCAAGGCAGGATGTCCTTCTGTACGTTTGTCAAATACACTGAATACTGTCATGTCATGGAGTTGGTGTTCATTATTGTATTTTAGGTAAAAATCAATATGATTTTCTACGGCTCCCCCTCTAACGGCTGGAACTGGTAAAATTCCGGATGTTAAAATTGCAATTCTCATGATAGTTTAATTGTTTCTAATAATTTTGGTAATTACTTGTCATCTGAGAAAGAGATTATTCTGTCATTTACTTTGCTCATTGTCCTTCCAATAGTTGATTGTACTCTCTCCGTTATCAAAATGATAAAAATCAGAAATGACATGGAAACTGTCGCGTTTAATATATTGTTTCTTTCCTCTAAGGTAATACAGTGGTACCTCTCCAATGAAAGACGCCCATCGGCTATAGGTGCTCCAAGGACCTATTATTCTGTCGCATATTGAGAGGGTGTATAAGTCAAGGATATCCCCAGAATATTCATTCCAGAATCGGTAACAAGTACAACCTGTGAACTGCTTAGTTGAGAATGATTCATTGCTGCTAATGAAGAAAGCAACCCGTAAATCGGGAAATACATTTTGTAAATCCAACATAATCTGATGATACTCTTCTAAAGTATAATAGAAGCGTCCATCGTAAAATGTTTTATAATCACCATGACGTATATGGACACCCACGATTAAGTCGGCATGCTCCCTAATCTTTCGAATCATTCCCTCGGCTTTGCCAACAATTTCTTGTCGTGGAAGGAAAATATGCTGTAGCTCTTTTTTTGTTTGTGCAAGATAGCGCGTATCATTCATTGTATCCCATCCTTTTGTACAACCGAAGAACTTGAAGATTTTATCCCATGTCTTATCGTGTGTTACTTTCCAAGTTAGCCCTTTATAGTTGTTCCATCCATTGCCACGCTCTAAATACCATTTGTGCCATAGCGGAAAATAGATGAAAGGGGAATGGAGTAAGTTAGGATAGTCTTCAATCGTCCAATCGAAGAAGATAATCATCATTTTCTTTTTCTCGGCAATGCACTGTGCAACTGAGGCAACGTATGTCCATAGTCTGTTGCATGTTTGTCCTGGGGCGTCACAGATAATTCTCATAATACCTTGCTTATATAATCTATTTTTTCAATAATGAAGCTCTTCTTGCATATTCATTTTTGCACCAAATATAAGTAAGTGGTACTGCTACACCTGCGATAGTATAAACAACCCACCATCCTGTATTTCCAAATTCTAATATGACCGGATACTCAGCTAACCGTAATATGGGGAGTTTATATATCAATATTATTATGATACTTACACATTTGAATACTAAGAAATGTAATGAAAGTATAATTAATGTATGATTACCTATGAAGAGTAGAATAATTGATATTTTATTAGGTATTCTAGCTTCCAACTTTTTGAAGATGCTATAGAATGCCCATACAGCCCCTATTGCTGTTGTCATGTATGGGATGATACGTGGCGTTGAGTAAAATCCATGCGACATCTCAGCCTTCCAAAATATGTATCCCATTATTAGGAGTACCATAGCAATTGTAATTTGCCAGATATTGAATAGTCTTATTTTTCGATAGGCAAAGATATGCCCAACAATAATAAGAAATGCAGCTGAGAAAGTTTGGGGAGTTATCACAATTATTGGAATCTGCCATCCTTCATAATTTGTAATGAAGCAGATTCCTAATGTGCTGATTGCTGCCCATTCCGGATTTTTGAATATCTTTAGGAATGCATAACTGATAAATGATCCCCAAAATAAGGTGCCCAGAAACCAGAAAACTCCAATAATAGGAGGCTGTCCTCGCATCAAAAATACAATATTCGCAAAAGACTGTAAAATCTCTTTGTTGGTTAGTGGTGAGATGGGATGAGTATTATCATTTATGTCAAAGAAGTGAAATTGACAGAATATGTTATGTAGTAGGAGGAATATAAGACACCATTTTACGAATGGGATGTAGAGTCCATCAATCTTTTTCCAAATGAAGAGACGCCAATTGCTTAAATAGCTACGCTTAAAACAGTAACCTGAAACAAAAAAGAATAGTGGCATGTGGAACATATAAATTATATCACGCATAACCCCTGATGTACAATGCCCAATAACCATGAGCACAATGCCATAAGCTTTTAGGTAGGATACTGAATTATTGTATTTCATTTTATGTGCAAAATTAAAAAAAAAACAAGAAGTGACAAAATTTAAAGTTATAAAATTAATAATTCTAATAAATTTTTCTTATTTTGCATCCGTTTTTGCATAAAAATGACTAATTTTGCATGCATAAAGATAGAATATATGATTACAAGACAAAGGGAACTCTGCTGGGATTTCATAAAGTTCATTTTGATGTTTTTCATTATGTTTGGTCATCTATGTCCTGCTGATGAAGGATGGACACCGCTAACAAGAATCGTTGGTTTATTTGTAATACCAGGCTTTTTCTTTGTTAGTGGTTATTTCCAGTCTCAAATAAGAGATATCTCAGGTTTATTAAGAAAATTGCAAAGGGTGTTTATGCGTATTATATTACCGATGGTATCTTGGGGAACAATATATGTATTGCTGTCATTACTGCAAAATGTGTACATAGGAGAATTTGCTGATGTAAAGGCATTTTTTCTGTTCATAAAGTATTCTCCAATCTATATTATGGGTATTTATTGGTTTTTTACATCCTTAATTCTTTGTGCCGTTGTCGGATCTTTTATTTCATGGATAATTGATAAAAATAAGTATATTGGCTTGTCTATTTTGTTGGTGAGTCCAATATCGTTTTGTGTTGTTTCCCCTTATATCTTTGAACATTATCATTTTTCATTTGTCTGGTTGTTCTATGTTGTGGGTATGCTATATAGGCATGTGGTAGATAAATACATTTCCACTAATAAGATATGGGATATAATGTTTCTTGTGTTATTTATAGTAATTGTTTTTGTAGGAGTCGGCTATGAACCTCGAAATACATTCTATTATAAAAGTAACTTGATTTGTGAATCATCGATTAGCTTTGTTTTTTTTCGATATGTCTTGTATTTAGCCGCTACAAGCTCAGTAATTTATGGTCTGATGAAATTTTATCGGATTTATAATGATTGTAAGAAGATAAAACAATTTGCCTCATATGGTGTTGATACTCTTTTCATCTATTGTTCTCATGTTTTAGTACTTGTTTTTTTGTATAGGCCATTCCTTATACCGTACTTATATCATGAGCATGCTAGTTGGCTCGTTCGTGTTCTTGAACATGTCGTGGGATTAATTGCCTCGATTTTGATGTATTATCTAATGCAAAAAATATGTCAGTATTGTAAACAGTTTCAATGTCTGCGTGTATTTTTGATGGGTACAAAATAATTGAAGTTTGAAATTATGCTATTTAATTCTTGGGAATTTGTTGCTTTGGTAATCGCTACCTTTTTTGTCTATTATTTGCCTTTTGGGAAAAGGTGCCAAATTTACGTATTGCTTGTTGCAAGTATCATATTTTATGTTGTAGATAGTTTTTGGCTTTTACTACTTTTGTTGGCATCTGGACTTATGAACGCCATTTCAAGTTATATGGCTCGATATCATGGTTTTCCACGTCTTTTTGCTACTATTGGTGTTGTTGCAAATTTGCTATTGTTATCATTATTCAAGTATGGCGGATTTTTTTTGAAGTCTTTTGGGGATATTGATACTGAATTGGGCCACTTCTTATGTGTCCTTCCGTTGCCTTTAGGAATTTCTTTTTATACATTTAGTGGTATTAGTCTTGTGGTAGATGCTTATAAAGACAGGTTAAATCCCAAATTTGATCAACACTCTCGCCCATCTTTCTGGATATATATCCGAGATACAATGTTGTATATATGTTTTTTCCCAAAATTGTTGGCTGGCCCCATAGTCAAATCGCGGGAGTTCTTTGATGGCATTAATGAGAAGTTGTTGCGTAACATTGATTGGCAATTTGTGTTCAAATCACTTGTGGTAGGTTACTTCCTTAAGATGGTTATTGCTGACAATTTAAAGGATTTTACTTTTTGGCTTCCCTTCCGTTATTCTGGTTATATGGGAAGTGGCTCGTTGTTGGCTTTGGTGTTTGGCTATTCTGTCCAGATGTTTGCAGATTTTGCAGGTTATTCGCTCATAGCCATTGGCGTTTCAGCGTTGTTTGGCTATCGACTGCCCAATAACTTTAACTTCCCCTATGTCTCTAGGTCGTTCCGTGAGTTCTGGAAACGCTGGCACATCACTTTGTCTCAGTTTTTGATGGAATATCTCTATATTTCTTTGGGAGGTAACAGAAAGGGTAAGCTGCGCACCTATATCAATCTTCTACTGACAATGATGCTGGGAGGACTGTGGCATGGCGCTGCATGGAATTTTCTAATGTGGGGTACATATCATGGTATTTGTTTGGTAATGGAACGCGTTTTGTGTGGAAGACGTGATTATTGTTTGAATTTTGGTACAAGTTGGTTAGCAAATAGATGTTCTCATTTTTTTTCTATGTTGTTTGTTTTTATCATGGTGTCATTTGGATGGTTGCTCTTCAAACTGTCTTTGGGTGAAACTTTTCACCTCATTTGTGCTATTGTGACAAATTTGGACAAATTTCCTTTTTTTGAAATGCGTTTTTTCCCTGTATTAATTTATATATTACCAGTTATTTTCTATCATTTAATTTATTTGTTACGTGAAAAGAAGTGGATTCAGCAATATGTGCTCCATTATGGCTATGTGTTATATGGCCTGATGTTATTCTTGATATTAACGAATAGTGGTAGTGTTAGTCAATTTGTTTATTTCCAATTTTAATTGTTATGATAAAAAAAACTTTTATATGTTTCTTTATTGTCGCATTTTGCTATTCAATATTGATTGCATTTGTGCCAAATAAGGGCATTGGAACACATCAGTGGCAAGAAAACCAAATAAGGGCACAGCGTTTTTTATATGAAAAGTCTTCTGATACCATTATAGTCGGCACGTCGCTGTCTGCTAGAATACTATTGGATAGTCTAAATAATGTAAGTTCATGTGCTTTTTCTGCGTGTGTTGTTGAAGATGGCTTGCGATTGATTTTATCAAAGGATGTGATACCACATTATGTTATGATTGAAACCAATTATATTTTACGACCCTCTAATGGAGAGTTGATTAAAGTTAATACTCAAGGACCATTACCTCTTCTACGTAATTATATACCAATCCTTCGAGAACAAAACTCTCCAATTAGTTTGTTTGGGTGGCGTTTTATGCAAGGAGCATTAGCACCTGCTGAAACGGTTGACTTGGATCGCCTGCACAAAAATATCAAAAATCGCATTTCAGAAGATAATACTCATTTCTTGACAAAAGAACAGATGGAGGAACGAATGGAAACAATATTGTTTCTTGTAGGTAGGTTGGAGGAACGTGGTGCTAAGATCATTCTTTTTGAAATGCCTTTAAACGAATGTTTAAAGCATGTTCGTAGCAATGAACAAACCCGGCAAGCTGTTATTCGTATGTTCCCTAAAGAAAAATATATTTATCTTCCTAATGATACCAGTATATATTTAACCAATGATGGAGAGCATTTGGATGCAGAAGGCCAGCGACGTTATTCAAATTTTCTGAAAGTAGCATTGGATTCTATATCCTTTTGCTAATACGCTATTGTTGTGTTAATGCGAATTATATTCATGTCATAAAAGAAAATGGTAGCTTCGTATCTTCTTGGGGTGTCACATTTGTTTTTAAATCTGTCTTTTAATACTATTCAGCTCTCTCTAGTGATAAAGATTTTCAATTTCTTTATCACTGGCTTTGTGGGATGCCAATGCCTATCCTCCTCTATATCACTTGTAATCTGTTCCCTAATAGTCAACAGTCTCAAAATCAGTATTGTATATCATTGAAGCTCGTCTGGCAAAATCGCTATTGTACATTTTCCCAGATTTCGCCAGATATATTTTTTTTGCATTGGCAATCATAAAGAAATCTAAAAACGTCTTCATGTTTACATCATCGGAATTCTCAAAGTTTATATGCCCTATTTTACCCGCTATAATGTAGGTGTAGGGTATTCTCTTAACAGCATCAAGGATTTTTTGACTGTCTGATGTTACCAACACAGTTTTAATGTTAGGATGACGTTGTTTGATTTGTTCAACGATTAATACACTTTTATTGATCAGTTTTTCTTGCTCAATTATGTTTAGAGTTTCTCCGTCACAGTCTTTAAAATCTCCAAGTAATTGCATAAAACGAAATGAAATAGATATGTAATCTCCACCAATTTGCTTCAAATGATTATTGATTTCATTTTGTAATGTTGGGGCTGGTTTAAATAACTCTAGGAAATGTTGACCAAATGCAATATCATTTTCAGGGTAAATGTTTGTATAAAAGTGATATTGTTTTTTGTTCCGTGTTATTCTATTTTCAAACCATTTTTTCTCTAATGAGATAATTTCCCCCTTTTTAACAAGACTATTGGTTAGATGATTTAGCATACAATGATTAACTGATGCATATTGTTTATTGTAGCAGATGTCTTCTTCTTGTATTTGCCAATTATATTGATTTGGACAGATATAATTATCTAAAGTAAAAGGGTGCTTGTGAAAAATACGGAAGTCTATATGATGCTCTTTGCACCATCCATACACTGTTGTCATGCCTTTAAAGCGGTCGCATAGGCCTGCATGGTTACAAAAACCATTAGCCATAAAAATTGCTAGTTGCTTATTGTTAGAGCATGGTGTCATACTTTTGTAGTAGGTATGAAGTATCTTTTTTTCGTGTTTTCTTTCATCGTACAAAAAAAAGCCCCAATCACCCAAAAGTTGATGAATGACATTTAGATAGAATTGTTTTATTCTATAAAACATGTTTAATCTTTTTGTTTGCAAAAATATAAATAATATGTGAAAAAAGCAAATAAATCAGAAAAAATGTTTGTTTTATAAAATAAAAATGGTAATTTTGCATGGTTATGGGAAAGGCAACACGCACAAAAAGAACGATACAGAACTCAAGAATGTCACTCTTGTTGTTCTTGCTACAGATATTTGTAGGTTTTTATTCTCGAAAAGTATTCCTTGACTATTTGGGTGCGGAAGTGCTTGGCGTTAATACTACGTTGGGTAATATTTTAAGTTTTTTGAATTTGTCTGAATTGGGAATAGGAATTGCTATGGCTACATCCTTATATAAGCCAATTCAAAACCAGGATAAAGAATGTATATGTGAGGTTATATCAGTACAAGGCTTCTTGTATCGGCGTATTGCCTTGCTTTTAATCTGTTTGTCAATACCCATTTTAATAGTTATACCCTGGATATTTCCGTCTGTTGAATGTGGCGTTGGTTATGTTTACTTTGCGTATGTTGTTTTTCTAAGTGGTTCTTTATTTAGCTATTTATGGAATTATCGACAGATATTAATCGGGGCTGATCAAAAGAATTACAAGTTACAACCCTGGATACATGCTGTTCGCTACTCTAAGATTTTTATTCAGATATTTCTACTTGTTGCGACGAACTGTGGCATTTGGGGGTGGATAGTAATGGAGCTAATCTCTAATGTTGTAAGCGTTTTAGTTATAAATTATGTTCTTCGCCGCGAGTACCCTTGGTTACAACATGTTTCTATTCCTGTTAAGGAACTGTTAAATAAGTATCACTGGTTAATTGTCAAGACAAAGCAAATATTCGTTCATAAGATGGCATTGTTTGTATTAGAACAAACATCTCCATTAATTATTTATGCATTGGTTTCACTTACTATGGTGACTTATTATTCTAATTATATGGTATTAATTGGATACACAACAATGTTAATGAATGTGATTTTCAGCGGGATGGGTGCTTCGATAGGCAGTTTGGTTGCTGAAAATAATCAAAAGCATACAATGGAGGTTTTTTGGGAGTTGTTCACTTCTAGGATATGGCTATCTGGAGTTGCATGTTTTGCGTTATTTGTGTTGGTCAATTCCTTTATCACATTTTGGATTGGAGAAAAATATATGTTAGATGAATCCACAATTCTAATAATGATAGTTATAATGTTTATGCGTGTAACACGTACAGTAACAGATTCATTTAATCATGCGTTTCAGTTGTTCGGCGATGTTTGGGCTGCAATTATTGAAGCAATTATTAATCTAGGCTTGTCTTTGCTTTTGGGCTATATATGGGGGCTAAATGGTATTTTAATAGGTGTTGCAATTAGTTTATTCGTAATAGGTTTCTTCTGGAAACCATATTATCTTTTCAGTCGTGGGTTGAAAACGCCAACAATATCGTATTATATTCAATATATCCTTCATGTTTCAATTCTGGGAGCAAGTGCATTTCTCACCCTTTATTTGGCTGCTCAAATAGAATATGATAGTAAAAGTATTAGTGAAGTGGTGCTTCATCATTTATTTACGGTAGTAGTATATGTTGTGATTACATTTAGCATTCTATATGTAGTCACTTCTAGTATGCGCCGTTTTACTATACGTATGTTGAATCTTGTAAAGAAAAAATAAAGAATATTGATTGTAATAGGGCTATAAGTCTCTTTTGCATCTGTTAATGAAGATGAGTTTGATGTCGTTGATCCGAAACCATATAAATGATAGGAAAATGCATATGATGGATTCAATCAATGAATCTTGTAATCTAGTGATTATCTACGCATCTTTGATTAATATTTGAAATAGACCATTCCAATGTGTGTGCATACAGTAAAATCAGGGAAGAATACCCAGAAATCAAAAAAAGCAATGGCATATGAAAGGATAATAATATTTTACTAGTAATAATATCTGGATTTGTATGACCAGCAATAACAGCCATAATTCCAATCCCTTTCATAATGTCTATAGTTACATCTCTGGCCATATGATATTGTTGGCTATATCCTAGCAATAATTGATTCCTGAACACGCCATCTCCATTTCTTCTGACCTGAAAAAAAACAAATCGGTGGGAGTAAAATGATAGCAAAAAGAACCCTGTAAATCGTTATCTTGCGAACATTCGAACTCCCAATCCGTAGGATAAAGCCCCAAAAGCGCATCCAGTGTTTGATAGATCTAAGAGGAATAAGTTCTGTGAGGCAACTTAGAAGGTTGACAGCTATATAATGATGACGAATGTGACTTTTGTAGTTGTTACTCAACAAGTCGTCGATGTATCCACAGGAGGCCTGAAGTCGGGATGTGTAGCGTTTGATCCTTGTTGTCCGATTCACTGCAGTCATAATACTTCCTTCATTTGTATAGTAGGTGTATGTACCTTTATTGGAAAAGGCAGCAGCTTGTACATACTTAGAGAGGAAATAAACCCAATACATATCCTCGTGAATCATTCCGACAGGGAAGAACAGATCATGTTCTAAGAGCCATGAACGTTTTATAAGCCTATTCCATGCAGAGGTGATAACTCTGTTTAGCATTAAATCTTCTAGTAAAGATGGATTGTCACAATATTCGGGGACGTTATTGAAACCATAGTGACTTATCTCTCCACTTTCATCTAAAAGGTTGCCTTGTACAAAATCTGCATCGGGATAGTTTTCCTGTAAAGCAAGTAGAATGGCTATGCAGTCGGGTATAATTGAATCATCACTATCTAGAAAATATAGCCATTCACCTGTGGCAACTTGTATGCCAGTGTTTCGAGCCGCTGATAGTCCAAGGTTTTCTTTGTGATGAATTAATTTGAATTGTATCTGGCCTTGGTAGTTGTTAATATATTGTTGGACAATTTCTTTGCTGTCATCTATTCCACAATCGTCAACCAGGATGCACTCAATATCTTGAAAAGTCTGAGCAACTACAGAATCTAAACATCGTTTAATGTATGGTGCAACATTGTATACTGGAATAATAATACTGACCTTCATGATTATAATTTTTTTGTGAGGTGAATAAGACGGTTAGTGAATTGTCGCATTCGCTGATTTTATGTACAAAAAGTTGTTTGGTTTTGACGATTAAATAGAGATTTTTCTTTAATATAATATTTGTCGATTGATTTGCTGCATGTAACCAAGGATATTCCCTGCGCATATTTGCAAAGATGGTACAAAGATGTGGCCATGGCGATTCCAATACCGAGTCCTGCAAGATTGAGGAAACTAAGTATATTTCCTATTGTAGTGTTCACTCCTAAGAACTCGTCGCCAAGTTTATATAAGAATCTCTTTCGTGAGTAGAAACTTACGAATACTTGAATCAGAAATAGAACTAAAGATGTGGTAGAGTTCTGTAGCGTTTGTTTGGTACGACAGGCTGTTTTGTTCATTAGGAGTTATGCTCAGTGTGGATAAAATCTGTATTCTTACGATCAAGATGAAGAATGTTCTTGAGCATCCTTATTACAAGACCAGGAATTGCCAATACCTTGCTAAATGAGCGTAAACGTAATTGGCTGGGGATAGCTATGAATAAAGAAATAGCCAATATGCCAAGAAGGATCCACCATTTCTCACACCATGCAGGAACAATTAGTGATATTATGATAGAGATCCCGCCTAATAAAACAATCAGAATAGAGCGTGGAATCAATGCTTGTTGGATAGTCTTGTCGATGAAATTGATCTTTCCATGAACAACGGCTCCTGGAATCTTTGGTAGATTGCTAAACAAACTTTGAATCTGAGCCGTCATCCAACGCATGCGTTGGCGTTGGAAGTTATCCTGGTTACTTACCTTTTCATCGAAAACATGGATATCGGGCGCATATTTGATAAAAACTTCCTGATGGAGTAGGAGAGCTTCCATTTCACGGTCTTCACCAGCAGTAGAGAGTTGAAAGACGTTCTTTTTGAATAGTTCATAATCGAAGCACATGCCTGAGCCAATCAGTGCAGAAGATAATCCAAGGCGATTATGAGCCTTGCGGAAGATGGTGTTATTGATCTCTTCGCTGGTTCCATCAAGGACTGCCACATCGTTGTTGGCGTTTTTGGCGCAGCGATGGCATTGGATAGCATCATAGACAGAGCAGAGAATATTCAATTGAGTCAGGAAGTCTGGACGAACAACATTGTCGGCATCCAAAACCACTACATTATCAAAATCTCCTTGAACTTCGTTGATGGCATATTGCATGGCCTTAGCCTTGGAGCTTTTTTCAAAGGTGGGTGTCAACAAGGTGATGGGTAACGAACGGAGATAGTCGTTTGTCT
>AUXO018776055.1_pt1 | contig 12000 bp, 10 predicted proteins | sample 768731 | NCBI WGS metagenome assembly AUXO01 (sample SAMN02715735, study PRJNA202380) | gut metagenome | biome: sheep rumen | host: Ovis aries | place: New Zealand: Palmerston North | reverse complement strand
TTATTTCACCGGAAGAGGTTTCAGAAGTTACCTATAACAGCAAAATGATGCAGTTGTTTGGAGCAAATATCATCATTTGTCCAGTTTCCGAAGTAAGTGAAATAATTCAAAGAAGGTTACAGGAGTTGAAGTCTAATGGCTATCATCCGTATTTTATACAGGGTGGCGGTCATGGTAATCTTGGTACACAGGCATATGTTGATTGTTATCAGGAAATTCTTCAATTCGAGAAAGAAAATCATATCAGATTTGATTATATTTTTCATGCATCCGGCACTGGTACTACACAGGCAGGACTTGTATGCGGGAAAATGATATATCATGGAAATCATGATATTATTGGCATCAGCATTGCCCGAAAGAATCCACGAGGCAGAAATGTGGTTATTGACAGTATTAAAGGGTACTTTCAGGAAAATCATATTTCTTTCTCAGAAGAGATTATCAATCAAAATGTTGTTTTTATTGATGATTATACAGGAGATGGCTATGGAAAAGACAATCCTGAAATCATAGCAGTCATCAAAGATATGCTGATTCGGCACGGAGTTCCTATGGATTCCACTTACACAGCAAAAGCATATACTGGCATGATGTCCTATTTAGAGGAAAACAGAATTGAAAATAAAAATATTCTGTTTATCCATACAGGTGGTACACCGCTATTCTTTGATGACTTATCAAAATTTTAACTGTGGGGGATAACATGAATTTCTTAATTTTAAGTGCTGGAACAAGAAATAAAATTGTACAGTATTTCAAGGAGTCGTTTCAGGACGGCAGAATTATCGCTACTGACATGAGTGAAATCGCTCCTGCTATCTATGAAGCGGATGCCTATTATATTGTCCCTCGAATTACTGCGGATAATTACATAGATGTCATTATCAACATCTGCAAAAAAGAGAATATCAATGGTGTGTTATCCCTGATTGACCCAGAACTTTCCTTATTGGCTAAGAATAAGGCTTTGTTTGATGAAATCGGCGTGACTATCATCGGTTCTGATTATGAGTTGTGCGAAAGAAGTTTGAATAAATTTGAGATGTACCAATGGCTTGTGAAGCATCATTATCATTGTGCAAAGTCCTATATCAATAAAGATGTGTTCTTTGATGATGTTGACAAGGGCATTATCAATTATCCAGTATTTGTGAAGCCAGCCTGTGGGAGTGCAAGCATTGCAATTTCAAAGGCATATGACAAAGAAACAGTTGAGCTTCTGTGCAGTCATTCTGAAAACATGATGATTCAGGAGTTTTTAGATGGGCAGGAAATAGGTGCAGATGTCTATATTGATATGATAAGTCATGAAGTTGTCTCTATTTTCACCAAAAAGAAGCTTGTCATGCGAGCTGGTGAGACAGACAAATCAGTTTCTTTCAAAGATGACAGACTGTTTGACTTGATTACCAGATTTGTTGAAGAAAGCGGATTTATCGGACAGATTGACATTGATATTTTTGAAATTGATGGCGAATATTATATTTCTGAAGTTAATCCTAGATTTGGTGGTGGTTATCCCCATGCATATGAGTGTGGTGTCAATCATATGAAATTGATTGAAAATAACCTGAATGGCATTCCAAATGAAAAACAGATTGGAAACTACGAAGATGGCATTTATATGATGAAGTATAACGAAGTCGTGTTAAAAAAATAGTCATCTGTAAGAAGAGAGGGCATTGGATGAAAGATGTGATTATTGTTGCGAACTTTTGCAATTTTGCAGGGAATAACAGATTTCTGTATCTGGCAAATATATTAGCTTCTGATGCACATGTAGAAATTGTTACTACCGATTTTCTGCATAGCAAAAAAATACACAGGAATAGTGCCGGAGAACATATTTCAGGAGCATTTCCGTTTCTGGTAACGGAACTACACGAACCAGGTTATCCTAAAAATATATGTCTCAAAAGATTCTATAGCCATTCTGTGTGGGGAAAAAATGTAATCAAATATCTGGAAGAAAGAAAAAAGCCTGATGTGATTTATTGTGCTGTACCTTCATTGACAGCTCCTGCATATGTGGCTGATTACTGCAAAGAAAATCATGTGAAGTTCATCATTGACATTCAGGATTTATGGCCAGAAGCTTTTCAGATGGTATTCAATCCGCCTGTCTTAAATACCTTGATATATGCACCATTTAAAAAGATTGCTGATAAAATATACAGCAGTGCTGATGAAATCTGTGCTGTTTCCTCTACATATGCGGAGAGAGCTTTGCAAGTGAATCAAAAATGTAAAAAAGGGCATGTTGTATTTCTGGGAACAAACCTTCAAACTTTTGATGAAAATGCTAGAAATCATCCTGTCAAAAATAAACCTGATAATGAGCTATGGCTGGCTTATTGCGGAACATTAGGTGCAAGCTATGACCTTACCTGTGTTTTTGATGCACTTGAAATTGTCAAAAAGAAGGGTTTTACACCACCAAAATTCATTATCATGGGAGATGGACCCCGAAGAGCAGAATTTGAAGCCTATGCAAAAGCCAAAAAGATTGATGCCATTTTTACAGGTCGGTTGCCTTATGATCAAATGTGCAGTATGCTGTGTGCTTGTGATATTACAGTCAATCCTATTACAAAAGGAGCTGCTCAAAGTATCATCAATAAACATGGAGATTATGCTGCTTCTGGTCTTCCAGTACTCAATACGCAGGAATGCAAGGAATATCGGGATTTGGTGAACCAATATCAGATGGGTTTCAACTGTAAGAACAATGATGCGGTTGATTTGGCAAAACATCTGATTCGATTGCTTGAAAATAAGAATCTCCGCTTACAGATGGGGAAAAATGCTCGCAGGTGTGCTGAAGAAAAGTTTGACAGAAAAAAATCATATCTAGAATTACTAAAAATCATGGGTGATTAAGAAAAGGTATGTTAGAGAAAGCTGAGAGTGTTGTATAAATGAAAAAAGTACAAGTGTTGGTTTCTACAATGAATCAAAGGAACCATTCTTTGCTAAAAAAAATGAATATTCAAACAGAGGCAATTATTGTAAACCAATGTGGGTTTGATAAGATAGAACATTTCCTACATGAAGGAAAGAATATCCTATGGATTAATTCATCAACGATAGGTCTAAGCAAGAGCCGCAATATAGCACTTGAAAATGCAACGGCGGATTATTGCCTTATTGCAGATGATGATTTAATATACAAAGATGGCTATGAAGATGTAGTAATTAAATGCTTCGAAGACAATCCAGACTATTCCATACTTCGTTTTAAAGTGAATGGGATAGAGCGACCGTTCAAAAAATATCCTTCCAAATCCAGTAGGATTGGCTGGCGAGGAATAATGAAAATTTCATCAGTTGAAATTGCGTTCAGATTGAAAAATGTAAAGAAAATAAAATTCGATGAATTAATTGGTGCAGGTTCCAAATACAAGATGGGTGAAGAAAATGCATTTCTTATGGAGTGTTATAGGCATAAATTAAAAATTAAATATATCACCTGCTGTATAAGTGATTTACATATTGGCAATTCAACATGGTTTACTGGTTTTAATGAGGGTTACTTTTTTAGCAAAGGAGCCGCAATTGAGGCTTTAAATACTAATAAAGCACCATTATTAATACTAGCTTTTGCAATAACTAAATATAAATTGTATAGGCAAAATCTTTCATTTATAGATGCGATTAAAATGATGAATAAAGGGCGAAAGGGATATATAGAAGACTCAAGAAATTAAATTTAACTAATAATTATGAAATCATGTTTAAATTCCAATAATATACTCCCGTCAATCCTTACTTCCTGTTAAAATGAGTATCTATTCAGTATATTGGTCATATGTTCACAAGTCTTTCTGATTTTTAAGGGAAGTTGGAACGTGCGGCAGTATAATAGGGAGATTATATGTGAAAAGTTTACTTAATCTAGGATAATCAAAAGGTTCAAGACATATGGAAGTGTTTATATTACATTACCGTTTTCAATGAGTTATTCAAAACTGAAACCAAAATTTATTCATGTGCAAAAAATGTGATTTTTGATAGGGACTGTCATTTGGGATTCAGAAAATTGAGTCATTAAAAATGCTCTGAAATTATGTGATGTATCAATTATGGTATGACGGATATAAAAGATGCAAAATTATACAAACTGTATGAAAGGACAATGTAAATGCAACTGTTTTTACTCGGAGATTTTGAATCGAATAATGGACCGGGGAATGCAAACAAGGAAATCAGAAATAGTCTTGCAGAGAGATTTCAGGTGAAGTTTTCCAGACAAAGAAAAAAATTGGCAAGAATTTGTGAAGCCATAGTTGGTATTGCAAATGCAGATGTATTGATTATATGCTCAAAGTCGCAAATAAATCTATTGGCAATAAAAGCAGCTAAGCTCATGAACAAAAAAATTGTATATGTTATGCATGGGCTTAGTTCATATGAGGAATCTATCAACAATCCCGATATCAGTGAAAATGCACTGGCTAATTTCAGAAAATATGAATTCTATATTTTTGAGAATGTAGATAGGGTGATTTGCGTTTCTAAATTCGCAATGGAATTTGTATGTGGTATTTATCCCGGTTATAAAAACAAGATGGACTATATTTTTAATGTAGTTGATGTTACAAAACTTGATCATCAGATTACAGAGTTGAAACATAAGACACATTCTGTTTTATCAGTGGGTGGCGGAATGAGACGAAAGAATAATTTGGTTGTTGCAAATGCAATAACTACTTGTTCACAGAGGTTCAATGATATAGAGTATACTGTTGTAGGCAGTGAAGCAATTGATGGTATGACGATCAAAAACAGCCCCTATGTCACATGGATCAATCACTTAGACCACAACGAACTGTTGCAATTAATGCAATGTAATGATTTATATATTCAGAATAGTACATTTGAAACATTCGGGTTAGCGGTTGTTGAGGCATTGTATGCAGGATGTAGTATACTTCTTTCCAATCAAACAGGATGTAAAGATCTGTTTACAACTATTAAAGATGATGACTTGATATTTCACGTGGATGACGAGGTGGAAATTGCAGAAAAAATAGAAAAGCTTCTGCGTAATGGTAACAACCAGAGATTAAGGGATGGTTTCAATAAACAGTTTATTTCAAGAGGATGGCAGGCAAAAAAATTTGAAGCAATAATACAAAGTATATTATAGGAGATGATCCCGATGTATGAAAATGAGAAGAAATATATATATAACAAACAATCAGATTTCATACTGTCGGCTATGACAATTTGTAGCATTATGGGAGCGGGATTTCAGTTTTGCTTAGGTTCTCTTTTCGGAATAAGTTTCAATCTTCTATATATTGAAATCATATTATTGGGTTTGTTTCTGTTGTTTATGCGTAAAAGCAGATTCGATATAAAAATAAACTATAATTTTATTGTATTATGTCTCTCTGTAACAATGTATTTAGGAAGTTTAATTTTCGTCAATAGCAATTATACCTCCATTTTTATGCTGGAATTCATCAGAAATTGTTTATTTATTATTATTGCTTTTATATTTGATGTGAATTTTGACATCATGATTTCTCAGGTGAAGGTTGCTGCTATTTTAGAAGTAATCCTCATAGAGTTGATGTTCCTTTTCAATAAAGAAAGTATTTTTGACTATATGACGTTTGGATTCCATTATATGACAGCCCTTAGTTTTTTATTACTCTATTGCTATAGAGAGCAAAAATGGGTGGGAGTTGCAGTTTGTTGTATACTTTGTTTACAGATGCTGACATATTCTGCCAGGTCAAACTGGTATATTACTGCTGTTCTCTTTTTAGTTGTATTATATGGGTTGACTGAGAAGAAAAATGTAAAAGTGGTGGGAACAATTGCTATTGTAATTATTTCCTATCATTATTCAATATTACTTATGACATTATTAGATTGGCTTGCCAAAACATTTTCTGGAACAACGTATGCTGTTAGAAATTTGCAAAGAATGTTGATGCAAAGCGATCAATCACAAATTCTGGGAGCTCGTTCAGAAATATATGATGCAGCAATTAATGCAATAAAAAATCATCCTATGGGAATGGGAATAGGTGGTTTTTCTAGTCGGAGTGCAGTTTATCCTCATAATATAGTCTTAGACATTTGGGTAACATTTGGAATAGTACTTGGCTCACTTCTAATAGGATTCATTATTTATATTGTTATAAAGAGCATAAAAGTATATCCTGACAAAAAATATCAACTTTTATTAAGCTGGGCAATTATCAATTTTACCCGATTGTTTACTACACATACATTTGTATGTGAACCGATTTTTTTTCTTGTGATTTGCCTAGCAATCTGTGGAATTTGTAGGAGAGATAGATATGATTACAATCATAACACCAACTTATAACAGGGCGTATTGTCTTGAAAAACTGTATGTTTCACTCATATCTCAGGACAATAAAAATTTTGAATGGCTAATTATTGATGACGGATCGGCAGATCATACAGAAGCTTTGGTAAATGAGTGGATAAAGGCTTCTCCAAAATTTGATTTGCGATATATTAAGCAATTGAATGGTGGAAAACACAGAGCAATTAATACAGGCGTAGGGTTAGCAAAAGGAGATTATGTGTTTATTGTTGATAGTGATGATTTTTTGACAAAAGATGCCATACACAAAGTGATTTATTGGACATCAGAAATTGATCATGATTGCTCTTTTGCTGGAGTAAGTGGCACAAGAGGCAGAAATAATCATTCAATAATCGGAGGCTTTCCAGAAGGTTCAGTCTATATTGATGCAACTAATATACAACGACCGAAATTAGGACTGTTAGGTGATAAAGCAGAAGTATACAGAACAAGTATTTTGAGAAAATATCCGTTTCCGGAATTTGAGGGTGAGAAATTCCTACCGGAAAGTGTTGTGTGGGATGAAATTGCGCATGATGGATATAAAATACGATGGTATCGAGATGTGATATATGTATGTGAATATTTGGATGACGGCTTGACTAGGAATTCTGAAAAATATATAAAGAACAATTTCAGAGGATATACTGAAGCGAAAAAAAAAGCGTTTCATTATTATCCTTCGCCTACTAAATGGGGCGCATTATTATCCTATATGGGCAACGCTAGAATGATTGGAATCGGAGGAAATACCATCAGAGAAAAAATGGATATTACTTTATTTGAGTATATGATCGGCTGTATGCTGTATGGGGGATGGAAGCTTCGCAAAAACATAAGGGAGAGAAGAAAAAATACATGAGTGTGCTTGTAAGTGTCATAATTACGACATATGGAAGAACTGATTTTTTGAATGATGCAATAAGCAGTGTAATTCATCAGGATTATGACAATTTAGAGATTATTGTTGTTGATGATAATGCAAAAAACTTGATTGTAAGAAGAGAGGTAGAACGGATCGTTCAAAATTATCCACAATGCATATTAATAAAGAACACTGAAAATCTTGGAGGAAGTCTTTCACGCAATGAAGGTATAAAAAAAGCAAAGGGTGCCTTTATTTCTTTCCTTGATGATGACGATACCTATAAGCCTGAACGTATTCGTAAATATATGCAGGCATTTGAAAAAATAGAAAATCATGAAGAAGTTGGACTAATCTATGGTTTTGTAGATGCTGTTGATGCAAATGGCACCAAAATAGGTGAATACAGAATCGAACCTTCATCTAAACCACTTTATCAGCATATGTGTAGTTGTATTGCGGCAACATCTCAATGGCTCATTCCTAAATATGTTTTTGATAAAGTCGGGATGTTTGAAGATACACCGTGTAAGCAAGATTCTATTATGCTATTGAAAATCTTAGGGGCTGGGTACGATTTAGTCTGTGTTAAGGAATTTCTTGGACAATACAGGGAGCACAATCATGGAAGAATCAGTGGTGTAAGTCAAAAAAATGTTATAGGCTTAACAAATTTTAGAAATTGGTCTAGAAAATATTATTCTCAGTTGACAAAAAAACAACAAAAAAATGTGGAGTGTGTTTTTGCGGAACAGCTTTTGACGCTCAGTATTTTATTGGAAGAGCGGAAGCAGGCAAGAGAACACATGCTCATACTATTTAAAAATAATCCTTTTTCCATGAGAACGGTAAAAGGTATTACAAAATACATAATAGGGAAAACATATATCAAGTATATAAGATGAGGCTGTTATGAAGAAAATCATTGCGATATATAATAATTTTTTTACAGCGAATGGAAGCAGCGAATCTGTGGGTGGCATTCAGACCTACCTTCGGAATCTGTTACCCTTTTTTGTGGAGTTAGGCTTTGCTGTTGAATTGCATCAGATGGGTTCTGTGGATTTTGAACGGGATTATAAAGGAGTTCATGTGACCGGACATGTTCTTTCATCCAGAAAAGCACAAAAGCAGGATGTAGAACTATATCAGCTTGCGACGAAGCACGCAGATCATAAGAACGATATTCTTCTGTTTGCAACAACTACTAACATGGTCAAGAATGACTTTACGCATTCGTTAGCTATTCAGCATGGAATTACATGGGATGTGCCAAAACACAAGCATTTTTCTCATAAGAGGAATCTGATCCAAATATTTCTGAAATCCATTTTAGCATATAAAACAATTTCTGAAATGGATAAAGTAAAGAATATTGTGTGTGTTGATTATAATTACATTAACTGGTATAGAACACAAGTAGCATATCCAGATGTCAAGATGTATACTATACCAAACTTTACAGATATTCCTGATTCGCTAGAAGTACAAGCGAGAGATCATGTCAGTATCATTTTTGCCAGAAGAATGCAAGAATATCGTGGCACTAGACTCTTCGCCGATGTGGCAAAGGCATTAATCATGAAACATCCGACAATCTTTGTTATTTTGGCAGGTACAGGTTCAGATGAGCAATATATGCATGATAAATTAGATCAATATAGTCAGGTTACATTTATTACTTATAATAGTGAGGATAGTCTCCGTATCCATAGGAATATTGATATTGCTGTTGTACCAACCCTGGGTTCAGAAGGGACATCGCTTTCTTTGCTAGAAGCAATGGCAGCAGGATGTGTTCCAGTAGCGACAAATGTCGGCGGCATGGTCAATATATTATTGAATGGGTATAATGGTTATATTGTCAATCCTGATTTTGATGAACTTTTTAATGCGATTGATGTGCTGATTCAAGATGAGGAAAAGAGAAAACAGATTTCTGAAAAGGCTTATGAAACAGTAAAAGCATCCTTTTCTATCAAACGGTGGAAAGAAGAATGGAAAAAGGTTGTTGAACATATCTGATGTGAAAGGGGGATATATGTGAAAAAAAAGGTAGGTCTGCTGACATGGCATTATAATAATAATTTCGGAAGTACACTACAGGCACTGGCAATTCAGGAAACCATCAGGGCTTTAGGGTTTGATACCTTCTTTATCAATTATAGAAAGAAAGAAAAAATTTTTGAAAAATATAAAAATACAATCAGAATATGGCGTAGTTATATTTTGGAAAAGATGGGCAGAAAAGATGCGGAACGACTTAGGTATGGCTTTTTGCGTTTCAGGAAAAAGTATTTGAAAGAAGGAAGAGTGATATATCATGCAGGAAAACTAGAAAATGCATGTAAGGGGTGTTATGCTGTTGTTTGCGGAAGCGATCAGATATGGGCACCTAATGTTTTCGACTCTGCTTATTTTTTGGATTTTGTACCTGATGGAATAAAGAAGGTATCCTATGCTGCTAGTATTGGTCTACCTGTAATTCCCGATCAATATATTCCTTTGTACAACGAATTGCTCTCAAGGCTTGATTATATATCAGTCAGAGAAAAAGAGGGCAGCACCTTATTAGCAAGACAATGTGACATAAAATCGGAAACTGTTCTTGACCCTACGTTATTGTTGAGTGTGGATGAATGGTTCAGATATGAAAGAAAAGTACTTGTTCCAAAGAGTGATTTCATTTTTTGCTATTTTTTAAATGCAAATAATTCCTATAATGCAATAGTGAAAGCGTATCAAGAGAAAATCAAAGCACCTGTATTATGTGTGTCTGCGGATATTAAAAATGCTGAGATTGCTGATACCATGCTGAGAGTTATTGGACCGGATGATTTTCTGGCAATGATTCACTATGCAAAATTCGTCATAACGGATTCGTTTCATGGAACAGCATTTGCAATTAATTTTGAGGTGCCTTTTGCGTCATTGCCTAGGTTTTCAGATGATGATAAAATATGCCAGAATTCAAGAATATATAATCTTCTTTCAATTACCCATATGAATGACAGGATAATTAGATCGGTTGATTATGCTGTCAAGGATCGACTAGAATTTGATTTTGCATTGCCAAAAATGAAACTGAATCAAGAGAAAAAGGCATCATTGAACTATCTTGCTAAGGCTTTAGAATAAACAATAGAATAGATTGGAGATTAAAGAAGATGTACTTTTTAAGCGATGATAAAAATTGTACAGGCTGTACTGCATGTAAAAGTATCTGTCCGGTTCAGTGTATAGAAATGAAAATCAATCAAGAAGGATTTTGGATTCCAGAAGCATCAGAAAAATGTGTGCATTGTGGAAAATGCGCAAGAGTATGTCCAATCGCCAGATTAGATGATGCAGGTATTACAGATAACAAACAAATGCATAAATCTTATGCGGCGGTTTCAAATAGTAGCAGCATTTGGAGAAGAAGTTCTTCAGGAGGTGCCTTTAGTGAGATTTGCCGTGTATGGGGAGATCATAATACTTTGTATTCTGGTGCTATATGGAGTGGATTAGATGTTAAGCATACTTGTGTAATTGGCTTTGATCATATTGCACCTCTCTGTAGGTCAAAATATGTTGCAAGTGAAGTAGGAGATGTATTTATTCGTATTAAAAAACATTTAGAGAGTGGTCAGTACGCTTTATTTTGCGGAACACCTTGTCAAGTTGCGGGATTGAGGAGCTATCTGGGGAAAGATTATGAAAAGTTGTTATTAATTGATTTGATTTGTCATGGTGTGGGCAGTCCTGCAGTGTTTAAAACATGCATAAAACTGCTTGAAGAACAATTCAAAGGAACTGTATCTTCCTATGAATTCAGAGTAAAGCGAAAAGTATACCAAAGTGACTATATTCAGCTGATTAAAGTAGATGGTAAAGAAATTTATATCAAAAATGATCCTTATATCCAACTATTTTTATCCCAATTATGTTTACGAAGTTCTTGTGGTGAAAATTGCAGGTTCAGAACAGAAAATAGGGAAGGTGATATCACGATTGCAGATTTCAAGGGATTAACAAAGGTTTTTCCAAATTTAATAGGAGAAAAGAAAAATTATTCTTCAATCATTTTTAATACTGATAAAGGATGTTCCATTATAAGTAAAATTGAAAAGTATATGTCTCTTTTGCCTTGCGACATTGAAGATATAAAAAAATACAATCCATTATTTTACAGGCATACATATTCTGCAAAAAATAGAGATAAATTCTTCAAAAACTATATTGCTTCGCCTGTTGACTTGGTAAAGAATCAGACTACACTAGCAAATGTGGATCGAGGAACCGTGAAATCAAAAGTGTTCTCCTTATTACCAATTAAGGTGAGAAAATGGTTGATTTATATCATTCATTATGGTCAGGTGTCATAAAAGTCTTCTTGTCAAAATTTCCTATTAAGACAAATGGAGAATAGAAACAGGAGGACAGCTACGGATGAGGTAATATATGAGTAAAAAAAATTCTGGTGTGGTAAGTAATTTACTATGGAAGTTTGCAGAGCGTATTTCAGCACAATTAGTGACACTGATAGTATCTATTGTTCTTGCTAGATTATTAGAACCATCGCATTATGGAGTCATTTCAATTGTTACTATTTTTATTACATTTGCAAATGTGTTTGTAAGCGATAGTTTTGGAAGTGCGTTGATACAAAAAAAAGATGCTGATGATGTAGACTTTTCATCAGTACTCTATTTTAACATAGCATTTTCTTTGGTGCTATATGGGATTTTATTTTTATTTGCTCCAAATATAGCGTTATTTTATGGAGAGGAATATGAAA
>AUXO013913605.1_pt1 | contig 12002 bp, 14 predicted proteins | sample 768731 | NCBI WGS metagenome assembly AUXO01 (sample SAMN02715735, study PRJNA202380) | gut metagenome | biome: sheep rumen | host: Ovis aries | place: New Zealand: Palmerston North | reverse complement strand
CCTTCTAGTACAGCAACACAAGAGTTTGTTGTACCTAAATCAATTCCTATAATTTTACTCATAATTAATCATTCCTTTCTTTCGAGCAATTTATTCGCTAACTTTAACTAAAGCAGCACGTAATAATTTATCTTTTATCATATAACCTTTTTGTAATACTTCGATGACCATACCTTCTTCCACACCATCACGTTTTTCCGTCATCAAGGCTTGGGAAGTATTATGATCAAATTTTTTATTTAAGCAATCAATCTCACATACTTCAAATTTATTAAGTATATTTTTCAAATTATTATACATAATTTTAAATCCTTCTAAATACTTTTGAACATCCAAGGACATTCTTTCCGAAGGAACATTTAAAGCACGTTCTAAACTATCAACAATACTGATTATTTCCAGTGCAAAATCAAAGTTTTTATATTTTAACATATTCTGTGTTTCTTCTTCCCGGCGTCGTTTATAATTTGCAAATTCAGCTTGCTGATATAAAAGTTTATTTTGTAATTCTTGAACATTTTCAGAAAGAGCTTTTATCATCTCATCTTTTTTTTCTTGCTCTTCTTTATTTTCTTGTCTTTTATTTCTTCGATCATGTCTTTTCTTCAACTTTTCTAATTTTTCTTGTTGTTCTTCTTCATTTTTAATATTTTCTTCCATCGTTACCTCTCAATCTGTTTTTTTATATAATCAAGTAAGTTTACAACTCTTGAATATTCCATTCTTTTAGGTCCAATAATAGCAATTGTACCATTATCTTTATCCGTTTTATAATTTGTTTTGATAACTGTAACATCATCATCCAAATTATTTTCTTTACCAATATAAACACTAATATCACTTTGATTATTCTGGTCATTATTTTCATTAATGCTTAACATGGTCTTTTCATCATCTAATTTTTCAAAGATGTCTTGAACTTTCCCAATTTCATTAAACTCTTTATGTTTGAAAATATTGTTTTTCCCAACAACATTAATATTTCGTGTAGACATATCTTGAAAAACATCATAGAAAGCATTATATAACATCTCATGCTGTTTAACATATTTTCCAATAATAGGTTTAATTTCAAATTCTAGTTTACTATTTATTTCATCTATTGGTGTTCCAACAATTAAGTCATTAATTAATTTAACTGTATTTTTAATATCATCTAAGCTAACATCCGTAAGTCTTAAATCTTTGTGTTCAACAAATCCTTTATCTGTTACCACCAAAACAACTACTTCAGTATTACTAATTGGTACAACACTAATTTCTTTTAATTTATTATCATGGGATTTCTCATCTAGAATAACTGATGTATAACTAGTAATATCCGCAACTATTTGTAAACTCTTTGTAATAACATCTGAAAGTTCTAACTGTTGATTATCAAAAATTGTTTGTAATTTGAAAACATCTTCACCATTTAATTCCTTAAGTTCCATTAAATTATCCACATAATAACGATACCCCATTTCGGATGGTACTCTTCCACTTGATGTATGCGTTTTTTCAAGATAACCTAATTCTTCTAAAGTCATCATTTCATTTCGAATAGTCGCACTAGAACATTTTAATTTATCACAAATTAAGCTTGACGGTACAGGATGAGCAAGTTTAATATAAGAAATTACAATTAATTTCAATATTTCTTTTTGTCTTTTGGAAAGCATTATTCACCTCCATAAATAGCACTCTTCTTTTTTGATTGCTAATCTCATTATAATATTATGTTTAGCACTTGTCAATATATGATTGCTAATTTTTTTTATTTTTTAAATTTAAATAGACTTAATACCGTTTGATATCAAGTCTATTTAATTAGTAACATATATTTATCTATAAAATCATTTATTAATTATCTTATCTATATCATCAATTAAATTTCCATTAAATCTTTTAAAATACGATACATTTACAAAAGCAATAGATGACTTATATTTCTCTCTTCCTAAAAAATTATTTTTGGAATATCTTACAACCGGTTGAAATATTAAAGATGGATTTATTGGCATGTCACCATTATCGTAAAAAAATGGATAATATATATCTAATCCAGAACCAACATACGAATTTTCTTTATAGGAATTGCAAACATCAATAGGATTATATAAAATTTTGTACTCTTTTGATCAAAAACATCCTTACTTGATATACTCTTTTTTTAAAATTTCCATATATATTTCATCAGTTAATTGTCCATTAAAATAAAAGCATTCATGCCGTTTTCCGATTTGCTTAAATCCAATTTTTTTATAAACATTAATGGCATTTTTATTTAAATCATAAACTTTCAAAAATATATTATTTAAATTCAAGTAATTAAATGCATAATTTAAAAGCAATTGGATTGCTTCGGTTCCATATCCTTTATGCCTATCTTCACTATTTCCTATAAAGATTCCTAATTCTGCCCGTTGATTTAATTGATCATAATCCATTAAACTAATATTCCCAACTAATTTATTATTTTCTTTCACAACAATAGCAAAATTATATTTTTCATTTTCTATTCTTTCTAAATAATCCTTTTCAGATTTTTCTGTTATTATATTTGTATATTGGGTTATAAACTTAGCTGTATCATAATTATTCATCCAATTTGTATATATTTCATAATCATCACTATTTATTGGTGATAAATAAATTTTTTCTCCTTCTATTTTTTTATAATACATAAATCCTCCTTATATTCTAAAAAATCTTTCAGCATTTTTAGATAATACTTTTTCAGCATCACTTTCAAAAATATAATTTACTATATTCTCTACAAATAAAAAATCATATTTTTATGTTTATGTCAATACATAAAACTTTCATTTTTCTATTCCACCTTTTCAAATGTAAAAAAAAGAATTACAAAAATAATTCTATAGTTCTTTATCTATCAAAGGTTATTTTACCAATCTTACCTTCTTTTAAGTCATTTATAATAATGGTATAAACTTTATCCAAATTTACAACACCACCTTTTTCAAGACAACCTCTTCTTTTTCCAATACTATCAAAAACAATATTAAAATCATCAATATTATCTATTTTATATTTATCTAATAATAACTTTGGATAATAATTATATAATGTCCTAATTATATACATTGATATATCCTCTTTATTTAAAATTTCTTCTTTAATACTTGATAAAGAAGCAAGATTTAAACCAACTATTTCATCTTCTATTTTTGGCCACAATATACCTGGTGTATCCAAAAGTTCTATATTCTTATTAAGCTTTATCCATGACAAGTTTTTAGTAACTCCAGCTACATTACCCGTTTTAGCAACATTACGTTCTGCTAAACGATTAATTAAAGTGCTTTTACCAACATTAGGAACTCCAATTACTAAAGCTCTATAATTTCTTTTATTAAGTCCTTTTTCCAATCTTTTTTCATTAATGCTTTTTAATATTTCTTCTGTTTTATCAAGAATTAATTTATTAATATTACTATTTTCTTTTAAATTAGTTTTTATAACAATATATTTTTTTTGATATTCATTAACATATTTATCAGTAATACTTTTATCACATAAATCATATTTCGTAAAAATCATTATTCTTGGTTTATCATTAATCAATTCATCTAAATCTATAATTCTACTTGACTTTGGCATTCGTGAATCAATTATTTCATATACTATGTCAATTAATGCCAACTTTTCTTTAATTTCTCTCTTGGTCTTAGCCATATGGCCAGGATACCAGTTTATATTAGTTTTATTTTCGTTCATTTGGATCACTCCTTTCATATAAATCAATAAAATTATACCATAAAAAAGACGAAATTTAGTATATTTTCGTCCATTTTTAAGTCATTTTAATGGTTACTAAAAACCGTAATCAAATTTAGTCTATAGTTTCCAGGTCATATGGCTATAATATCTCATTCTAATGTAGAATAAACTAGTTTATTGAACTATACTCGTTTATATTAGTTAGCAAAACAAAATCGTTTTTTCCAACTTGATGCCATATTTCCAAATCATTATTTTTAAAACCAACTTTACTTTTTAAAATTACTTCATACGGGAATCCCTTAGTAAGTACCCTACTAATCCTACACAATTTAAGATTTTTACCGTTTGAAAATGTTCCAGAACTATTCATAGACATAGAATCAGATGTTAATTCTATGGAAACATCATCTAAACTATTACTAAAAGCAAAAGCAAAGCTTGGATTTGGTTCAATTAATTTTAAAACCTCAATCTTTATTTTTAATTCTTTATTATTGATTCTTTCGATACTACATAACAAGTTATTAAATTTTTTATTATATTCTTTGGTATCATTATTATCAATCAAGTCAAACATGTTTCTTAAAGTGTTATCAAAACCATCCACATACATATCCAAATATAAAGTATTAGTCAATATTTGTGGCGGAAAACAATCATCAATTTTTATTGGTACAAATTTTATTCCTTCTTTTGTGGCTTTATATAAAGCACTTTGCCATTCCAACCCCACCATAGAACTATTTAATGAATTATTACTAATAAAGAAGAAAAACCATTTACACTTGGAAAGGCCTTCATCCATTTTTCCAATTATACTTTCACCTGGTTTAATTGACCAAGAATCATAAAAAATATTTTCTTGACCATATATTTCTTTCAATTTTATAGCAATTGGTTCGACTATATCCTTATCTTTATAATTATGACTTAAAAATATCATCATCAAAACCTCCTTTAAATCAATACATAATTATAGTATTAAAACTGTACTTACTATTTTATTTTTTTTATCTCTATTCCTAATACACCATATTTTTCTTGTTCATCTTTTGAATAGTATTCTTCCATATCTTTTGGATTAGCAATTTCGTTATTTTTATATCCCATAGCCACCTTATCAAAATGTTTATACAGTTCTTCAAAAGATGGATAATGATATAAATTTTCAATTTCAACTAACATTTGTTCTAAAGTTTCTCTATTAGTAAATTCAATTAAATCTTTTATCTTTAATAATTGTCTCTTTTCATCATTTAATCTTAACTCAATTGTTTTTGTACCATTTTTTATATTTGTGTATGGTCCATTATTTAATTTCATTTCATGTTTCATAATTTCACCTCTTTTACTGTGAGTTACTGTCCCGTAATCAATACTTTAATTCCTACGCTATTTTTAGGATATTTTAGTCATTTTTGACTATTTTTTATTAATTTTTAATATTTTTTATTGTAAGCATGTAAGACATTAATCTTCGCAAGTTCTTATAAATAAAGGATTTCTCCAAAAGTTACTATAAACTGTAATCAACCAGTTGATATTGGTTTTGTCTAGCCCAGCATTTCCATTTGTATTACTCATAAGAATCACTCCTTTTTGTAAGAAACTTTACTTATCAATTATAACACAAAATTTTAATTATTTAGATACCTCAGAGCATCTTCATATAAATTTTTATATTTAAATGTAATTTCTACATTACCTTCGTTTGTTATATAAATAACATCAATTAATTCTTGCAAAACTTCTTTGGTTATTTTTTTTATTTTTTTATTTCTTTTAAAATGCTCAATCCATGAATCATTCTTTTTTATTCTTTTATGTTCAACAAAGAAAATATAAATAGCCATCCACATATTTTCAATATATCTTCCTATTAAATAAAAAATACGTAACCATATTGTTAAAATAAATCCCATAAACAAAGATTCAATACCTGGACTTACATAAACATATATATCTGTTATACTTCGAAGTAAACCTGCTAGTATTGTTCCACCCTGGAAAATATTAACACCATTAATACCAACGATATAGGCATTATTACTATATAATAAACATGAAAAGATAAACCATAAAAGAAAATAAATAACACTACTTGGTAGCATAAGCATTAATATATCAAACGATGCAAAACGATGTCGTATTGATTCGATTATTTTTAATAAAAAACCACTTTTAACATTTTGTTTATTTTTACGAAACATCTTACCAAAAAAAATATTTTTAAATAAACCTAGTCCTGTTTCAATGAATGCCTGTAAATGACCATTAGACCAAAGAAGACGCTGGCGTAATGCTATTTTCAAATTAACAGGTTGTTCATCATAAAACATAGCTTTATCATTATAAGAAATATGGTATCCCTCTTTAACAGCATCAACAGTAAATGCTCTATCTTCTGTTAATGAAGTATATTTCCAACCATTTTTTACAAGTTCATTACTAAATAAAAAACCAGTTCCTTGAATATTAGTAGCAAGTCTTAAAATACTTCTAGCACGATGCGCTGTTCTAATGCTTCTAAGCCAATGAATTGCGTAAGTTGATGCAATCCAATTCTCATCAAAATTTTTAGTATTACGATATGATGTAATTATCTTTTCACCAGCATCAAAAACAAAGTATCCTTCGAAACTATTAATTTTATAGTCACGCTCTATACACTCAAATAAATATTTTAAAGCAAACCCCTTTGTTTTATTCTTTAAATCATGTCTTTTATAACATATAGCACCATGCTTTTCACTAACCTTTTTTGTATTATCAGTACAATTATCACAAATGACAAAAGTAGTAATTAAATCTTTTGGATAATCTTGTTTATTAATACTATCCAATAAATTTCCAATAACTTTTTCTTCATTTCTTGTTGCAATTACAATAGCATATTTATGATTATTTTTAGCTTTAGGAAATATTCTTGTAAAAAAGATACCAATTATTAAATAAAAAGTTTTATATATACCTAAAATGGCAAGTATATGGTATACCCACCATAGAATACTAGAACCACTATTATACCAACTACCAATAGTTTTAATTAGAGAATTAAAAAAACTACTCATACTACAATCCCTTTCATACTAATGATAATATAATAGAGAAAAAAAGATATAAAAAAATTGTGTTTATTATACACAATTTTTTTAATTTGTCTTTAATGTTAAGTAACCGGGATTACTTGTACCACCATCAATGATTGCTCTTGTTTTGTCAATATAGCTAGCATTAAAGGTAGTTCCTGCTCCACCTACTAAAGATGTACAATTAGAAAACATACTACCTGAATCCGTTACTTTAGTTGTATCCCATGTATTTGATACATATATTGTTTTTAAGTTTCTACAACCATCAAACATAAGACTCATATCAGTCACTTTGTTTGTTATAGCATTACTTAGATAAACTTCTTCAACGCCACTCGCACTATAAAATGCCCCATATGCGCTTGTTCCAAAGTTAAAATTATTCATAATTATAGTTTTTAATTTAATATCAGAAGCAAACATACCATATGTATTAGATAAACTATTATTTCCCCACCCAGATATATCAATTTCTTCTAAATTGTCCATATATCTAAACATATAATACATATTAGTTACTTTACTTGTATTTAAATGTTTTAAATCTAGTTTTGTTATAGAATCACAATTATCAAACATATACTGCATGTTTGTCACATTACTCGTATCGATTCCAGCTAAATTAACATTTTCTAATAATGGACAATGACCAAATAGGTCTTGCATACTTGTTACTTTACTTGTGTTTGCATTACTTAAATCAACAGTCTTTAATTTTGAAAAATATTGAAACATTGCATAAAAACTACTAGATGATATATTAGGTCCACTAAAATTTGCTCCACTTAAATTAATACTTTCCAATACACCTTTTAATGGGTAAAAAATACTTGAAGAACCATCAAATGAATTAATTCCACCAAAATTAAAATTAGACATATTTATATTTTTTAAACTAGTACAATTATAAAACATATAACCAACACTATATAAATTGTTTCCTCCTAATCCTGATAAATTTACATTTATTAATTTCGTACAACCAGAAAACATATTTGACATATCCCTTAATGTTGTTGTTTCTATTCCAGTAAATATAACACTTTCCAAATTATCACATCCACTAAACATGCTATTCATTGTTTGTACACTATTAATATTTAAATTATTTAAATCAATACTTACAAGCGCATCACAGTCAGAGAACATATATTGCATATCTGTTACATTTTGTAAATTAGCGTTATTTATCTTAACTAATGCTAATGATTTACAACTGTAAAACATGTCATATACAGTAGTTACACTACTCATATTCATTCCACTTAAATTAATACTTTCTATTTCGCTATATGCAAACATATACCGCATATCTGTAACATTACTTATATCTAATGTATTTAAACCGATGATATTTTTTAATTTTGTGCAACTATAAAACATATCATACATGCTAGTAACACCACTAGTATTGGCATTTGTTAAATCTATTGTTTCCACATTTGGAAGATATGCAAATGCATAATAATAATTACTATTATTATAAAAATTAACTTGACCAAAATTAAAATTTTTCATTATTATTTCAGTTAGAGCATTGCAATTATAAAACATATAACCTATAGCATTTAAATTATTGCTTCCTAATCCTGATAAATCAATACTTGTCAAGCTACTACAACCTGAAAACATATATTGCATATCTGTAACATTACTTGTATCTAATGTATTTAATCCAATTATACTTCTTAACTTGTTACAATTATTAAACATATCATACATACTAGTAACACTTGATGAATCAACATTTTCAAATATGATTTTTTCCACACTTGTGAATTCTTTAAATAAAGAATTGCCTGTTACCCACTTTGTCTTACCACTACTTGCTATATATAATATATATGCAGGTTCATTATCTATTTGTTTAAGATTATTTGATGTGTCTTCATTAACTAAAAACTTTGGTTTGATATTTAATAATTCATTACTTGTTCCTGTTGGGGTTACTTCCATCGGCTCTATCCATGCAAGTACTTTTCCAGTATCTTGATATGTTAAATCAGCTTTTGTTCCATTACTTTCTTCACCAACAGAAGCATCATACCTTCTTTGCATTCTAAGTGGTGTTTCTTCTATAAACCTTATTTCTTTTATATTTACTGCACTTTTATTTATATTAATATTATTCATTAAATTTGGTGTTGTATATGGATCTACCCAAACTCCTTCATTCGCTTCTACTCTTATTTTAAAGGATAATTCATGACCTTCTTGTTGAATACTATTCCATTCTTCCGTTGTAAATATAGTTCTACCTCTTTGCCATTCTATATTTTCTTCCGGTGTATCTGTTATTGCTATTTTATCTTTATCAATATATGCCTTTATATTTAAATTTCCTTCTATTCCCTCTTGTCCTGGTGCAATATAACCAACAACTAAATATTGTCCATCTACTACAACTCCTCCCGATAAAACTTTATGCATTGACATATTTCCACCACGATTATCAAAATAATCAGGATCATTATTACCTAAATCAGTTGTACTTGTTATATATAGATTTAATGGTACCTTTTTATTATTAACAGTAATGTTAACATCTTCTGCTGTAACTAAATATTCTATTCCATATTGATATGTTGTATCCCCATTAATATTAATTGTTACGTTATTTCCTTCTTCTAAAGCATTATCAATATCTTCACTATCTATTGGAAATATATTTGTTAAATTTATTCTTCCATCTTGAGTTGAATTAAAAGCTATTCTTCCTACACTTATTGTATTAGCATTTCCTGTTCTTGTATAATTAAAGAATGCTACAGTAACACCTAGTGTAATACTTAATACTCCCACTATTCCTAAAATACTTACTATTAATTTTCTTTTTTTAGTTGCATCCATCATTTAACACTCCTCCTACCTATTATAATTATATATTACATTCGCACAAAAAGAAAGACTTTTTTTTACCTATAACAAAGTCTTTTAATTACTCATTTCTTTAAAATAATTATATTTAAGTACTAAATCATTCTTTTTAATTAAATATTCAGCATAATTATTTTTTTCTTCTAAAAGTTCAGAAGATATTTTCTTATTATTAACAACACTACCATCTTCTACATAATAACTTCCATCATACCAAGATAAATCAGGGAATACTACAAATGGTTTAATTTTTTTTGAAAATATATCTTGCCCTATATACCATTTTTCATTATATTCTATTCCAAGTAAATTTAAAACAGTTGGTAAAATATTCATTTGTGTTGTAACTTTTTTTACTTCTTCCTTTTTTAAATTTTTACTCCATATAAAGAATGGTGTATGATTAATTAAATTAGTTTCTATACTCTTACCATTTTTTTAGTATTTCATAATCAGATACAGTATATAAATAATGATCAGCATAAGCAATAATTATTGTATTATCATATAAATTATTATCTTTTAATGCTTTTATTAATAACCATATCATATAATCAGTCTCTTTTGCTTGTCTCTTAATACAATCTTCTTCTGTTAATTCTAAACTCTCTAGAAATACATTTTTTTCACTATTATCAATATTTTAAAGTTCTTTTTCATAATCAAGTTTTAATAATTTATTACATACTCCTCTTTTAGCATCAAAAGGTAAATGATTACTATAAGTAATAATGTAATTCATAAATTTTCCATTATTATTAAACATTTCATTGTAGAATGTTTCATTAAGAATAAGTTCTCTATCCAACTGATATGATGTATCAGAATATATTCCTAAATCCTGAAGTCCAAAATAATTATCATATCCCCAATTAGAATAATTAATTCCTCTTGAAAAATATTCTTTAGAATTCATATGAAAAGCTTTTATACTATAATCTTTTTGTTTTAATAAATTAGCAAGTGAAATCGCTGCTTCATGAGAAATAGGCATATCAAGAACACGACTTGTTCTTTCAATAATCATACGAAGTTCATCTTCATCATAATATTTTAATTTACAAGTAATACCAAATCTATCACGAAGTGGACTTGTCAAATCACCTGCTCTTGTTGTAGCTCCAACTAAAGTAAATGGAGGCAAATCAATTTTAATACTTCTTGTATTTGTATCATTTCCAACTACTATATCTAAAGTAAAATCTACCATAGCAGGATAAAGTATTTCTTCAATAAATCTTGGCATTCTATGTATTTCATCAATAAATAATACATCACCTGGTTCTAATGTTGATAATATTGCTGCCAAATCGCCAGATTTTTCTATAGCAGGACCCGATGCTGTTTTTAAAGAAACACCTAATTCATTTGCTATTATATTTGCTAAAGTTGTTTTACCAAGTCCTGGTGGACCATATAAAAGTACATGATCAAGTGGTTCATTTCTAAGCTTTGCAGCTTCTATAAATACTTTAATGTTTTCTTTTACTTCACTTTGGCCAATATATTCATCTAAACTTTCTGGTCTTATATTATTATTTTCTAAATCTTCTTATTTGCTCTCTACTTTCTCCAACTTGCTCTCCTAATATTTCATCTTTTCTTTTATCTTACACCGATGGTGTCATAGATTTTATTGCATCATATTTCATCTTATATGCCATTGCTTTTTCACTTGGTAATATTTTTTCTCTTTGAAGATTAGAATCTACCATCAAGACAATAGCTTCCTCATCTGAAATATTTTTAACTATGCATGGAATTTTCTTTATTCCTTGTTCTTTGCATATTTGCATTCTTCTATGTCCAGATAACATTTCATATTTTCCATCATCTCTCTTTCTAACAATTGCAGGAACTAATACACCACTTTCCATAATGCTATTTCTTAATTCTTCATAATTAAGATCATTAGTAATTTTAAAAGGATGATTTGGAAATTTTTTAATATCTTTTACATCAATTTCTATTACCTCTTCTTTCATAAATCCTCCTAAATTTTTGCATAAAAAAAGTCAGATATAACTATCTGACAAATTTATATAAAAACACTCTTTTTTCTAAAAGTTAGACCGTCAATACCACCCTTTTTAAATATTGCTATTTTTGGATGATTTTTACCGAATTTTATCAAATTTTAGTTTTTTTTTACTTTTTTTAATAAAAAAATGTAATAAGTAAACATTCATTTTCCCTTGATTTTATAGGGTTTTATAAAAATGTTTGACTAAATCCATACCAAACAGTTTATATTAGTTTTATTTTCATCCATGAGTATTACCTCCCTAATTTATTCATAATTTGTTC
>AUXO011017829.1_pt1 | contig 12002 bp, 10 predicted proteins | sample 768731 | NCBI WGS metagenome assembly AUXO01 (sample SAMN02715735, study PRJNA202380) | gut metagenome | biome: sheep rumen | host: Ovis aries | place: New Zealand: Palmerston North | reverse complement strand
ATAAAGCTCCCCGGTTTTAAACGGATGGTGGAAAAAGCCTTACACTGGTTACAGTGTAAGGCTTTTTTATTATATAATTTGCTTTATCAAGTGTTATTTATTAAATTAATCTCTACTATACAAATCTCTTGTATAAACTTTATCTTTCGCACCTTATAAAGCACTTTCTAATCTAGTGTTGCTATTGATATGCCGACATAGCCTGTTCCTGCTACTGAGATTTTATGATATGTCACCTTTCTATTCTTTATTTGACATTTTTGTATACAAAAAATTAAAAATTTCATTTTTATCCAGTATTTTATACCTTTTTTTGCAATATCTTTTATTTAAACATTCTTTTTATTTTTTTCTTTACTTTTGTTAATAAATCTTCTTTTGGTATATATTCTTTTACTAATTCTTCAAAATCAACTTCTCCAAGTTTTTCAAAAAATAGATGTGATTTTTCATTCTTTTTTGATGAAGTGTTAAAACTTGGATTTCTACTAATTGCATTCTCAAAATCTACTTCCTTACTTACCATCATTTCACTTATATCTTTCATAAGTTCTTGACCTTTTTGAGAATTTACTATAACTAATGAAATACCTTTATTATCATTCATTTCTGGTGCAATATGATTAATTCCCCAAAAATCAGCTAAAGTAATATCTGACAATCTATTATTCTTCTTAAACTTACAATCTGTACAAGATTCACGAAGTGATAAATGTTTTAGAAAAGCTTTAATATACGGATCATTATCACGATTAACATTATAGCAACTATTATTGTCAAATTTCATATTAACATGATAATGTCTCCAACCTTCATCTTTCTTACTTCTAAATGACATTTCACTCAATTTTGAATTAACTTTATTCTCTCTATATTCTTTATACTTTCTCCATACTAAAGGTGAAGGAACACCATGACATATAATATCTTGCAAATACAATTTATCGTATTCTTTTCCTAAAAAGCTTTTAAACGCTTCAATTTGGCAAGGAGTACCTGTAAATAACACATATCTTCCTTCATTTAAAAATTCTTTTGCTTTTTTATATGATAATCCAATGTCACTTTGAAGATATTTTGAACTTCTAAATTTAGTTAAATCTTCTATTGTTTCACTATATGTATGATGTACTCCAAAATTTTTATCAAAACAAGCACCAAAAACTACTCCACCTTTATTAATTATAGCTGAAGCTAGTAGTGTAAATATTCCTCCTGATGTACTTTGCATACGAATATTTTCATCTTTATTAACACATGCATATGCTTTAGGTTCATTGCTTATTTGTTTATTATTTATTATTGGGCATACTTTTTCACATAATCCACAATTTATACATTTTTCATTATCTACTCGTGGATATTTAAATCCTTTTTCATCTTCTACCATTTCTATTGCGTTCTTTGGACATATGTTATAACATGCTTGGCATCCACAACAATTTGATTTTTCTTCTATATTTATCATATTATTACCTCTTCAAATGTACTTTTTTTAGCACTTTATCAACTATACTTTTTTCATAATTATTCATTACAAATAAATAACTTACTGCTGCATAAATTAAAGTATATATACCACCTAATACAATAACATGAGTATATCCATGTAAATGTGTAAAATGCTTAATTATCAACGCAATAACTACTGGTATACAGAAAGGAATTGTCATTGTAAATATAATCTTCCAAAATTTTATAACATTGATACCAACCTTCTTTTGATAGTATATATTAATAATAATGATATTACCAATTATAAGTGCTAAGGATGTACCAATTGCACTTCCTATTCCTTGATATGCTTTGGCAAGTGGTATACTAATAGCAATATTAGCTATTGCTATAAAAAATAGTAACAAACTTCTAAATTTATGCATATTTTTTGCTTGCATTATACTAATTCCTAAATTTTGTATTAAAGGAATACATAGTGGAATTATTAATATTATAGCAATATAATAAGAATTAATAAACTCTTTTCCTACCCATGCAATAAAAAACTCTTTTCCAAACATAACTAATCCACTACACATTAAGAAAATAACAAAATATTGAATTCTTCCAACTTTTATGAATTCCTTAGTTATTTCTTCATTGCTTACTTTTTTTGCAACCATCTTTGACATTTTAGGCAATAACACTGTATTTACCGCTGAAGATAGATTTATAAATAAATGATTCATAGTACTAGCTGCTGAATAAACAGAAACTGCCACTGTTCCAGCTACTGAACCCAAAACAAATTGATCTACGCTCCAGTTTACTTTATCTACAATTACTCCCAAGAATATCCATATTGAATACCCTAAAATAACTTTAAACAATTCTTTATCAAAACCTAAAAACTTAATTTTTATATGTAATTTTTTTCTACAAAAATTATAATTTGATAATAGAACTATTATATTTACAATTGTAAGAACAATTGTCATTGCTATTGCTTTATATCCAAGTATTAATAATGGAATCATCAATAATGGTTTTAATAGTGTATTCAAAATTGACATTACTTTTTGAAATGTAAATTTTTCATATGCACTAATAATTGATGAATATATGCTAAATTGGAATGTTATAAATAAATTAAATGCTAATATTAACATCATTATTTTAGCTTCACCTAATTCAACATCAGTCATTGAATTGCCAAATAATGCATTAACATTGAAAAATAGGATAATTCCTATAGTAGCAGCTATACAACCAATTATTGAAAAAACTATTTTAAACATTCCATGTAGTCTTTTCTCTTCTGCTCTCTTTCCTTGTGTTCTATATTTTGCTGTATATACTATAATTGCATTTCCAAATCCTAAATCTAATACAGTTAAATAACCAATTATTGAATTAATTAATGAATATAATCCATATTCGCTTTGTCCTAATTTTGATATTAAAAACGGAGTATATACAAGTTGTACTAATGTACTTGCTATGATTGAAACATAAGATAATATAGCTCCGAGTTTTCTTTGTTTACTTTCGTTCATATTTTTCCTCTCTTTTTATTTTAAAGCGTTCTCTATAAAATTGAATGAAATTTTTCTTTCTTCTTCTAATTTTTTTTCTACATTTTCATAATCAATTTTATTATTTACATCTATTTGGTTTAAATCATCAATTTTTCTATTTTCAATTGATAATTTACCTAATAAAGTATCTAATCTTGAATTCATATTATTATTTGTATCACTTTGTTTTCTGTTAAATACAAAAAAGTTTTTTTCAAATAATATTGAAAATACTGTTCCATGGAATGAATCAGTTAAAACATATTCTGCATGGTTTATTAAATAAAGGAATTCTGCTGGACCATAAGTTCCCTTATAAAAATCTATAACTGAATACTCTTCTCCAAATATGTTTTTAACCAATTCTTCTATGTTCTCATCACCTAAAAAATATGAAAACACATATTTTTTGTCTGTATAATTATCAGGTCTTTTTTCTATAGTTTGCCATGCATTTTTATCAACTAATAGCGTTGGATCTAAAACAACGCTCACATTTTCAATTCCAGTTGCATCTTTTATGATTTTAGCTCCTGCATCTTCTCTTACAGATATTGCTTTAAATTTAGGTAATTCCTCTTGAAGTGTTTTATAATACTTACTATCTATTTTTTCTAATCCAAATGATGCAGCATATGAGATTCTTTTTTGTGGTTCAGCAAATCCTAATAAATCAATTTTACTTAATCTTTTTCTCGTAGGTTTCCATATTTGGTCTGAACCTGCAACAAAATAATCATATTTTTTTGAAATATTTTTTTTCTTTATTGTGATATATCTATCTGAAAAACTTATTTTCTTATTAAATTCTCTAAATAATTTATTATCTCTATACAATGATTTAATCTTCTTATTTATAAATCTTAATAACCCTTTATAATACTTTTCATTCCAATTTAAAAAATTTTCATTTTTTATTGTGAAAACATCATCACAATACTTCTTCAAAACCTCTTGTAATGCATAGTTTTGTAACCTATTTCCACAATTATTATTATCTATTATTGTAATAATTCCTATTGATTTCATTTTGCAAGTTCCTTTCAATTATTATCTAATTAAAATATGTACTATATGGAATAGTACCATCATATTTAAACACAACATATCGAACAATCCAATATATCAACATAACAGTTATTATACATATTCTATATAACATTTTTCCTTTCTTTTCTTTCAAGCTCTCATCAATTTTTGGTATCAAAATAATATAAAATGGTAACATATAATATGACATTCTATATCCGTATACAATCCATTTACTTGATAAAAAAAGTATAAAATCCATTATTGGTAATAATAATAGAAAACTATTTGATTCTTTCTTTTCACTTGATTTCGAAAACAACAAAACAACAAAAAACATTATTATCTTCACTAATGCAAGCTTAAAATTAAAATTATTTTTTTCTGAAACAATATAACGTACATATTTATCTGATATCAAGGATGTCCCACTTATCCATACTGAAAAGCTATCTAATGAAGACATTAACGCAATTGCTAATATACTAATTAGTATAGTTATTAAATATTTGTGTTTCATGTTTGAAATCCTATTAATTGGTAATAAGATAAAACAAATCATAGCAGAAGCATGGAAAAAGCATGCTAAAATAACTGCAATAACAAATTTGTAATATTTTTTTTCGTTAATATATTTAAACGAATACATTACTATAAAAATAGCCATAGTTTGTCTTAATATATTAAATGTTGAATTAAATACTATTAACATATATGTTAATACATATAGCCATAAATGACCTTTGTTTTTATAACCTAAATAATAAACAATAGATACTGAAAATAGTTGGAATATAAAAAACAATATATGAATATTTTTAAACAAATAATATATTATATAATTCATGGCATAATATAAATACTCATTTTTAAATATTGATAAATAATTCCATAAACTATCATAGTTTGAACATCTATTAAACACTTGTAAGCCATATACTTGTATATCCGTTCCAACAGATAGGTTTCTAATTGCCGCAAATATCGAAAGTATCAAAATGCAAATGAAAGAAATAATATATCCTCCTTTTCTATTGCTTTTGTACACATATTCACTTATTACATTCAGAATGGTAATTACTATAAATACAACTAAATATATAAGCATATTTCTCCTCCTATTTTTCGAATGAAGATTTTTTAGGTAGTATTTTATCAAATGCAACTATTATATCTTCTTTTGATTTTTCAAAGTTAATATCATCATTTGTATCATTTATACAAATGACCTTAGTTTTTTGATTTATTATATGATTTACTAATTTTGTGTTATCTTTTGAAGCATTAAAGTATTTTCCAAATCTTATACTTCTTGGTATAAAATTACCTTCACATAATTGCCAATCTCTCATTGTCCAGTGACTTACATCATTATATTTTCTAAATCTATTACTACATGTTGCTTCAAGAGCTTCACTTTCTTTTTCCCATACCTTTTTGAAAGTTTCTTTACAATATGATATTGGTATATGTGGACTTTGAATACCACAAAAAGCATACCATGGTAATAATAAAACTGTCCTAAACATCTTTAATCCATATTTGAAATTAAAATATTTAAAGAAATGCTTTTTATATACTTTTCGTTTATCAAAATTTCTATTAATAATATCCATATTGTTTAAACAAGCATGAATTGTTTGACTTTTCTTTCCAAATGAAATAAGTGGATTTTCTACAAATACATCTCTTGGTACTCCATTTATAAAGAAATCTTCCTCTTTCACATTATCAATAATGAACATATCATCATTAAAAGCAACAAAATTTTCAGATAATCCTTTAATTTCATGCATATTTAATTCGATTGCATTAGAATTAAATGTTGGCAAATTGTCTTCTTTTAAGTAATCTTTATGATTGATAATTTTTAACTTTGGATTATTAGTATTTAACCACTTTGGTAAATGTCCGTATGTAATAAAGTAAATATTATTAACCCAAGGAGCAAACTTTTCTACTCCTCTAAACCAATATTGTAAATTATCCCAATCTCTATATCTACTTGCAGAAGCTGATAATAGTTTTTTATCGCTTTGATACTTTTCTTTTTCTTTAATCCATTCTTCATCATTACCATCAACCCAAAGAATTACAAAATCAATTTTACTCAAATTTTTTCACCTACCTATGTTTTATTATATATCTTACTTTTTTTACTGTTGATAAAAGACCTATTTTAAACAATAACTCTTTTAACTTGTGTCTATTTCCTAATATTTCCTCAGAAGGAAATACATCATTATTATATACTTTATTTATATATTCATCTCTTTTTGGATTAGCTGTATATGTTCTAAGTATTGCAGGATTTTCTTTTGCTATATTGTTTAAATCAACTTCCTTTATATTAAATAAAGATTCTGCTTTTTTAAATAAATTATATCCTTTAGTAGAGTTTATAATTATTGAAGATGCTCCTCTATTTTTGCTCTTCAAAAACTCTTTTGAACCAATTCCCCATGCATCTCCAATAATTATATCTGCTATATCAAAGTTATTTTTAAATTCACAATTTGAACAAGAATTTCTATCAAATAATCCTCTACCAAATCCAACAACATATGGATCACTTATTAGTTTAATACTGCTTCCATCTTCAAAATAATACATTGGACTAGGTGTTAGCCATCCACCTTTATCTCTATATCTAAAATTAATATCTACTATCTTTTTTGAATATTTTTTTTCAATATAGTTTTTATATTTTTCAAATACACCAGGTGAAGGAACTGAATGACATATTATTTGTATATAGTATATATTAGAATATTCCTTTTTTAAATATTTTTTAATTCCTACAATTTGACATGCTGTTCCAAAGAAAACTATCTCTTTATCTTCTTTTAGAATATTCTCTATATCTTTATAAATGTATTGGATATCAGATTGAACATATTTGGTTCCTTTTATTCTTTCTAACATATTAACATTATTTGTAATAATATGTTTAGCAACCATATTGTCCCAAATACATCCACATACATATCCACCATTATCTATAATGTGTTTTGATAGCTCAAAAGCTATTCCTGATGAAGTTGATTGCTTTACTTTTGTATCAACGCTTTTTTTGTATATATACATATTTTTTAATGGTTTCTTATTATTATTTTCTAATTTAGAAAGTCTTGGACATACTTTATCACAAAGTCCGCAATTTACACATTTCTCTTTATCTATATTTGGTACTAAAAAACCATCTTCATTATATATCATTTTAATAGCATTTCTAGGACAAATATTAACACAAGCAGAACATCCATAGCATTTTTTATTAAAATCAAATTCAATCATTTTTTCACTCCATTATTTAATACTATTTTTTAAATAATCAATAGATTCTTTCTTTAACATTTCTATTTTATCATTTACATCATTCCAAGATATATCGTTTATTTTTGATAAATCTATACTTTGACTTTCAGTCATAATACAAGCTTGTAATCCTAATTTTTCTATTAATGTGTACTTTCTATTTTCTTTAACAATCATTCCATCTTTTTCATCAAATGCTGCAAAAAATGGTTTGTTAAATACTGCTGAAAAAACAGTTCCATGAAATGAATTAGTAACTATGTATTTTGCATTCAATAAATATCCTAAAAATTCACGAGGACCTATTCCATATTTTTTTACAAATCCAGAATTCCAAGATTTTGGATGAGGATTAAGCTCAATAACTTTAAGTCCAGTTTGTTTTGCAAGTTTTCTTGCTATATTTATAGAATATTTTCTGCTATTAACAGAAAAATATAAGATATACTCTTTCTTCTCTTTTGGTAAAATTGCTAATTTCTCCCATTCTTTTTTTTCTATCAATAGTGTTGGATCAACAGTCACTTCACTCTCAATATTATTCTTATTTAAAAATTCTTTTGCTTCTTTTTCTCTAACTGAAACACTATCAAATCTTTTTATATATGGAAGTATACGCTCTTTATTAATTTCAGCATAATCTAAATTATCTCCAAAAGATGCTGCATAAGATACCCTTTTACCGTCAAATTCATAATTTATAAAATAAGCATCACTTCTATCATATAATTTAGGATCTTGAGACCATATTTGATCACTTCCGCAAACCATACATTCATATTTCTTACAAATTTTCTCAAGTTCATTTTCAAATATTCTTCTGTCTTGAGGATAAATTGATAAATACTCTTTTCTAAAACTATCAAATAATACTTTTCTTCTTTTTATACTGTTAGGAAAAAACATATAATATATTTTTCTAGCTAGAAATGCTTTATTCTTTAGATTACGCTTACTCTTTCTTTCCATTTCATTGTTTGAAATAAGATTTACTAATTCAACATCATTTTCCATATTCTTTAAAACATTACTTAATGCATAAGCTTGAAGTAATGCTCCACAGTTTTCAACTCCTAAAAAAGTTAAAATACCTATTTTCATATAACTCACCCTATTATCTCTTTATTATATCAATCATTTTTTTCATATATTGTTTTGAATCATAGTTCTCAACAACTCTTTTTCTTGCTTTAATACCCATTTCTTGTTTTACTTTATTATTTGCTAACAAGAAATCTATATTATCAGCAATATTTTGAGAAATGTTTTTATCTCTTTCTAATAAAATTGCAGAATCTGAATTTGTATATTCAGGAATACCACCTGACTTTGTAGTAATAACTGCTTTTCCACAAGACATTGCTTCAATAATTGTTAATCCAGCAGGTTCTTCCCACATAGATGGTAATACAGCTATTTCACATGTACTATATGCTAAAGGCATTTCAGAATACTTTAAGAAACCTGTGAATAGCACTTTATCTTTATTATCATCAATAATCTTAATTATTTTCTCTTCAAAAGGAGTTTTAATATTCATTCCATAAAAACTACTTCCAACAATAAGTAATTTAATATTTTGGGTTTTTATGTATTTCAAAGACTCCAATAATTCTAAAACACCTTTTTCATTATCTATTCTTCCAGAAAAAAGAATAACTCTATCCTCTTTTTCTATTCCTAATTTCTTCTTAAACTCTAATACTGACTCTTCTGATGAACATTGAAAAATTTGTGTATCTATACTATTATATAAAACTTCTAGTTTTTTCACGTCATCAATAAATAATTTTTTAGTAGGAGACATTAACACATTCTTTATATATTCACTTACACAGATTATTTTTTTACAATCTTTTATAATACTTTCACATCCACCTAATTTTTTTGGTTCATTATGTAGATGATAATATACTTTGCCTTTATATTTTTTTCTATTTCCAAATAATTTAAAACACCAAAATAATCTTGCAGTGTTTTCTATGATAACACCATCAAAATCATTATTTTTCAATATAATTCCATTTTTTAATATGAACCATGAAAAAGAACATATTGATTTTATTCCTATTATGTTTTTCTTTGGAAAAGCTATTTTCATGACTTTATATATAATATTCTCAATTCCAACTAATACCTTTGGTATTTTAATAAATGAAAACTTACAATTATTATATTTTTCTGCTTCTTTTTCTGCAACACTATCATAAGGACTAGTCACGAATAAATCTGCTTCCTTTTCATCGGAATTACTTTCAATCAAATGCTCAACTAAATTTGAGACTGCTCCACCTTTCACCGCAGGAACTGGATATCTACCTGCTGTGATAATTAATATTTTCATTTTTACCCCTTTTCAAAAACACTACATTTTATTTGTTTAAAGCTCTATCTAGAAATTCAAAAGACTTTCTTTTTTGTTCCTGTTTCTTCATATTAACTATGTTATAATCAATTCTATTTAAACTATATATTTCATTAAACTTATCTGACATTAATAATCTATTTGCTAAATCAAAGTTATCTAATATATCATAAATCCTTGAATTCATAGAAACATGCTCTTTTTTATTTCTTTCAAACACCAAAAATTGTTTTTCATATATAATAGAAAATACAACACCATGAAATGAATCTGTAAAAACATAATCAGCATTCTTAATTGCTGAAACAAATTCTCTTGGTCCAATACTATTTAATCTAATACCAGGTCCTTTTGAATCACTAAAATTGAATTGTTGATTTGCATATGGAATCATAATTAAGTCAATATTCTTTTCATTACAGAACTTTATAGCTTGTTTTCTAATCTTTTTGCTGTTAGAGAAGAAATAAAACAATGCATATGGTTTTCCATGATTAAACTCTGTTGTAATATCATCCCATTCTTCTTTTTCTAATAACAATGTTGGATCTAAAACTACTTCTATATCTTCATTTAAATATTCTTGTAATAGGCTTTTAGCTGTTTTCTCTCTAACACTTAAACTGTTAAATCTTTTTAAATATGAAACTAAAACATCGGCTTCATTTTTATTTAGTTTGTTTCTACCAATACTTGCTGCATATGATATTTTATTTTTTTCGTCATTTGCAAAACTTTGTAAATATAATAATCTAACAGCATTTGGATTCCAAACTTGATCAGAACCACTTATAAAAGCTTTATAATTATCATTAAGCTTACTTATATTATCATCGCAGTATTCTTCAGTATCATATTGCATAAAATCTTCAAATCTTGTAATTCTGTCATTTAATATATCTTTAATAAAGAATTTAAACTTTCCAATTACCTTTTCAATAATCTTATTAATAGCTGATTTAATTCCATATTGTTTACTTTGCTCAACAACTGATTTGTAAATTGGGTTTTTATTTTTTCCTACATCATATGATATGATATCAGTTTCATAACCCTTTTCTTCTAAAGTCCTTTTTAGTGCATAACCTTGAAGAACCCCACCATAATTATAATTTTTGTAATACTTTGTTAATATCGCAATATCTTTCATAAACAATTCCTTCCTACATTTTACTTAAGAGCTTCTACTATATTGGTATATTCGTTTTCTAATTTAGCAATTTCAACATGTATATCATATCCACACTCTCTTACTTTATTTATAGAATTCTTTCTTTCTATCTTTAAATATTTGTTAATTGCATTTATCCAATTTTTTATTTCACTTTTCAAATCTATAAAATCAACATTATTATCAACTTTTGCAACCTCTGGAACTTCTGAACTAACTACACAAGGTAATCCAGCACACTGTGCTTCAATTAACACCATACCAAGACCTTCATACAAACTTGGAAAAAGAAAAACATCCATAACTGAATATAATTCATTAATATCTTTTCTTTGTCCTAAAAACTTAACTGATTTTTCAATTCCTAATTCTTTAACTTTTTCCTCCATCTCAGTTTGTAATGGTCCTTGACCAATTAATAATAAAACAGCATCTTCTCTTTTTTTATGTACCTCATTAAATACATCAATAAGAAATCTATGATTTTTTTGTTCTACAAATCTTCCACAATGTCCAATTACTAATGCATTATCTTCAATTTTCAAATCTTTACGAATTCTTTCTCTTGCTTCTTCGTTAAATCTAAAATCATAAATTTCAATGGCATTATTCATAACATAAACATTGCCTTTATCAAATTCTTTATTGCCAAACATCCATCTTCCAGCATGTTCTGTACACGCAAAATAATGTGTTGCATACATTTTTGCAAATGGTCTTAAAAATAGTTTTACTAAATTTTTTGTCACTTCTTTATTGTTTGTTGTCGAATGAGAATGAGCAATTCTAACTTTTACTCCTGCTTTTTTTGCAGCTCTTAATGGAAATACTGATAATGTATTTTCATGAGAATGAACAATATCATATTGTTTTTCCTTAAAAATATTAATTAAAGCATTCTGATAACTAATGATCTTTTGATATGGTGGAACGATTATAACATTTATTCCAGCTTTTTCTAACTTTTCTTTTGGAATAAATAAAGAGTCTTCATCAATTAAAAAATCTATATCATATTTTTCTTTATCCAATCTTGAGCAATAACTATAAACAACTTGTTCCACTCCACCGCCAACCCATTTACCTATTACTTCAGCAACCTTTA
>AUXO012953172.1_pt1 | contig 12003 bp, 16 predicted proteins | sample 768731 | NCBI WGS metagenome assembly AUXO01 (sample SAMN02715735, study PRJNA202380) | gut metagenome | biome: sheep rumen | host: Ovis aries | place: New Zealand: Palmerston North | reverse complement strand
AAAGTTTGTTAGTATACAAAACTAGGTGTTTCCCCAAACCAAACCGGATTATGTAGTTTTTAAAACTAGATGTGTGTCGAATTGTCGAAATATGACGCTGTGTCGAAAACTTATACTTGACAAATAAAAAGTGGCTTAATTAAGGCGTTATTAGGTGTGTATATGTAATTATTTTTTAGTGATTTATTTCACATAGATTTCACATTTAAAATAATTCGACACTCATAAATTCGACATTATTCGACATTATTCGACAAATATTGTGAAAATAATGCGTTAAGTAAGGCGTTATTTGGTCTAGAAAATTCGACACGATTTCGACACGTTTCGACACATCTATCTATTTTTTACTGTGTCGAAAATATGTAAATAATGCGTTAGTTAAGGTTTTAAAAATTTTTGTTGACAATTTATAACTTTGATGCTATAATGAAAGCGTAAAAAGGAGATAGAGTAGATTATGACAATAGAAGAATATCAAAAGGCAATATCAAAAGAAAATGTATTAAATGTAAAAGAAGAAATAAGAAAAAATATAGTAATTGAAAGTATATTAATTGATAATAACGCAACGGCTATATTAAGGGCATACGATAAAGTTATTAAAAATTACTATTTAGTTGTTTATTACAAGTTTGCTGATAGTGGTTATTTATATAAGATAGTTTAAGGCACATTAAAGCCTTAATACAAGCACTATATTAAATTAAAATATAATGTTTGTATTAGTGCTTTAGCATTTAGCACTATTAAAAAGTAGATATTTAGGAGGTATTAAAAATGCAAACAATTTTCGCTAGAGTAGCAAACAAAACACAAAAATTATTTAAGGAGGGCAAAGGATTATTACAAGTTCAAGGATTACCATTTGACATTGACTATGACAAAGAAAAATCACAAGATGTTGTAATTAATGGTGTAAAAATCCCTAATGCTCGAATGGTATCATTAAAGGGTAGTTGGTTTATTGTAGACGATTTAGATTTAACAAACCTTACAAAAGAAAATAAGAAAGCGTTAAAAAATGGTTCTATTAATGAGGCAACTGCAACACTTAATGATTTACAAGTAAAGGTAATGTGGGACGCTACACAAAAAGAGTATTTAGCACAATTAGATTTACAAGTTATATTATATTGTTAAATACAACAGTGGGGAGTGCTTGAAATATAGCACTTCTCACAACATTATAAAATTAAATTAATACAAGGAGATAAAAATAAAATATGAGAAATGATGAAATACAACTTATTAGAGAAACTAGAGTTATAAATGAAAAACAAAAAAATGCACTTATTAGAGGATTAGGTGAAAAAGATTATACTATTACTTATGTTTCTTCCCTTAAAGAAAATACTTATTATAAAGTTGATAGATTAAATTTAATCCAAAATGGTATATCAGTTTGTTTCCATAATTGTGAAATAGTAATGCATAAAGCCCCTGAAAGCGACAAATGTTATAAAACTAGAGTTCAAGTATTTTACGAACACAATGAAATTGCTAGATTTTGTATTAATGATAATCAATCAATAGTACTTACTAAAGGCTTAAAAGAAGATAGACCTTATAAAGACCCCTTAGACGAGTTATTAGAAGAAATGTTAAAAGCATTAGAAACTAGATAATATGTTAATAACAGGAGATTATAAATATTAAAATCCTATAATCTCTTGATATTAGCACATTAATAAATCTTGCGTGTGCTAAAATAATAAATATTTTGGAGGTATAAATAATGCAAGAAAAATTAAACTTATTTAAGAAAACTATTAAAATGGAGGATGGTAGCAAGTTTGATACATACTTTATGACAAACGAAGATGGCGACAGTATTAAAACTCACTTAACTGATACTGCTAAAGCTGATATTCTAAAGTCTGGTATTAACTTCCCTATGAGTGTTATTCTAGATGATGAAAACTATTTCATTACAACTGATACTTACACAAATCCTAATGGAGAAAAGGTAAAAGTTCCTACAGTTGTTATTACATCATTTACTAAAATTGAAAAGGCAAATCTTGAGAAGAGAACAATTAGTGATGTTTTCAAGGCTCGTAAGGAAAACAAACAAGAAGAAATTAAAGAAGAAGATTTACCATTCTAATAGTAATAAAATATAAGGGGTGCGTAATAGCACCTCTTTTTGTAAAACTAAGGAGGATTTATACAAATGGAAAATAAAAAATATACTACAGGAGTTTATAAAAAGTATCGTAAAGGTAGCCCTAAATATGCTCGTGCTATTATGAACCAATTTTACCCCGGCACAAACGATACTATAAAGAAGATTAAAGAAAGACGTAGACTTAATTATAGGAACGTTAAATTAGGGGTAACAGGAACTTACAAACAAGCACAGTATGATATTAATTTTATGGAAATCCACGAGGGGTTATTAAGAGATATTGTTTCAGGTGCATTTATAAATAAGAAACAAGAAACACATTCTAATAATTATATATCAGCCCTTGAGTCATTAGGTATTAATAAAAACTTAATAAACTTTCTTAAACAAAACAAAAATGTAATCACTTTTGGAGATTTACCTACTATTAATACAATGTATCCCTATATTTATAAAGTTAATAGAAGTAAAAATGGCAATAAATATAGAAGAGCAATAGAACAAGCCTCTAACGTTGAAGAAGAATTAGAGTTTCAATTAAGTTTATTTTGGGGATATGATAAAAACATTAATTATGGAGGTAATAATAATGAAGAAAAAAGCTCCTAAAGGTTGGGTTGTAGCAGACTTTGAGACAACCACTGAAAAGTTTGTTAAAGAAAATGGATATACTAAAGTTTGGTTATGGGCTATTAGCAATAGTGAAGGACATATGATTTCTTGGGGTCAAGATATAGAAAGTTTCCTAGCATATTGTGAAAAACATCTTCATAATTATATTATATACTTTCATAATCTAAAGTTTGACGGAAGTTATATTCTTAGTTATTTATTAGAGCATAAGATAAGTTATAAAGACAAAATCTATGCAAATGATAATTGTTGTTTTAATACATTAATAAGTGAAGAAGGTCAATACTATCAAATTACATATCATCCTAAAGCACAATGTACATTGATGTTTCAAGATAGCCTTAAATTATTACCATTTAAAGTAAAGGATATAGCAGAGGACTTTGATTTACCTATAAAGAAGGGTATTATTGACTATGATAATTATACTGTTAATGAAGAAACATTATCTTATATACAAAATGATGTAGAAATCGTTGCATTAGCATTAAAAGAAATTAAATCATTAGGTATGGTAAATATGACAACAGCAAGTTGTGCTTATCATAACTTTAAGAATATGTTTCCTTTTATGTATGATTATTTTCCTGTTTTAGATGAAGAATTCCTAGAGAAATATAGAGATGCATATCGTGGAGGGCGTTGTAGTGTTAATCCTTTATATGCTGGTAAAATACTATATAATGTTAACAGGTTTGATATTAACTCTATGTATCCTTATGTTATGAGTGAATTAGAGTTGCCTGTAGGAAAACCTATACCTATTACACATATTGGAGATTATAAGTTTGAACTCTATGAAGTTGATATATGTTTTAAACTAAAAGAAAATCATATGCCTTGTCTATTAAAGAAAAATGTAATGTATGGTGATGGTTCTTATTATATAAACACTGATGGATTAGAAAGAATTTGTATATCATCAATAGATTATGAGTTATTATTAAGGCACTATGATATTATTACTATACAATTTATAGAGATGTGGGGCTTTAGAACTATGAAAGGCTTATTCTCTAATTACGTTAAATATTGGTATGATATAAAGTCTAGAAATAAGGGTGCTAAGCGACTAGTGGCTAAGTTAATGCTAAACAGTTTATATGGTAAGTTTGGTAGTCGTTGTAAAGGTAAAAGTAAGATACCTGTATTAGATGAAGATGGTATTTTATCATATAACAAAACTGAGGATTTACCTATGACTAGATATTATTTGCCTGTTGCTATAGCAATAACATCACACGCTCATATGTTGATAGATAATGCAATAGTAAATACAGGATATGAGAATTTTGTATATTGTGATACTGATAGCGTTCATACATTAGGAACTTTAGACAAAGATATGATAGACAATAAGATATTAGGTAAGTTTAAACTTGAAGGAACTGAATTAAAATCACGTTATGTAAGACAAAAGACATACTGTTATTGTGAACTTGAGGGTGATGAAATAATATACAACATTACTTGTGCTGGTATGAATGATGCATCTAAAGAGTATGCATTAGATACCTATAAAGATAAGATTTTTGATGTATTTGAAAAAGGATTTAAAGTAGAGGGAACAAAACTAATGCCTACAATGGTTAAAGGTGGAATTGTATTAACTACTACAAGTTTCGAGGTGAGATAATGAAATTATTATTATTTAATACAGCAGGTTCTAGATTTATTGATGATAAATATATGGAACTTATTGAATTTAAATATATAAATACTCTTAAAGAGAATGGATATAATATAGACATTATAAAAATATATGATTATAGTGCTAGAGCATTTATAGTAATAAATGATGTCTTAGATTTATATAAAATAAAAAAGTTACTAAATAAAGAATTAATAATAACTTTTGAAGAAGGTATTGGTGCTTTGGAAATATATGACGATTGGAGGGAATAATATGTTTGAAATAATATATTGGGCTATAGGTTTAATTATACTTTTGATAATTGAAGTAATAGGAATAATAAAAGTTAAAGAAGCTATAGATAAGGAGTTTGACGATGAGTAAGAAAAAAGATTATAGAAACCCTTGTGAAATGATTTTTAAATGGAAACTAGACTGTATTACATATTGGAACATATTAGAGATTATTAGAGATAATATCTTTATGAACATATGTATGGGTGGACGTGGTATTGGTAAGACTGAACAATCTATAGGTTGGTCTTTAAATAACTTTAAGGATACAGGAGAAGAGTTCATATATTGTAGAAGATTTAAAACTGAGTGTGCAGGTAGTAAAGATATATGCTCTAATTGGCTTGATGATGTAAAGTTTATAGGAGACCGAAATGGAGGAGGTCAATATCATTGGCACGGAAACCGTTTAGGGTATAATATACCATTGAGTGTTGCTAGTAATTATAAGAGTGGATTTGATTTTAGTAAAGTTACTACAATTATATATGATGAGGCTATTATTAATCCTACAGGTATGCAACATTATTTACACAATGAAGTTGAAGCATTATTAGAATTATGTTCAACAGTTTTTAGACACCGAACTAATGTAAGAGTTATAGTATTAGGTAATAATTTAGTATTCTTTAATCCGTTTTGTGAGTTCTTTAATATTAAAGTAATGAATGGAAAATATGTAGACCGTGAGAGAAGCATTAAAGTAATGTATAGTAAAGATAGTGCAAAACTTCGTAAGATAGAAGAAGATACACCACTTTTCAAGCTAACAAAAGGAACACCTTATCACGATTATCATTATAACAATACTGTATTTACTGATAAAAATATCACTGTTAAAGAGAAACATAACAACGATAAGATATTTATAAGATTAAGACTTAATAGTTATACACTGAATATGTATACTAGAGGTGATGGTAAATTGTTATGTGAGAGTAAAAATAGATTATATGATGATGGAATAACAATGGAAATGCTTGTCAACAATGAACCTAACTATTATAATGTTGGAGTGTTTAGAGACAATTGGTATAAAATGATATTCTATAAATATTATAATAATGAGATAGACTATACCTCACAAGATGCATATAATTTACTTCAGGAATTTCTTGTATTGTTCTAGTAATAAAAAAGAGAGTAATCTTTTTAAGACCTCTCTTTTTATTTTGCCTATAAAGTTTCATAATATATCACAACTATGGGTAACCAGCCTAGCACTACTTCTCAGTATTGGTTATGTGCTTTTTTCACATTTGCGTATATTAATATTTATTATAGGTGTGGATAAAAACCACATTCAAGGAGACTATATGATTAACATATAATCTCTTTTATATCTAGTTTTTATTATACAATATCAACAGTTGGACTAATACGGTCTGATACATAGTCTTTTACAGTAAAACTAGGACTAGATTGTATATCACCTAAAGTATGTTCAATTTTTGAACCTGTATTATCTAATGCTAGAAAAGTTGGAGTAACTTTATTTAATGAAGTAACAAAAATAAGTTTTATACCGTATATATTTCCAAATGATGATGAACTCTCTTTAAAATATCCTGAGCAAGGTATAATAGTTTCTCTTTCACTATCATTATATAAATCTGTAAAAAATGTTTGTAAACGTTCTGCAGTATTAAGTGGTCTATTACTTTGCGTAAAAGCATTAAAATAAATATAATAAAATTTATTAATATGGTTTCCTGTTACTTCTATAAAATGCTCTATTATAGGTGTTACACGTAAAGTATAATCTCCACCTGATTTTAATGACCTACCATTAATAGTTGATATGCTATTTGTTAAAGTAGTTAAATCAGTAGTAAGTGTGGATACATTAGTTTGAATTGTTGATATATTATTTTTAATAGTTATAATATCATTTGTATTAGTAGCAACATTTTCACCTAATCCTAAGATATCTTCTTGAGCATTATCAATATCCTCCATAATAGATGTTATATTGCCTTGAATTTGTTCTATTGTATGAGTAATATTATTAATCTCAGTTTTAATAGATGAAACATCAATAGTCAATTCACTAGTGCTATCAATTAAAGCATTAGTATTATCAATAACTTTCTTTAAATTCTCAATAAGATAATGTTGTTGCTGTAAAACTGTATAACTATCTTTTAGATTTTGTAATAAAACATTAACGTCTATCTTCTCCATTTTCAATTTCCTCCTTAATATTATTAATGTCTTGTTTGGCTTTTTCAAAGTCATCTTTAACCTTGTCAAAGTTCTTTTCTTTAATATGATTATAGATATTTAAACCTAAACCATATAATATGTTGATTAAACTAACTACTAGTAAAACAACATTAATTATTTGTGTCAAGTCTTGAATGCTCACGGTTAATCCACAAGCACCCAAGAATGTTGACAAAGCATCATTTTTAATCAATTATATCCCTCCTTTATGCATAAACTAATGCAAAGCAATTTTTAAACTCATTACACATTTCATCATAAATATTTCTTATATATTTTATAGCTTTCTCTCTTTGGTCAATTACATTTACATTACCTTTAGTAGTAATATTTTCAGATTTATCATAACCTTCTAAATAACTATTGCTATTAGTGCTATGTTTAGTTGTAGTAGGAGATGTAATATCTTTTCCTGTAAGGTATCCATCACTCTCTCCGTTAGGTAAATCATATCTTGAAGTTATAACACTTCCACCATCAGCGTCATTATAAGTAGTATTATTACTTCCATTAGTTCCACCCTCTTCTTGTTTAATATGAGTTATTAATATACCATCATCAAAGTTTAATTCTCTTTCATATATATCTAGTTTCTTTTCATACAACTTTACAATTGAATTAAAAGTATCTGTTATCCAAAGTTTAAATAAAGGTATTGTTTCAGCACCTATTGATTTAGTATTAAATCTTGAAATGAATTGATTTTTAAAAATAGTTGTTCTATCTTCAGTAGACATTTGAAAATTATCTAGTAATGTTTCGTCTATTGTTAACGCATCTTTTAAAGTAATTGTTGCATAACTATATAGCATTTCCATTATCATCACCTTGACTTTCTGCTTTAGAAACTAATTCAGTCTCTTTTGCTGTTAATTCCATTTCACTATCTTTAAAATCAACATATGTTTCTACTAATTCAACATTCTTACCAAACTTTTTATTATACTCTTCAATCCAATCTAACTGTGTATTTTTAAAATCAGTATATACTAAGTTCTTATATTCGCTTTGACTTTCTACTTCTGTAGACAATAATCTCTCACGCTTTTGAGTTTCAGTTCCACTAATACCAATACTCTCAAGAGCCATATTTTTATAATTCTTAAACAACGACATTTGTTCCTCGAAAGATACAGGTATTTTAATATCGTATTGTTCAAAATTATTTGCTATTTGAGGGTCTCCTACTGCGAATGGTTTAAAGTCTAATGCCTTTTGAATGATAGCATTAAATGAAGATACAGTTTTTTCATCACCTTTAAATATGGCAGGTAATTTAAGTAAATCAACATTTTTCATTAATGTTCTTTCAATATTATTCATTTTTTCAAAATACTCAAACAACCACATACAAGGAATAAGGTCTAGATTATTATCTCTAACTACAACAATTTCTTTATAAGGAACATCAGTAGCAAGTGATTTTCCATTTAATGCAAACAATTCAACTTTAATTGGTAAATAATATATATCTCTTTCTGTTGTAGGTCTATATTGACAAAATACTATTCCTAAAGTAGGGCTCTTCCAAAAGCATAAATGATTTCTAAATGTAAGAGCAGTTCTAACAATTCTAGGTGGTAAATCTTCTTCTAAACCTTTATAGGAAAACATACCTATTTTTGTTTCTAAATAACCAATTATTTGACGATATGTTATAGGTTTACCTGCTAACATTATTCTATTTAGCGTTTGGTTCATATTCATAATATCGTAATATAATTGATTTTGATTACTTCCTTGTTTACTCATTTATAGCACTCCTTTCTACGTTGTCATAATTTAATACCTCACTGATATTATCAACGTGCTCACTATCGAATAATCTTATTCCTTCTTGTAATCTATTTCTTATATCTTCTATAATATCTACTGCAACAAAACTTGAGAATGTTAACTCACAATTTTCAAACCTATAAACATTATAATAATATCTATTTTTATCTAAATTATTTAAATTAACATTAAGAACTAATTTATTAACAGTATAACCATAATTTTCTAATAATTTACCACAAGTTTCAATATCTTCAACTTCAGTTCTAATAACAAAAGGATTTGTTGCTCTAGAAATTAAATCACCTATTGCATTATTACCTTGTCCTACTGTATCAGGTGTTCCTTCCATATTTTCTTTAGTCTTTTTAACATCATAATATGTATTAGCAACACCCATAATAGTATCAGTAATACCTGTTGCCATTTCTAATTTACCACCTGCTGCTTTAATAGCAAATGCTAGACGTCTATTTGACTCGTCTTTATATCTATCACTCATTTTGACGTTTCCCATATAATCTAAACCACCTCTTGATATGGCTCTTGCACCATTATATATAGTGTTAGCATATGACATCCTTAATCCTGTAGATAAATTACCCTTATTTCTAGCCTCATATTCTTTCCAAGCATCATTTATTAATATTAAAGTTTCTTTAGATAAATTAGATTTAATAGCAGTATGTTTATCAAAACTTTCATCATTAGACCCTTTTATTTGATATATTCTAGAACCCTCAGTAATATCAGTTCCTGTTAATAATTTAAAATCCGTTGATGTTGACTCATATAATTGTGTATTTGAAGTTCCTATTCTTTCTCCATATACTAATTGCATATAATTTTCATCTATTAACTGTGGAACATATTTTGAATTAAAATTAACTTCAATACTTGTATTACGTTCATAATTTAAATGATAAACTGAATGTTCTATAATATTTTCGGCAATAGAGTTAATTCTAAATCCTATTTCAATAGTAGGTTGTGATGCTCTATTATCGTGAACAAATAATTCGTTATTAACATCTGTTGTGAAATCAATATTATTACTATTATAATCAATATCAATATATGCATTACCTTGCTGGTCTACTACACTAACACAATCTATTATACTATTAATATAATCATCACTAAGTATGTATATATTAATAACATAAGGATTATCTAAATATTCCCCTAATGATAAAGGTCTATAATTACTACCTGAATAAACCATAGGTTGTTTTTGTTGTGTTGTATCAGTAAATGTTATATTATAATTTAATGCACCTCTAACATTAAGTGGAACTAAATAACAATCATAGCCAATATTTAATCCATACTGTATATCATTATTTCTAATACCTACACCAATAGCATCTTCATTTTGACCTTGAGATGTAAATACTAACTTTTTACTAGTTTGTATTAAAGCCCATTTATTATTACTATGCATTTGATAATCTTTTACTACAAATTGACCTTTACTTATATTTTCTCTTATATAATTTCTATTAATTAAATAATGATTATTTTCTTTAATCCATCTATTAATACATTCTTTTGTTTGAATAGCACTAACTATTTTAGTAGAAAACATATAAGTTTGAATTGTATCCATAACAATAGTTATTTCATATAGATTAGCATTAATGTATCTAATATTAGTTATAAAATAATAATAATATTCACCATTGTTACCTTCTAAAATAACAAAATTATAGGGAGTTGAGATGTTTATATCATCACTTGTTAATTTTATTTTATTTGTGTAATGAGGAGGATAATAAGCATCAATTCCTAATGTTACGTGAGCATCAAAGAAACCTTGTTGTTCACTGATAGAACTAAAAGAAAATGAATTATAACTGTCATACCCTTCTATATAACCTAATTTGTACATATATTATCCTCCTTGTTTATTATTCACCTGGTTCTACAGGTGTTTCTTGTTCTTCTGCTTTTAATTTATAAGCTACGGCATTATACCAATATTTAAATGATATAATTTTCCATAAGTTTAAGAAATGGTTTGTATATTTACCTTTAGGGTTGTAAATAAGACCACCATCTTGTAAGGCAACGTGGTTATCAAAACCTCTTGTATCAATAATCATATACAATAATTCATCACCATAAGTTGTTCCATCTGCATCCATAGTTACGAAACTATCTACTTGCATAATTTGAGATAATAAATCAACCTTAGATAAGTTGAATACACCTGCTAAGTAATCTAAGTTAATGCTATTGTATAAATCACGTCTAATAATTAATAGTAAATCTTTCTTATTTGATGCGTTTAATACCCCTAAAGCATTCTTTGATGTTTTTGGTAATAACATTGATGAGTAATTATCTACAATAGATTTTGTTAATGCTTCTGCTTGTTCTTTTGCAGTTCCTGTTAATTCAAGTTCACCAAAAACCTTTGAACCTGCAACTCCTGTAGAGTTTCCAAAAATCTCAGCATTGTTTAACATTCTAATAGTTGCAAAATATTCATCAACGTTTTTAGCAGTTGTAAGAGATTGTAGAATGGCTTCAATAATATTCATAAAACCATATTCATTTAATACTGCACGTCTTAATAGACTATCTTCAATTGTTGCCTCATATTGCATCTCATAGTTAATTGTAGCGTAAAGTGTCTTAACTTTAGATTTAGATTTCTCAAATGGATTAGTAGCGTCTTTATCAAACTTGTAACCCTTAGGTGTTTCAACGAAAATGTTTTCAATTGTATCACCGTAATTAATTTCAAATCCATCAAATTTCTTAAATGGATTATCCCAACCAAATACATCTACGAATTGATAACAAATCTTATTAATCAACGCACTTAAGAATTGATTAGATACTGCTACGAACTCTTGACCTTGTGCCTTTCCTAAATCTTCCATAATTGTTTGTGGTAATCCTAAATATTGAACTACCTCAGCGTTTGTTAATTGTTTCTTTAAAGAACTCATTTTAATACCTCCTCTAATCTTTTTTCAAATTCTTCCTTTGAAACTGTTTTCTCATTTGAATTATTATCGGAACTGTCATTTGATGTTAAAGACGATTTAATAACTTTCTTCATATCTTCTACGACAAGTGTTAATTCATCAATCTTCTTTGCTAGTTCCTTATTCCTACTCTCCAATACCTCAAATGATAAAGGTTGTGGTGTAGGTTTTTCTTCAACTTCGGGCATAATCGCACCTCCTCCCTATATTATAATTATAGCACATTTTCATAACTTTGTCAAGTGGTTTTCAAAACTACTTGCAATAATTTTCAAAACTACTACATCTAGTTTTATATACTACCATACTTT
>AUXO012731784.1_pt1 | contig 12003 bp, 11 predicted proteins | sample 768731 | NCBI WGS metagenome assembly AUXO01 (sample SAMN02715735, study PRJNA202380) | gut metagenome | biome: sheep rumen | host: Ovis aries | place: New Zealand: Palmerston North | reverse complement strand
ATCAATTTATTCTGTTTAATATATTTTAAATCATATAATATACTACTTATCATTCTAGCAACAGTAGTTTTTCCAGTACCAGGATTACCTAAAAATACCATATGAAGATTTACATTATTTATTTTTAAATCATCCTTAGTTTTATTTTTTAAAGTAATTAAATCAACTAGATCATGTAATGATTTCTTTACCTTTTCAAGTCCAACTAATTCATCTAATTCCTTAAACACTAAATCAACAGATTTAACTTCATCCAATTTAGGAACATCTTTATTAAAAGATATATATTTATAAAGATTATCAACATAAACAGAATAACTATCTTCACTTTTTGGATAAGACTCAGTTATATAATCTAAAACTTTAATATTTAATTCTTCACTTAAATTTATTTTTGAAATAATTTCATTATAAACATCATTAATAGAAGGAGAAACACCTACTATTGAAAAACAAAAAGTATTTTTTAAATTAGTATCTTCTAACATAAAACTATTTAAAACATCTTTCTTACCAGTAATAATACTAATTGTTTTATCTTTACAAAGTTCAAATAAATTATAAAAGAATTTTTTATGAAACATTACATCCTGCATTCCTAAAGCATCTATATTAGAATAAACCATTACTCCATTATCTTTATAATAGTTAACTAAGTCTTCACACTTATCTAACTTAAGTAAAGATAAATTAAACATCTTTTTATTAGAAATATAATTATATTTATTTGAATAATACATAATTAGATTACAAATTGAATCTATAATTGTTTTATCATTAGATTCAATAGTAAAGTTAAAAGTAAGATAATTACTTTCTATTCCTTTACTATAATCTTCCATATATTTAATAATTTTTTTTAATAAATCTTTAGACTCATCATCAATAAATAATGAATCAATAGAATACTTTTCATCATCTAATACTTCTGATTTATTTTCAACTAAAGGAGTATCTTTCTCACCAACTAATGATCTATCAGCAAAAAAGTCTTTATAAACATCTTCCAATATCTGTCTATTATTCATCAAAACCTCCTAAAATAAAAGCATTTAAAATGCTTTTATTTTTTTACGTTAATTTCTAATATTTTTTCTTTTAATTCTTTTTCAATATTTTGTAATTCTACTTCAGCTTCAGCACGTTTAGCACGTCCATCTTCATGAATCTTAATTACAGTATCTAAAGTTTCTATTAAATCTTTATTAGTTTTCTTAAGTGTTTCAATATCAACAATAGCTCTTTCACTTTCTTTAGCTATATCAATTGTACCTTGTTTTAGTGTCTCACTATTCTTCTTTAACATTTCATTAGTTAAATTAGAAACGGCTTGTTGTTCCTTTAAAGATTTTTTAGCATTATTAATTCCTAAAGCCAAAACCATTTGATTCTTCCATAAAGGAATTGTATTAGTAATTGAGCTTTGAATCTTTTCAACTAATTCAGCATCATTATTTTGAAGTAATCTAATTTGTGGAGCCATTTGAATAGAAATAATACGAGTAGTTTTTAAATCATATATTTTCTTTTCAAATCTATTAATTTGAGCTTCCATATCTTGAACTTTTTGAACATCTAATTGTTCTCCAGTTTCTTCTGCTTTCTTTTTTAATTCAGGTAAAACTACATTTCTTAATTCATCTAGTTTTCTTTCTCCAGCAATTATATAAAGAGATATTTCCTTAAAATATTCTAAATTTTTATCATACATTTCATCAAATGTAGAAATATCTTTTAATAATTGAATCTTGTTTTTATCTAATCCTTTTTCAATAGTATTAATATTAGTCTCAATCTTACTATATTTAGCAATTAAAGTATTAATTTCTTTCTTAACATTACTAAATATTTTGAATAATCCTTTATTATTACCATCTATAGAAGCATCAAAACTTTTAATTTGTCCAACTAAATCAGCAAGTAATTCACCTACATCTCCAGTATTTTTAGTTTTAACTCCCTCTAAAATAGAATCAGAAAACTCAGAAATTTTACTTTGAGCAGGAGCACCATACTGAAGTATTTGAGTTGAATCAAATACATCAATTTTTTCATTAAATTCATCAACTGCTCTTTTCTCTTCTTCAGTTAATTCATCATAATTTAATGATTTTTCTATTTTTTCCTCAGTTATTTTTTTTACATCACTTTCTACTAACTCTGTAACCTTTTCATCTTCTTTAGCTTTTACTTTCATTTCTAAAACAGCCATAATTTTCCTCCTAATTTTTTAAATAATCTATTAATTTATTATAGTAATCCATTTTTAAACTAGTAACAGTAGATTTAATAGTTTTTGGAATTGCTATATCAACAGAAGAAACATCATAATTTCCTCCTGTAATACCTGTTCTAAATCCATATTTTTCCCATGCAATTTGTTGAATTTCTTCGTCTTGTAATGCATTGTATAATTTCTTTCCATTCTCACTAAATGCTGCATAACAGTGACTATTCCAAATAGTTGGCTTTGGATATAAAACTACTATATCATCTTTTACTTGATTAAATCCATTAGGATTAGAATTAGCAAAATCAATTAAACTCTTTTCATAATCAACTATCATAGGTTCTCCACCCATTCCAGTTTTTAAATATCTTTCAAACAAATCTGCAGGAGTATTATTCATATATCCAGACTTTTGATAGAATTGTTTTAATTTAGATAAATTATCTTCCAATCCTTCATCAGTAATTTGACCATTTCCAAGTATTGATAATAATAATCCATAATATGTTGCTCCAGGTGATGATGAAACTGGATCAGTAGATGCTATATTAATATTTCCATATAAATCATTTAATCCAATATCTGCCCATGTTTTACCTTCTAAGATATAATTCATTAACTTATTCATGTTAGTTATATAATAAACTCCATCTTCTTCTTTAGTAACTATCTCTTGTTCGATCAATTTATCAGCTACATCTTTCCAAGAATATATAACTATAGGAGTATTAAGAGTTAATCCACCATCTAGTACTGTATAACGATCAGATTCTCCAGCATCTTTATTTGGAGATAATTTATAATAATCATAGAATCTTTGATCTGAAGTAAATAATGCATCATATTTAGATACACCTTCTGTATTAATAGAAATAGATTCTTTATTAGATAATCTATCAATAATACTTTGACTACCTAATCCAACTGACTCTCTAATAAGTGGTAAAGTAATTGTCTTACCATTACTCCAAGAATCATATACAGCTTCGATCTTATATTTTTTCTTTAAAATCTTATTAACATCTTCATCTGCTATAAAATCTTCTTTTCCTCCACCGGTTGCAACATAAACAGTAGTATAATTACCACTTATAGTTCCAGTTTCTCCATTGAATAAAAACTTAAGTCCTACGATTAATAAAATAAGAACTACAAAGATAATTACACCAATAATCTTTTTCTTATTCATACTTATCCTCCTCTACTTTCAAAGAATTTTTATCTAGTCCATCAGATTTTAACATAGAATTTAAAACTTTCATTTCTACATTAGCATCTAGCATATCTGCTTCATATAAATTATTTAAGAATTTCTTAAAAACATCATTTATTTCACTAATTGTCTTACTAGTTGTAGTATAAAACTTTTTTGTATCACTAGAAGATAATTTTTGATTTTCTATTTCATCAAATCTATCAACTAGTTTAACAGTAACAGGTAAATAATAATCAAAAAAGTTCTTTAATTTTTTCTCTTTTTCAGGATTTTTTTCTATTGTTTTTATAATCTTATTTACTGATTCATTTATCTCATTAAGATTCATTTGAATATCTTTATCTTCTATCATAGGTATCATATCTAATATGTGTTTATTTTGAGATTTAGCCCTCTCTAAAGTCTTATATAAATCAATATTAGTTTCTTTTAAACTTATAATGGTATCTTTTTTAAATACCAATTCCCCAGCTACAAAAGCAGTAGCACCTATAGCTAAAGAAGGAAGTATAGGGACTGATAATGCTAAATAAGGAACTGCAAAGAAAGCACCACCTACAACAGCAGAAATAACTTCACTATTCTTCATTAGTTATAACCTCTTACTTTCTTAAATGCTTTTAATAAATCAGTTTTACCATCAAATACCTTTGCATTAGATAATTCTGCTATCTCTTCTAATTGATATTCAGAAGCGCTTCCAAATGTGATACTGTATATTGGAACATTACTTTTTAATGATCTATATTTTCTCTCCAAACTACTATATGAACCTTCATTAATCATTCCATCAGTCATAGCAATAATAGTTTTAGTATAATCATCACTTTCCTTATCAAGAATGATCAATCCTTTCATAACTGCATCATATAAAGCAGTAGAACCAGATGAATACATATTATTAATATTATTAATTAATTCTTGTGTTTCATAGCCACTATCAGTTGACCATACATCTCTAACACTAGAACTAAATGTTATAACTGTTATTTTATCATTCTTAGAGAATTGTAATCTATCAGCACTAGCTTTCTCATAATCTAAAATATAGTTCATTGCAGCATTTAATTCTTCTTCTCCTTCACCAGACATACTACCAGAATAATCTAAACAAAATACAACATGAGTTGGTTTTCTAAGTTTTTCAACATATAGATTTAATGCAGCTGAAATTACTTTTTTAGATGGAAATTTAGTAACATTTAAATACTTAGTAGTATCAATTCCCCAATCACTATTAAATATTTTCTTATCACTTTTATCATTAACTCCACCATACCATGTACGTAAACCACTATTAGTTAATTCTTTTTTACCTTCATCACTTAATAAATAAGATTGAATATCTAAAAACATTTCTTCTTTTGTACTATCATTATTTATAAATGCAAATGTAGAGTCATTAATAGCAACACCATCAGATGGATATATTAAATATAAAGGTTCTTTTTTATCAGCTACTAATTTCTTATTAATTTCAATCAATGAAGATTCAGAAGCTATAACTGCCTCATAATCATTACTATTCAAAAACATATCTTTTAAATAGTCTTCATCTCCACTAACTCTTTCAACACCAGAAAATAAACTAATTAAATCTTCTTCTAACTTTTCATCATTAATCATTTCTTCAGTTAAAACTTCTGGATTACCAGCTAATGATGATAAAAATCCTAAATATGCAGTAGCCCCTGTATTAGTTTGAGTAACAGAAGACATTACATATTTTATTTTCTTATTCTTAATTAAATCTAAAATAGTATTATTAGTAACATCAGTATCTATAAGATTTAATTCTTTAGCCTTATTCTTTTTAATTCCAAATACCACAGGACTTATAGAAATAGATTTAGAATCACTAGTTAAATAAGTATTATCTAATAAATATAACCACATAGAATTAGAAATCCATACAGCATCATACTTAGACGAATTATTATTTAGTTCATCAACTATCTCTAAATCACCCTTATAAATAAAATTAACTGTTTTTCCCATCTTATAAGCATAATTAGTAATCTCATTTTCCATAGAAGAATTCTCATAAGACGATAAAATATTTAGAGTATTCTTAGAATCATTAAACAAATTACTATACGTTCCATTATCTAGAAAACTAAATATCTTAAATACAACAATTAAAAATATTAAAATTATAAGTATTTTATTGAAATTAGAAACATTATTTTTAATTTTATTCATACTACCCTTCCTTTACAATTATTATTATACCATTGAAATATTTATTTTTATATAAAAATAAAAAAAAGTGTAGATTCTAAGAACCTACACTTGTATATCTTTTCATTCCAAAGTAAAAAACTAATATACATGGAATCAAATAAAACACTACTAATAAAGGAGAAAAAGCATATAATACTGATTCCTTCTTACCTAAAAAATATAATAAAGGATAATAATTTACAAAAGCATATGGAATTATAAAAGTAAAAAACCAAACAAATCCTTTCTTAAATACTCCTATCGGATACTGTGCCATATGTTTTCCACCATCAGTAAAAACATTACGTACTTCTAACCCCTGTACGGTAAAAAAACAGTATGCTGCAGCAGCTAGAAATATACCGAAAAAGATTACACATGCTGATCCAAGCATTAAAAGTAATGTAACTAATTTTAAAATAGACCACTTTATATTTAAGTTTACTATTGCAACAATTAAAACAATTATTGCTTGAATAAGTCTTGAAGTTTTAACAAAATCACTATCACTACATAATACTTGTAAAATAATGTTTCGAGGTCTTAATAGAAGTCTATCAAAATCTCCTCTAATAATTAATTGATCAAAATGATCAACTCCTCTTGCAAAAACTTCATTAAAAGAAAAACCAAATTGTATGATACTAAAGCATAATAATACTTCATACATAGTAAATCCTTTAATATGATCAAACTTTGTAAATAATGCAATTATTATAAAATAATAAGTAAAAAATACTAAAATTTGGGATAGAAAAGATAAAATGAAATTCACTCGATACTCTAATTCTCCTTTTAGATGCATAGCAAGTGATTCAAAATAAATTTTCATTTATCCTCCTTGAACAACTACTCTTTTAATATTTTTATTCATCATAATATTTCCTATCAAAATAAATATAATTATCCAAATTAATTGGATACACATACCGAAAACTCCATCTGCTAAATTTACATTTCCAACATAAAGCCTAAATGGTAAATCACTAATATATTGAAAAGGTAAAAATGAAGAGATTATTTGTAAAAACTTTGGAAAAAATGGAATTGGTACAACTATACCAGATAATATATCAGCTATAGTAATAATAATATTTACAATTCCTTTTTCACTCATAGTAGTAAGGGTTACTATAGGATAAAATACAGATAATGCAGTAACTAGAAGTGTTCCTAAAGAAAGAGATAAAATAAAGAAAATAAAATGTACAAAAGAAGCTGGAAGTCCAAAATGAAATGGATCAGGTAAAAGTGATGTAACAAGAACTAAAGGAATAAAGCGAAGCGTTACATTTGCAAGCCTTTGTCCAATTATTTTAAAATACCACATAAAATATAGATTCTTTGGTCTAGTTAGTTCATAGGAGATTCCACCTTCTTTAATTAATTTAAATAATTCCTGATCTCTACTAAATTGATTAACTAAAGCTAATAGTGACTGATTTAACCAAAGATATGTCACTAATTGAGGAAGCTCCATAGGTAAATTTTTACCGCCAGACTCATAAAATGCTACATAAACCATGATATAAACAAATCCAAAAAAGAATTGAGTCGCAATACCAGCCCAAGCAGCAGTACGATATTGAAGACTACTTATAAACTTTAGTTTAAAATAAGTTAAATATGCTCTCAAATCTTATAGTCCTCATATAATTTTACAATTATATTATCTATTCCTTCATGATCGATTTCAATATCTTCAATTGTAATCTTCTTAGAAATATTATTTAATAATTCAGAAATACTAATTTCCCTAGTATCAATTACTAAATCGTATCCTTCTTTTGTCTTTGTTTTACTTTTTACTCCTTTATTCCTAATTGCTAATTTATCATTAGTTTTAATAGAAACATATTTTTCTGTTTCGTATTTATTTTGAAGTTTTTTTAAACTTCCATCATATAATACATGACCTTTACCAATTAGAATAATTCTTTTAGCAAGTGATGTAATATCAGCCATATCATGACTAGTCAAAATCACGGTTGTTTTCTTTTCTTTATTAAGTTTTTTAATAAAATCTCTTACTACCTGCTTAGATACTGCATCTAATCCTATTGTTGGTTCATCTAAAAATAATAATTCAGGATTATGTAGTAAACTAGCCGCAATCTCACAGCGCATTCTCTGTCCAAGACTTAATTGCCTTACGGGAATGTTTATGATATCTTGAAGATTTAATTTTTTTATTAAATCTTCCTTAGTTTCAAGATATTCTTTTTCAGGTATTTCATAAATATCTTTTAATAAGTCGAATGTATCCTCAGCTGGAATATCCCACCACAATTGACTTCTTTGTCCAAAGACAACACCAATTTTTTTAACGTATTTCACTCGATCTTTCCATGGAGTCATATTATTGATCTTACACTGTCCAGAATCAGGTACTAATATACCACTAAGTATTTTAATAGTAGTAGATTTACCTGCTCCATTAGGGCCAATATATCCAACAATTTCTCCTTTTTCGATTGAAAAAGAAATATCTTCTACTGCTTTCACATCTATATACTCTCTCTTAAAGAAAGATTTTATAGACTCTTTAAGTCCACTCTTTTTCTTAGCAACTTTGAAAGTTTTCGATATCTGCTTAACCTCGATGAATGACATTTTTTATTTCACACTCCTTTCCAACGCAAAAAAGCCACATGTCTATATACACGGGGTATAAGTCATCTAGCTCTTTTGCAAAAACGTCAAAACGATTATATAACAAAGAAAATAAAAAGTAAAGAACTTTTCATTCTTTACTTTAATTTAACTGCAGTACCATAAACTATAATTTCTGCTGCTCCTTGCATTACAGCAGATGATCCATAACGAATTCCAACTACTGCATCTGCACCTAAACTAGTAGCTTCATCAACCATTCTCTTAGTAGCTATTTGTCTAGCTTCTCTAATCATTTCAGTGTATCCTTTAATTTCTCCACCAACTATTGTTTTCATTCCAGCCATAAAATCTCTACCAAAGTTTTTAGATTGAACAACCTCTCCTTTAACTATTCCTAAAGATTCCTGAATCTCTTTTCCTTTAATTTCTTCTGTTGATACAAGTAACATATTTACCTCCTAATATTTCTTAGCTTCTTCCTCTTCTCCAGATTTTAATTCTTTAACTCTAAAAACTAAAGCTAGAATTATTCCTACAAGTGGAAGTGCTATAAAAAGTGATAATACAACAAATAATAGTAATGGTATGTCTCCTGTTGATACACTCGCATATGTAAATAATATAAATAAAAATCCAAAATAAAGAATTAATACAGATGCTGAAATAATTGCTCCCCATAACTTATTTTTATTCATAATATCACTCCTCACTTTAAGTATATATTAATTAAAAGAAAAAAGAAATTATTTAATTAATTTCTTTTTTCTCAAAACAAACATCAAAAAATTTGCACTTAGTACTAAAAATGTAATAGAAAAAGCAAGCATAAGTGTAATATCACCAGTATTAACAATATCACCTAAAGATACATTTTTAACTCTAAGCAAAGCTATATTACTTATTACACTATTATTTCCTTCATTACTTATAACACACTTAATATATTTTTTATCGTAATCCATAGTAGGTTTAAAAGTATATTTAGGAGTAACAGTAACACCCATTTTAGTAAATTGACCATCTATACTATCAGATATATACCATGTATAAGTATTATTAGTTCCTAAAGCATCAATACTAATTGAACTATCCATTTCACTAAAAAAATCATATTCTTTAGATAAGTTAGTAATAATAGATGGAGCTACATTAGTAGAAGTCAATCTATACGTAATAGAAGCTAAACCATTATTAGAAGACACAGTAATATCAGTAGTACCAGCATTAGTAGCAGTTATATACATAACATCATCTACTATTTCAATATCACATATTTCATGAGTTAGTGTTATTTTAGGTAAACCTAAATTACTTTCATATAATTGAACAGTTATAGCCCTATCTCCAACAGTCATACTACCACTATTTGAAGTAGCAACTAAATAAGGCTTCTCTAACATATAATCAGCAAATGCTTGACTAACTACTTCATAATCTAAAGTTGTAACCTTAGAAGATAATGAAGGAACTAACATACTTTGAATCATAGTATTTTGCATCATATTTTTAGCTTTTTCTTTAATAGAACTCTCATTATCACCAATATAAGTTCTAGCAGAACTAACTCTATTTTTATAATTATAATTAGAAGAAGCTAATATATAGTACTTTTCTAAAGATTCACTAATCTTTTCTAAATCAATATCACTACTTCTATAAATATTAATAGCATCTAAATCAGCATACATATCACTACTAGTGAATGTACTATTCTTATTACTACCTAACAAACTAATTGCATAATTAACTAAAGCATCCTTATCAGTAATAGAATTATTAATTCTGTAATTAGTAATTTCTTCTAAAAAAGTTAATAAGTCTCCACCATATCCAGCATAATCAGAGCTTATTAAAGTAGAAACATTATCACCATATTTATAATAACAGTTTAATACAGCCATTAAATGTATAAAATCTACATCTTTATATGTATCTAAATCAATAATAGTAGATTGATCATTAATATCTACTCCACCTTTAGAAGATACATAATCGACAAAATTTGAATCTATAGTACCTAAAAGAGTATTCCAATAATTATCATTATACCTATTTCTTCTTATATATTGAAAAACAAGTTCAGAAGAAGAAATATTAACATTATTTAAAGAAATATACTCTTTAGCATAATTTTCTAATAAGGAAACCTCTCCTATTATTTTTGAATTATCATCATTATCAGAAACAGCTAAACTATCTCGAAAAAATACAGCACTAAAACAGATAACAGCAAAAAGAATTATAGTAACAAATACATAAGTAATTTTCTTCATCCTATCACCTAGTTTCTCTATAATAATTATAAAATTCATCATAAATCATGTCAATCAATAAGATATATTTTGATAAAACAGAAAAAAATTAGTATACTTAAAATAGGTGATTATATGAAAACTAACAAATACATATTTATCTTTTATATAACTTCAATTATATTATTACTATATTCTGGATACTTAATAGTAGACTGGATACTAGAAAATAAATCAAATGATAATGTTATAGAACACACTGTAAGTATTACTAATATAGTTGAAGAAAAAGAAAAAGATAAATATCCATATATAAAAACTGATTTTAAAAAACTACTAAAAGAAAATAATAAAACTGTAGGATGGATACAAGTACCTAATACTAATATTAATTATCCAGTCTTACAAACAACTGATAATGATTTTTATTTAACTCACAATTTTAATGATCAAGATAATTCAGCAGGATGGGTTTTTATGGATTATAGAAATGATAGTAAAAACTTAGATACTAATACTCTACTGTATGCTCACAATAGATTAGATGAATCAATGTTCGGAACATTAAAAAATACATTAAATGAAGAATGGTACAAAAATAATAATTATATTTACTATAACACTTTAGATACAATGAACACTTATGAAGTATTCTCTGTATATACAATAAATGTAAATGATTTTATTAATGCAATTAATTTTAAATCTGATGAAGACTTTAAAAACTACTTAACTACAATATATGACAAAAGTGATATCAATAAAGAAATAGACTTATCAAGCACTGAAAAAATAATAACTCTTTATACATGTTCTGGATACAATAATGAAAGAACAATACTACATGCTAAATTAGTACAAACAAAAAAAGCTTAATTACTAAGCTTTTTATTTTTATATAAAACTATTATTCCTAAAAGTACAAAAATAATACTAATAATTTGATTAATAGATATTATTTCATTAATATGACTATATCTTAAATAATCTAATAAAAATTTAGATAATCCACAAATTATAAAAGTATAAGAAATAATATTACTCTTATTTCTATTTTTAAATATAAATGTAAAAATAATTAAAAAAACTAAAGTCTCTACAAATTGTATAGGAAATAAACTTACTCCTTTAGGTGCCATTGAAGAATAATTATAAATTATACTACCAATACCACTATATTTAATTCCATAACAACATCCTACAAAGAAACATCCAAGTTTACTAATACTATACATTAGAGGTACATAAATAATATGTTTCTTTAAATAATGTATAAAACTATAATGAAACATTTTACAAAATAATAATAAAGAAATAACTAATCCAGTAACTCCTCCATAAGAAGATAAACCTATAGTTAAAAGATTACTTTTAGTAGTTTTATAATTCATTAGATAGTTAATTAACTTACCAAAAAATAAAATACATAATAATTCTAAAAATATTAAAAAAAGTATTTCCTCTAA
>AUXO017807111.1_pt1 | contig 12005 bp, 9 predicted proteins | sample 768731 | NCBI WGS metagenome assembly AUXO01 (sample SAMN02715735, study PRJNA202380) | gut metagenome | biome: sheep rumen | host: Ovis aries | place: New Zealand: Palmerston North | reverse complement strand
TTAAGAAAACTAATTCCTATAAAGAGATAAGGCAAAAACAAAACAACAAATATTGGTACATCCACAAAATTGGCAACATGAAATCTCCACTCATCCATCCAGACGCCTTCCCCTAAAATCTCATGCTGAACAAGCATTTTTCCATATGCTTTCCCTGAATATGACAAGCTCTTGGCATTAGCTACTATTTCTTCGAATATGTTCTCGCCATCAACTCTGGAGAAGAATTCAAAGTAGAGGAAGAACACAGACGCACATACTAATGTCAGAACAAATATTATAATGTATTTTTTTCTAAGGTCCCCTTCCTTCTTCATAATCTTGTAGAATAACAATACAAGAATTATATTAATATTCATGAATATAAAACCCTGATGAATGCACTCCGCAACAATTACAAGGGGAATACATATCCATTCAGCCTTTTCGCTTACTATACACATAAGACAGATATACGTAATAATGAACAAGAACAAATCAATTCTTCCGAAGTTAGACCTTGTTGCAAAAATCGGTATTGCAAATATGGATAAAAAGATTATGAGATATCTAATGTTATGAATATCTTCTTTTCTGGTTCTTTTAAGAATCATGCAACAAAAAACAAATGTAACTATTATGTAAATAATGGAAATAATCAGGCTAAAAACAAATAGCGCCTCATACGTCATCTGGCTTCCTGGCAAAATATAATCTATACCCTGCCATAAGGTACCAATAAGACCTCTCGACATAAATCCATAGGAATAATTAAAGGCATACAGGGTAACATTGAAGCTGGACAATTCTCTGATGAAGAATCTATATGCCATTAAAGCCATGAATATCGCCATGACAATCAAAAATATTTTATTACTATTCTTTACAAATTCTTCTTTAACTCTTGCATACATAAGTACTACCACTGAATGAAATTATTAACAAATGTCCCTACCTTAACGTTATCTATTGGAGTAAAAAATATCTCATATAAGAGAAGTATGATTGCCCATTTATATTTACTTCTTATGCTATCAAAAACCTGTGTAAACGTTTTTTTTACATCTTCATTATTCATTAGTATAAAACCTATTGCTGTAAGTAAATAATAAGCGGCAATTGCGAAAAACCATGTACCATAATTGTTGACCAGGAAGAATAAAGGTGTGACAAATATTCCACCTGTTATCCACATTTTATATGCCCACATAGGTAACACCTTGCTTTGTCTGGCGTTAATAATAATCTTCCTGTAAACCACAATTGCAAACACAATAAACGGTATACATAAAACTAATGTAACAACCACTCTCAAGACTGAAATGTGTATCGATGGGAATCCAATCTCTGATGAAATCACATTGCCCATAACAATATGGTAAATGTATATTCCAACAGACTCAATAATATTGATGATTAAAATCATCCTGTATTTCTTCTTGTCTAATCTTATAGAATTAACTATTAATAATACTAATATGCTTCCCATATATTCAAATAAATATGAGCTGTCACTAAGTAATCCAATTACTGGAAGTATAATCATAAAGACTCTGTAGCCATCTGTAGCTACGATATATACATCTATTATTGTAACAATTAACATTGCCGCCTGGGTTGTTCCAATATAATCTGCACCTGTCATAATACTTGCAGATAATATGGAAAATGCTATAAGAATCACAAATAGCAGTTTATTGTTGCCCTCATATATGCGATTAACTACAAACAAGCCCCAAATACAATATACAATTATCCATACTATCATCAGGATTAATGATAAGACATTATCAAATGAAGAGTCTATAGGTAACTCTATACCTATGCACCGAAGACACATGACAACAGTCACTATTATATATATAATTTTATATTTTCTTTTTTCATTACTTATTGTCATAATGTTTATTCCGTATCTAATATATGATATAATTTGTTCGTTTTATAATGCTACTATCAGATTGAAAGGTTTGAAATGAAGAGAAACCCGTCCGTTGAATTAATGAGAATAATAGCATGCCTTATTGTTCTTGCATGCCACTGTAATCTCCTGCTAAATGTTAGTGAACCCGATGCTTTTTATCGTAACTTTATCACAGGCATATTCTGCGATGGTGTTACTATATTCTGGATGATAACAGGCTTTTTCATATTCAACAATAAAAGCTACAAGAAGCTCTGGCTTCATACATTAACACGGATTCTTATTCCATTATTCCTACTTTATATTGTAGACATATTCCTTGCTGATTTCCTTCTTGGTAAAGCATCCCTAACAGAAAGTATGTCTAACGGTGTTGGTCGCATACCTGACTACCTTATTTCTATTATTCACCTTGATACTCCAAGCCCAACGACTAGTCATACCTGGTATGTCTTTGCATACATATTAGTTATACTTGTCTTCCCAATCATCAAGGCCTTTGCTTCTTACTTACAGGAAAACAAAAAAAGACAGATTGTATTCCTAACTATCACTACATGTGTATGGATTGCCAATGATGCATTGTTTAACAAACTACTTGATTTTTCATTTCATGGCGCAGGGGTAATTATTCCATCTGTGTTACTTGTATTATGGGGCTATGTCATCTATCTCAATAAAGAGTTGCTATCACGAAGGATTTTTTTCTTAGTATGTCCTATAGCCTTTATCCTTGTAAATATGCTTCGTACGTTTATATCAATATCTGTATCCAATAATGAAATGTTCGACTACAGTGGAAGCCTATTTACCTGGTACTCATTCTTTGGCGTAATTAATGCTATCCTCGTTGTTAGCTTTTGCTTTTCTCTTGCTAATAACAAGGTATCTTTTATAAACAAAACCATCTGCTTTATTGCAAGCACTACTTATGGAATATATCTAATACATCCTCTCATTCAGGAGAGCGCTCTACATCTTGGTTTGTTTGACTTGTTAAGGTCCACTCTCACTAAATCATTGCCTGAATGGGCTTACCTTGTTCTTGCAGTACTAATAAGCACATTAGCATCATTTGTTGTCTGCTTTGTTATTAGTTCAATTATAGTACTGATTAAGAAGCTATTTATTCTTCGTAAATAAAAAGAGTGGTGTTGCATACTTATCATATACCATCTCTATTGTGCCCTCTTCTAATAATCTCTCGAACAGGTACGTATACATGTAGTCATCATCCCATGTATCCGATGCTACAATATAACATTTGTCATGAGATAATATATAATTAAACTCATCTGTATGGTCTGGCTCATATCCTTCCAGGTCAGGACAGAATAGATGCTCTCCTACTAATACACTATTGCCTGTTGCCTCTAATGTATCTGTGTTGTAATTATTGTAGAACAGGAACGCTGGTCTTGCGCATAGTAACACATATACTCCGTCATCTTTTTCTATAACAGAATCCATATATTCCATTTCACCCTTCACTTCATATTTTGGCCAATAAACATATTCCTTATGCATATAATATCTGATTCCACTATTCGTAATGCACATACATACCAATGCTACTCCAACTAGTATATTTCGAATTGATCTGCTATTAGCAAGATCTGCTTTGTCAAGAAGAAAATCCAACACATAAAAACATGATAGTATAAGAAGTGGATATATAAACAACCATAGTCTCTTATTAACTGGATACATTCCAATGGTAGAAACTATAGCAGTAAAAATAAATATTGTATAAGTGCTTAGCACATATTCATTCTTCTTAATAATTGACAGAATAAATCCTATTAAGCATAGAATTGCTATATAAATCTTATGAGAGTAAAATGGCTCTAGCAAGAGAGACATCATATATTTATTATCTCTCAAATCGTCAAGAGAAAGTGGTAGTAATTTAAACTGCGCTTCTCCCCAGAATGCATGCATATCCCCATCTACTTTTCGTAACCAGTAGAAGTAATATACTGCAAAGAAAACAACAATTATTACGCCTATCTTAAGCAGATTAATTATATCCTGCTTTATCTTAATCTTATCTTTACTCATTAGGGACACAATAAAGGAAGCAATAATTATTCCCCCCTCCACAAAGCATACAGGGCTTGAAAACCATATCATCACGCCCCAGATAACACCTAGTAAATATACATTAAGCTTCCTCTCTTTATAAAGATAGAATAATACAACTGCCAAAAGAGCTAGGAAAGCATCTGATATATATGGCTTAAACATGTTAGAGTACTGTAAGAGCAATGGTAATGATGCAGCAAATGCTACAGGCGCAAATGCATAATACAGCTTAAGTATCTTCTTCGCAACATAGTAAACCAACACTAGGCATCCTATATATGCCAAAATAGATGGGACTCGCATCACAAAATCAGAATATCCAAAAATCTTGCATAGAATTTTTACAGCATAAAGCCAACCAACAGGAGCAGACTGTACCAAATCCAGCCCTGTTGCCGTAAGTTCACTAAAACTTCTTCTCACAAAAGAATAAGCCAGGGCTGCTTCATCATACCACAGACTTCTTCCGACAACATTCATATAGATACTTACAGCTATTCCCGATAATGCGATAACTATAAAAACTATGTCCATTATTACTTTATAAAGTGGTTGCTCCTTAAAGAACTTCTTTATCATTATTTACTCGCCCTTCTTTATCTCTAAAACCTTATTATTATTGTTCTTATATACTTTATAATAATTGCCACTTAATTCTTCTACTGGCGTAAGATTATCAACTCTCACATTGTAGTTTTCATCATTAGATACATTCTCTATGACATAATCAATAGTTTCTATATTTCTATATTTATTTTTCCACAGGTTTAAATGAACAGGTATTACCATTTCACTAACAATACCGTTTCCAGGATCAGCTTTATATAGTCCTTCACGGCTTACATAATATATCCTCGCACTTCTATCCATATACGTATCCATACACTTGTTTTCATCGCTATATTGTTTTTGCTGTCCAATATAGAGTATATTATCATCTGTATTTGAGAAAAACTCGTTGAGTTTGATTGTTTCTTGAACCATTTCCTCATCTCTGTACATGTATTCTTCAAGCCTCTCTCTTGCTGTTACAGATCCTATTATTCCTAATACCCCCATGGCTATAAATATGCATATTATTGCAACAGAATTCTTCCTTCTAACAACTAGGGCAAGCATAACTACAATCGATATTACTATTATCGCATCAACGATAAATATTCCTAGAACTTCACCCGTCGCCTCTGTTATTAGGTATACCCAGTCTAGTACAAATTGGTCGACACCCGTAAGTACAGTTACTCCCCTAAATAAGCCAAAGGATATAAATAAGGTTATTACAATTGCTATTACGTTGCTCTTCTTCAACTTAAAATCTAATTTCTCATCATCAATACATCTTATGAATACAATTATCGCGATAATTAATAATGGTCCTAAATACCTAAAATGAAGTCGCGGGATAATATCGGCGTAATCTTCTCTAACAGTTATCGTATATGCAACTGTTGCAACTACTGATATAAGACAGATAACATTGAATACATATAATTCCCTAACTTGTCTATCTACTTTCTTGTATAGCATTCCTGGTAGCAGAAATGGTAATACAAAGCAGGCTATAATGATTGCAGCAATGTAATAGAAGAAGCCATATATCATATATCCGAATTCTTCTGGACTATCTATGGCATCTATTCCCATCTGATCGTACGAATTGCCAAGTCCCCAGAAGAACACTAGCTTAATAATGAAGTAAACAGCTACAAACGATACAACAACTATTGCCATTTGTACCAGTTTTTTTGCCTTATAATTATCTCTTAGCTTTCTTCCTTCCTTCTTATTGAACAAATGCTCCGAGATTGGAAATAATAATTCAAATACCACTACTCCAAGTAAAACAGCCAAAAATACTTCCTTAGTTGAATATCCAATATAACATATTATTCCTAATATTATTGACAGGATATAGCTCTTCTTCTCTCTGTTAACCATCCATAGATAAATGAATAACAGAAGAATTGGCCAATACATTATCTCCGCCATAAATGTTGCAGAATACATTACATCTGGAAATACAATAAACAAAGCCAAGAAAATCATCTTGACTTTATTAGATATTCTTATCCTGTTCATTATTCCATACATTGGAAAAATTGAAGACATCATGAGTAAACTATTAGCCAACGTAATAGCTTTTACACGAAGAAGACCGTTTTTTATAATGAAAAACGGTACAAGAAATAATGTATATCCCATCTTCTGATAGTCTGTTGCAAAACTTCGAATTGATAGACCATCCCCGTTGAATATACTTTTTGCTATTGAATAGTACCTTAGCTCATCAGGTAAAACATCAATACTTTTGGAAAAATATCCATAGAAGTAATGAATGAGTCCACCTACTATAAAAATCAAAAATAATACAACAATATTTATTGTTTTTTGCTTGTTAATCTTCTTATTCATATTACAATTTGTTAGTCTGTTTTTATTTAACTAATGTATATAAATTATCTAAAGAACATATTGCCATTATAATAAACAATGGTACATATATAAGCAAATATCTAGCGCGTGCTTCAAATAGTAGATTGAATACTATTATCCCCGCTAGTGATATTGCCAGCGTTGCTTTATATTTATCTATGTCTCGAATACCTATACATGTGAAAACATTAAGGAGTATTACCGCTATCCAAACAATATGCTGTATCATGGAAGATACACCAAACAATTCTCCATCGCTATAATACCAGGACTTAAGTGCTGACGAAACTTTGCCTATCTTGTCAGGAAATACTTCATCATAGTATCCACCTTCATCGCCTATTGCAAATGTTCCGTCATTAAAAATCATAAGTGCTTTATTAATGTAAAAGCTTACATTTCCACCAAACCCTCTGTTAGAAACTCTCTCTTTGATGGTCTCAAGCTGAAGTTTAGTTCGTTCATCCTTAGTCCTTACCTTTTCAGAGAGCATAACGTCTGTCATATTAAAGGACCCGTTAGTATTATCATTTGTTCCCATCATAAGCATGTGAAGTGGGCCTGTATTCAATTCCTTATCTATTGTTATACCAGATGATTTCGTAACTCCATAACTTAGTATTACACCAAGTATGGCGGCAGCTGCTACTGATGCTACTATCTTAAGTATGCCTATTATCTTCTGCGTCTTGTGATTAATAATTCTATCTATTATCTCAACTACTATTATACCAATTAATACAATAACAGCCGTTGGTTTAATCTTAAAGCCCACAATAGAAAGTAGTACTATCAAAAACCATTTTGCATATATCTTATCCCCATCCTGTGTCGTCTGATAGAGGCGAAAGACTAAGACAGGAAATATTAGGGACATCATATCGCTATATACAATAACTCCCTGTGCAGACAAGCCAATCAAAACTACATATAACACCCATGATACGATTCCATATGCCCTCGACCTGGTAGCATCTTTTACAGCTTTGTATACTAAGACTCCTGTCAATGTTGAAAGTATGCTTTGAATTACAACAATTGTATATAGCTGATTCTCAAATCCCGTAATACCTACCAGATTACACAACCTAATTATCACTGATATAATCGAAAACAACCATACATTATTAGGGAAGTGAGAATAGTACTCCATGTCCGAAAAAACGTACATACCCTGGGTTACATGTATTGCGTCCTCAAGAATTGTACCTGCATCCCATGTATGCGTCACAAAGAGAATGTTGTAATATACGAATAATTGCGCACATAATAATACAAATGATGCAATCCATATTACATATTTGCTAATCTTAATCTTACCATACCTGTATAGTAGATAGCCTAAGCCAATAACTAACACTACAATAATTAGAATTACAATATTATTGTGTGCAAAATCCTTCTTATACAAATAATCACTACTGCCCAGAATAGTTATATCTAACAGTATTAAACCGATTATGATACAATATGCTATAACAATAATCGAATAAATGATATGACTTACTTTATTGCTATTATCCATAACTTAATATCTTTAACCTACTTATCAAGAATATACTTTCTGCACAGTTTACTTAGAAGATTCCAGAATACTACACAAACTATATACAAAGCAATTTTGAGTATATAGATTATAACGAGTGCTTTACCCATCTGTCCCGAGAACATATCCAATATAAAATCCCAGTCAATTATTACTGTATCTATGGAATGAAAACACATAATTAATAGTGTGTTCTTACCAATATATATTAGAGCATGTTTTATTCCTGGTATATTATCAAGTATAAGTTTGCAGAATAACAGCACACCTATTGCTCCTGCAAATGTAAGGAATACATCAACCACTCCATTAGGAAACACATTGGAGCTAAGAAGAATCAAATCCAACGGATAACTCTTTAGGTAAAAATATATTCCCACAAAACAGCCTGTCATTATGACCGCTTCCAGAATATATTCAAAAACTTTGATCTTCTTTACGTTGTCTTTTGGTATTCTGTCCTTAACATATGTAGATGCACGTTTCAGAAGATAACCTGTATAAATATATCCTGAATCAACCATTCCTGCTTGAAGGCTTAGAGGCATCCACACTAGTTTACTTGTTATGTAACCTGTTGCAACACATATAATAATTGGGATAAATCCCCATTTGAAATTAACACATAATCTTACAATTATTATTCCAAAAAAAAGAGCCAGCAAATACCATATTGGTCCCGCTGCTTTTACAGAAAAGACGCCACAGTCATATGGCGATCCACTTCCATAAAGTATAGCCAGCACCCTTTCCATAAATGCGTTCTTACCTTCAGAAAAAGAGGCATTCTGAATAAGAAGCTTTATGGAAAGAACTACAAGCATTCCTGCTCCTGTTAAAATATATGGTATAAGCAGCTGTTTTTCTTTGTTCTTAATAAATGTTAACGTATTTTTTTTCTTGCTGATAAAAAAACCTGAAATGACAAAAAACAAGGGCACATGAAATATGTAAACTTCCTGTAACATAATCGGGTACAGGAAATGTCCCCAAACTACAGCAAGAATTGCTATCGCCTTAGCAACATCAAAATATGTTATTCTCTGTCTTGTATTCGCCACTACTTTTTCCTACTATCTACTATAATGCCATATACAATGAAGTGCTCTAAAACCGTCGCTTATTCCAATCTTCTTGCCTTCTTCGTTGCTTCTTGGGTAATAAGATATTGGCACTTCTTTTATCTTGATTCCCATTTTACTAATTTTGGCAGTAATCTCCGGCTCAAATCCGAACCTTTTCTCCTCTATGCTAATTGACTGAATAAGTTCTCTGTCAAATGCTTTATAGCATGTCTCCATGTCTGTAAGTCTCTGACCAGTCATAATATTAGATAAAAGTGTGAGGCCTTTGTTGGCCACACGATTGGCAAGATATCCCTTGGCTCTCTGTCTCATGAATCTTGAGCCATACACCACCCTGTAGTCGCCTCTTGCTATAGGATTTACTACTCTAGGATACTCATTAGGATCATACTCCATGTCAGCGTCCTGGATTATTACAACGTCTCCTGTCGCTGCCATAAAGCCTGTCTTTAATGCTCCACCTTTACCTGTATTAACCTCATGATAGATTACCTTGTCTACCATCGATTCAACTGTCTCTTTGAGCAACTCTCTAGTTCCGTCGTTAGACATATCATCAACAATTATTATTTCTTTGTTCTTAATTGGACAATTCTTAACCTTGTCCAAAATCTCCAAAAGAGAGTCCTTTTCGTTATAGCATGGTATTACTATTGATAATTTTTTTCCCATTTTTCTGTCCCTTTCACTTAATACATTACATATACTAATATTGCATAAAGTAGCGCCGGCAGTGCCTGAATGAACAATAATCCCTTGATGAAATTTCCTTCTCCACCAGAACCTGCTGCTAAGTTATCCCCTATCTGGATACTCTTTGTCTTCTTCTCGTAGATATATTCAATACAAAGGAGTAACACACAGCCTAAAAATACTGTCGTTCCAACCCCGATGTGATATCTAAAATATGATAAATTCTCCATAAATGGATATATATCATCTGTCTTACTAATGCTATCTAGTACAGAATAGTTCCTGCCTGGTATAAGTTCTTCTTCCATATATACATATAAGAAAGGCACCAAAACGTTCATCACAAAATTGATTATCAAAAAATCCTGTGGTCGCCTCAGACTGCATCCCATTAAGACTAGTAACGGAACAATGACAACATACCAATACAATACTGTTGCATCTACTATGAAGGCAAAAACGCTATACATTATTGTTGGAAAAATAATAAGATGCCATTCTTTTGTTCTATTTTCTATTCCTATATATATACATATTCCACATACAATAATTGCTAGAAGAAAGAAAATATAAACATTATTAACCTTGGTTGCAAAAAGCTGCTCTATTCGCGTCTTCCCAAAGATATCTGCAAAAGCCTCAGATGTTATGTCTGCCATCTTTCCATATCTAGGCATCAGTACACGTGTAACGGTGACATCTAATATATATGGAAGTACAAGCAGCAATCCATTAAGCAATGTTCTTATTCCGCTTCTTCCTATCATCAAACATAGGTATGGTATACCAAGCAATATTATAAAGGGCTTAAAGAGACATCCTAATCCTATAAACAAAAAAGATAGTTGTACTCTATTATTAAGATATGCATACATAGATAACAATACAAAGAACAAATCAAACATATCAATCTGTCCCTTTCCTAAGACCGCTATCAATACTATTGAAGATGTTGACATAGTATATAATGCAATAACCTTCTTATCAACAGGTGTTTTCAACTTAATTAGTATTTTACTAAAAAATAATAAAGATCCAATTGCAGTCAAAAGAATAAGTATTTTGTACCATATGTCATATACTATTATGGAAAAACCAATTGAAAAAAGCTTATCCATTAGATATACAGGAAGCAACCATACAGCATTAACTATATTACTTATCAATGTATAATTTGTCGCCATAAAATGGGTCTTATATGTATACACTGGAAATTCTTCTAAACTTCCATATCTTACAGATTCTAACAGGTCATAGCCCCAGGTCACAATCGTATTGCAGTCAACGTGATTAATGAAAAAAGTATATACAAGTAGTAGTGCAGCGCTAATAATAAATAACGCTTTACATTCCTTCTGACTAGAATTACTTTTCTTCATCCCTCATACCTTTTCTAAACTGAGCAAAATCCCATAACGCTCTTATGCCTATTTTGATTATAGACTTTACATTAATAGAGTTCTTTCCACCTTGTCTTGGTTTAAAAGAAATAGGAAGAAACAAAACTTTCTCATTATAATGAACAAAATAGGTTGTAAAAATAATATTAGGTATATTGTAATTTCTTGGAAATCTTCCGATATACTTTTCTACAACCTCTGACTTCATCAGTCTAAAAGGCGCATTCGCATCCTTGACCTTTACACCAAAGAAAAGACGAACAATTAAGCAAACTACATTTTCTACAAATTTTCTATCTTTACCATCGCCACGAACAGGTCTATACCCTAGAACAACATCGTATTCATTGCGGTTATTCCAAAATTCTTCGAACTCTGCCGGATTAGTCTGACCATCTGAGTCTGTCTGAAAAATGAAATCCGCTCCATTCTTTATAGCATATTTATATAGATTCAGAACTTTGGGACCATGTTGCTTATCCCCTTTTGAAAAAGACTTAAGCTTAGGATGCCCATTTTGTCTTAATTCCTCTATAATTTTGTGTGTATTGTCTACACACCCAGAGTCAGCAATCACAAGCCTCGAATCTTTTCCCTTTCCTTCAAGGATAGGGTACCACTGCTTAATGACTGCCTCTATATTATCCTCTTCGTTATATGCTGGCATTACAATATAAATATTATCCAAATTAATCTCCCAGTACAATCTCCTTGTGCGCATCATGCGGGAACTATCTACTATTACAGCGCCCACTTTTATTTATGTGTTTGCCTTACTCAGCCAACTTTGCTTCTTGCTTAGCAAGCTCTAAATCATGTTCAGCCATGATACGGCAAAGTTCTTCGTAGCTTGTCTTCTG
>AUXO017457943.1_pt1 | contig 12005 bp, 13 predicted proteins | sample 768731 | NCBI WGS metagenome assembly AUXO01 (sample SAMN02715735, study PRJNA202380) | gut metagenome | biome: sheep rumen | host: Ovis aries | place: New Zealand: Palmerston North | reverse complement strand
TGAACGATAACAATTTGTTACTATATGGCTACGATCGTGAATACCAGCGCCAAAATGAGGAATTGTTTACAAGTAGTAATGGCTTAGTCTTTTTTATTGTGCGACATGGAATTGTTGGTGTGTTAATAGTCTTTTTGTTTTATGCATATTTAGCTATAAAAGCAGAAAACCGTAAATATGCTTTGTCTTTCCTCTTATTTGTTTTTTTATGCTTCTTACAACGTAGCTATTATAACTGGATTCCATGGATCCTGTGTTATGACTATGCTATAGCAAACAATGATATTTTCAAAAAAACAAAATTATTAAGAAAAAATGTATGAAGACATATTCTTTTATTATACCACACCATAATACTCCTGAATTGCTGAATAACCTTATACAGACAATACCCCAACGGGACGATATAGAAATAATTGTTATTGATGACAATAGCGATGAAGGCAAGAAACCTGTTATAACACGTGAGGACGTTAAGATTACTTATATTTCATCCCAAGAGTCAAAAGGAGCAGGTCATGCAAGAAATAAAGGACTGGAACTTGCTACTGGTAAATGGTTACTCTTTGCAGATAGTGACGATTTCTATGAAAAGAATCTGATAGATGAATTAGATAAATATACAACAGGTGATTATGATATAGTATTCTTTAGTGCGCATATCTTTTATGACATCAATAAGAGGGAAGTTAATCAAGAACGAAACTATATAGAAAAAGCATTTGACAAATATAACAATAGCGAGCACACGTTAAAAGATGTACGCAGATTGGCGCTTACAGTTAATGCCCCATGGAATAAAATGTTTCGTCGTGAGTTTATAGAAAAAATACATGCTCGATTTGAAGAAATCCCCATGGCAAATGATGCATGGTTTGTGAAATATTCAGGGTCAAAAGCAGAAAAAATTGAGGTTATTGATAAACGTATGTATTATTACGTGAAGTATGAAAAGGGTATAACCAATTCCAAACGACCGTTAAGTCATTATTATCAAACCATTGATTCCTGTATTCGTAGGAATAAAATTCTATGTAATGAAGGTTTTTTAGATTTGATAAAATTTCCAGGCTTTAATGAACGTAATGTCCTGAGAGATTTCGGAAGGCTTGCATATTTGAGGTTGTTGTTGTATAAGTTAAGAAAAGATCCAGCTTTTATTAGAAGTATTATATTTAAGATTTTCAACAAATGAGAAATGTATCTGAAATTTCACATTGCTATGGTTGTGGTGTATGCTCTGCATCATGTCCAAAGCATATAATATCTATAAGACTTGATAAAAATGGGTATTATAAAGCTACAATTCAAGACCAAAGTAAGTGTATTGAGTGCGGTATTTGTTTGAAGATATGTGCCTTCACCCATAAAGAATGTGCCAATAAATCACAGGATTTCTGCTCTTGGGCAGCTTGGAGTAACAATGAAAATTTGCGTAAGAAGTGTGCAAGTGGAGGCATTGGTTTCGAGATAGGTAGGCAACTCATAGAGAAAGGATATAAAGCTATCGGTTGTAGGTATAATATTGAGACACAACGAGCAGAACATTTTATAGCTTCAACAATAGAAGAATATACACAGTCTATAGGAAGTAAATATATTCAAAGTTTTACAGAGGAGGCTTTCAAGCAAATAGATTATAAACAAAAGTATTTTGTAACAGGAACCCCTTGCCAAATTGATTCTTTACGCAGATTGATTCAGAAATGTCGATGTGAAGAAAATTTTATTTTACTCGACTTTTTCTGCCATAGCGTGCCATCCATGTATGTATGGTATGCATATATGAATCTTGTAGAGGAAAAAGTTGGAAAAATAACTTATGCAAGTTGGCGAAATAAATATGACTATGGCTGGCATCATAATTACGTAATGGGTATAGATGGTATTCGTACAGCAGAACCGATGAATTGGAATCAAGATTTTGATAACCTTATTAAAGAACGTCAATGTTCGCATATTGGTAGATTGGAGGATTCTGACATGTTTTGGAAAATGTTTTTGCGTAATTTTATTGTGGCACCACATTGTCAAAAACAATGTAAGTATAAGTATAATAATAGTTCAGCAGATATTCGCATAGGCGATTTGTGGGGGGAAACATATAAGGATAATGAAAAAGGAGTCAGTGGTGTGGCGGCTTTTACAAAACGAGGCTATGATGTAGTTAAATCATTGGAAGGGGTTACATTAAAAGAGCATCCATTTAGAATAATTGCAGAAGGGCAGAAGACATCGAATGTTCATGCACGTATATTGTCACCATTGTTATTGCTATGTTTAAGAAGATATCAGACCTTTACAAATATTCCATTTCGATTTATTTATAATTTGCAGCGATTAATTAATTTTATTACAAAAACAATATAATAGTTCATGTTATGAAAATAGGATTAATTACAATCTATCATGTTCCTAATTATGGTTCTGTTCTGCAAACGTATGCAACTCAGAAAGTGTTAGAGCAACTGGGGCATGAATGTGTTATAATTCAATATAATTATAGAAACGATGCTTTTTATAAAAAATTAGGGTATAAACGCAATAAATTCAAAGAGTGGAAACTTAAAAAAATACCTTTTTTAAAGTCTGCAAAACTTGAGAAATTTAAAAAAAAATATTTTCATTTCTCAAAACCTTTTGAAGAATATAGTGAGTTGTTGGCATGGAACTGGGATTCTTTTGATGCTTTCATTGTCGGGAGTGATCAGGTATGGAATACAAAATATATTTTCGGTGATCCAGCTTTTCTCTTGGAATTTGTACCAGAGGGGAAACGTAGATTCTCGTTGTCTTCAAGTTTTGCAATGAAAACACTTCCAGAGGAGTATAGAAATCGATTTAAAAAAGAACTTAATAAATTTTCTGCTCTATCTGTTCGAGAATATAATGGTAAAGGTATCATCAATAATGATTTAGGGATTAATAGAACAGTAAAAGTAACATTAGACCCGACCCTGTTATTAAGCAGTGCAGATTGGTTAAGTGTTATTCCTCGTTCATCGTTTAAAAAAAAGAAACCATATATTTTACTTTATCAGAAAATATATGCGTTTGATCCACGTCCATATATTTTCAAGGTGATAGAGTATTTTTCAAAAAAGAAGAATGCTGATGTTATTGTCTTGGAGGGGCATAGAGAATTAACTGGTTTAAATTGTTCTTTTATTGATGCGAATCGCTCCTCTATCCCTGAGTTTATTGATTTGTTTGCAAATGCCGATCTTGTTATAACCAGCAGTTTTCACGGAACAGCATTTGCTCTCAATTTTGGCAGACCTTTAATTTCTGTTATACCGGATGATAGTGGTGATGATAGGCAGAGTTCTTTGCTAAAATCTGTTGGAGCTAATAAATCCATAGTTAGGATTGGAACAAATATGGAAACGATAAATCCGTATTATGATGTTGAAAAAGTAGCCACAACACTGGACAACTATAGAAAAAACAATATTAACTGGATTAATGAAGTGTTACAATGAGTATAATAAATATTATATTTTCACAATTAAAAGGACGCTGGGAACGCAGAAATAGCGAATCATATATCAAAAGTTTACGCAAGAAAGGTATAAAGATAGGAAATGATTGTATTTTAAGATCTCCAGGTACTACACGAATAGATACACAGAGACCAGAATTGATAACAATAGGAAATGGTGTTGATATGAATAAAAACTTTCAAATACTAACGCATGATTGGTGTAGTCGGGTTTTTCGTGGATATTATTATGATTTCATAAATTCAACTGGAAGGGTTATTATTGGTGACAATATTTACTTCGGAACAGACGTTATTGTACTGGGGGGGGTAAGAATTGGTAATAATTGTATTATTGCTGCAGGCTCAATTGTTACCCGCGATATTCCTGACAATTCCGTTGCTGCTGGAACTCCATGCAGAGTGATATGTTCATTGGATGAGTACTATGAAAAAAGAAAGAATAAAGCTCTTAGTGAGGCTGTTGAACGAGTAAATTGTTTTATAGAAAGGTTTCATCGTGATCCTCACCCCAAAGAACTACGCGAAGAGTTTATATATTATGTCAATAAGAGTAATGCATCAAAATACGAATCAATTGGTGTACCAATCCGAGCACAATTGAGAGAAGCATACGATGATTGGATGGAAAAACATGCAGAATCGATGTTCCCGGATTTCGATTCGTTTATAAAATATTGTAAAAAAACAAAGAAATAATTAAGAATGAAGATTTGTACAAGGAAACAGCTCAAAGAATGTTTAGATGCTGATTTTAAAGCACAGGATATGAGACATCCTCTGCTGGCAAGACTGACCGGTGGCGAGAACTGGCATATCTTTGCCTGCATAAAAACATTGAGGTATCTGGAGTATTATAAAAATAAGAAGAAAAAAACCATTTTTGATACGATTTGCTATGCTTACTATCTGTGGAAGCATAGGAAAAACCGTCAGAAATATCAATTTTATGTTTCACCTAATGTTTTTGGCCCTGGGCTAAATATAGAGCACCCAGGATTCCGCAGAATTGGTGGATATGTAAAAATCGGAGAAAATTGTACTTTACTTCCAAATATTATTTTTGCAAAAAAATATCCTGGAGTAGATGTGGAAGGAAAATGTAAAGTTGGTGATAATTGTTATATAGGCACAGGCAGTGTAATAATTGTGCCTGTTATAATCGGTAATAATGTTACCGTAGGTGCTGGTTCCGTAGTTACTAAGGATATTCCAGATAATGCTGTGGTTGCAGGAAATCCTGCAAAAATTATAAGGATGAAAGATATCACAAAATGAATGTTAAAAGTTTAATTTATGAATTCTAAAGTATCAATAATCATCCCATGTTATGGCGTAGAGAGGTATCTTAATCGTTGTATGGAAACTATAGTCAATCAATCATTGCAGGACATAGAAATAATACTTGTAGATGACAAGTCTCCAGACCTTGTGCCACAGATGTGCGATGATTGGGCAAAAAAAGATTCAAGAATAAAAGTAATTCACAAAGAAGTGAATGAAGGTCTTGGACTTGCAAGAAATACAGGTCTTGAAGTTGCTACTGGTGAATATATTGCATTCGTTGATTCTGATGATTTTGTGGATAAGGATATGTATAATATTCTTTATAATAAGGCAAAAGAGAAAGAGTATGATGTGGTATATTGCAATTGCATTGAATATTATAACGAACATAGGCAAATTCACAAGTTAGACCTGAGAAAAGAAACTATTTTCATGGGGCGTCAGGAAGTAGATGAAGTCTTACTTGATATGGTTGGTCCTAAACCAGAATTTCCAAGAAGTGTAAAATATAGAGGCTCGGTATGGCATGCCATTTATAAACGCTCTCTGTTTCAAGAATATAACGTCCAGTTCGTTTCAGAACGAAAATATATCAGCGAGGATTTGGTGTTTGACATTGACTATCTACCTCATTGTGAAACTGTTGTCTGGATTCCTGATGCATTATACTACCATTGTTATAATGGAGAATCATTGTCACATACTGTTAAGGATGAGAAGTATAAGCTGATGAAAGAATTTATAGTCGCTATAGATTCACGGTTATCACAGACATATCCTAAGTCAAAATATTATATTCATTTACAAAGATTTTGTATATTTAGGTTTTTAACTTCATTGAGGAATGCAATAAATAAAAGATATCAGAGAATTTCTGCTAATGATATTTTAAAAGACAAATTCTGGAGAAAATACACGAAAAATTATCCAATACAAAGACTAACCTTTAAATACAGATTAGCATTATCATTATATGGAAAGCCAATACTCTGGCCTATATTAAAGATGGTAATTAAATAGGATAGTTCATAGGTATAATATGAAAATATTCATGGTGATAAAGAGACTTCGTTATAGCGGAGCCTATAAGATGTTTATGTGGCTTGCCAATGTGTTGTGTGAAAGAGGACACAAAGTTACAGTGATGACATTTATGCATAATGATGTACAGGCACTAAATTCAAAAATAAATTGGATAAAGCATGACGAACTGGAGAATAAAACAATATTCCATAAGATTTTTGTATTGAGATATGAGATAAATCGTATTAAACCAGATGTTTCTATATCCTTTTTATTAGACGCAAATGTTTATAACAATTTTGCATGTATAGGTTTGAAGACAAAATCAGTAATAAGTGAAAGGAACGATCCGTTTAAGCCAGGTTATTGGGTACTTAAATTTTGGAAGCCATGGTTCAGATTTGCCAAAGGAGCTGTGTTCCAGTTACCAAAGGTAGCAGAATATTATAACAATATCAAAGCTCCAATAGCAGTAATCCCCAATCCTGTTTTATGTCATAATGACATTGACATTGCACCTTTTGAAAAGAGACCAGACACTATAAATGTTTTGGGTCGTTTAGATATCTTTCAAAAACGTCATGATGTACTTATTGAAGCATTCTCAAAGTTTGTGAAAGAGTATCCATCCTTTAAACTTGTTTTTTATGGGGATGGACCAGATAAGAAAAAGATGCAAAATCAAGTAAGCAAATTAAGTCTCGAAGGGAAAGTTATATTTGCGGGTATAACCAATACTCCTTTTGAGGTAATGAAAAATAGTAAGATGTATATTCTCACATCTGACTTTGAGGGTATTCCCAATTCGTTGATAGAGGCGATGTCAATAGGACTGCCTTGCATATCAACGGATTGCAGACCGGGAGGTGCAAGATTGTTAATAAACGATGGTATTAATGGTTTTATAGTCCCTCAAGGTGATTCTAATGCTATTGCAGAAAAGATGAAATGGTATATGCAACATCCAAATGATTCAGATAAGATCGGATTAGAAGGGAAAAAAATAAAAAATATTTTCTCTGAGGAGCTAATTACTCATCAGTGGGAAGGATATCTTTATAGTTTAATAAAAAAAATAAATTCTTAAAAATAGACACGAATTATGAAAGGTAGTGGAAATGATTTTTCAACTTTATTACGTAAGTTGTATTTTTTTTGTCTTCCTACTTGTGGTATGCGGTCAAGGTATATAAAGAAACATAAATATCTCTTCCATCATATAGGTAAAGGAGTTATGTGGCAGCCCAGGAACTTCCCTTCCGATCCTGAACTTATTTCGATTGGCGATAATGTAAAAATAGCAGCAAATGTTAGTTTTATAAATCACGACACCTTGTCTGGTATGTTAAATCAGAAATATAAGACGAACAAATTTAAACCTAATCGTGGATGCATTAAAATTGGAAATAATGTTATGATTGGTGCAAGAGTTATGATTTTGCCAAATGTTGAAATTGGCAATAATGTAGTAATTGGGGGGGGCAGTATTGTGACGAAAGATATACCAGATAATTGTGTTGCCGTAGGAGTGCCATGTAAGGTTGTTGGCAGTTTTGAAGCATTAGTGGAAAAGAGAAAAATAGTGGAGACTTATGAAGACTCTTCAATGTACTGGAAAATATTTGAAGATAATAGAAAATGATATTCTGTCAGAATCATCCTTTGATAAATTTGTAAAGGTAGAATTTATGAATCAATCATTTATGGTTATAGAAGATTATGATTCATGGCTTAAAAAATCTATGGTGATTATATGCAGTTACCACCTTTGGAAAAACGTATTACACGTCACACTCTCTCAGAGTTGAAATTATAGTCAGAAGAATATCTGAGAGAAAGAGAATATAAAATATATGAGTATTAATAACATTTCTTGGGATGATTTGATTCGGATGAGTGTTGATGAAAAAGAGGTCTATGTGATACGTAAAGGTGATTATGGCGAAGAATGGCCCGAAGATCAGGAGTATTCATTGCGTCTTGCAATGGCGTATGGCGGTTACGGAGCACAAAAAGATGGAATAGATGATTCCGCGTTGCCGGCCGAGATGCTTATTGATTATGTAAGGTTTTACGAATATAAATGTAAAAAGAAGTGATATATGCCCATATTGGCTAATAGAGATATTTGTACGGGCTGTATGGCCTGCATGAACGCGTGTGCGAAGGGCGCATTGACGTTCGTTAAAGATGACGAGGGCTTCCTGCAGCCTTATGTAGATACTAATAAATGTGTGGAATGTGGGCTATGCGAGCGAACTTGTCCTGAAATACAGGGTAAATATCATCAGAATACGTTATCAGTTGATGTATATGCAGGCTGGAACAAGACGGACAGAAGAATTAGTTCTAGCGGAGGCGCGTTTTCCTCAATAGCAAGATACGTGTTGGATAAGGGCGGATATATCTATGGTGCAACACTAGACGAGAAACTTATATGTAAACATATTGAAGTAGATGATATTGATGGCCTAAAAAAACTGAGGGGAAGTAAATATATTCAAAGCTATATAGGCATGGCTTACAAAGAGGTGAAAAGGCATTTACTGTGTGATCAATATGTGCTGTTTACAGGTACACCATGTCAAGTCTCTGGCTTGAAGAGTTATTTGGGAAAAGAATACGAGAAGTTAATCACCATTGATTTAATTTGTCATGGTGTTCCTTCACAGGAAGTTTTTTCATCATATATAGCAAAACTAGAAAAAAGACTCGGCATGGCTGAGAATGAGACCGTGCAAAATTATGAATTCCGTCGTCGTGACGGATGGTGCGAATCCCCATCCGTCACGACGACTATGAATAAGTCTTTTCCTTTATATGGCATTGACTCTTTATATATGAGTGCTTTTGATAAAGCGGCGATTTTCAGAAAATCATGTTATACTTGCCATTATGCTCAGACCGCACGGGTTGGTGATTTTTCCATAGGAGATTTCTGGGGGGTAGGCAAGCAAGGAGTGCCTTTTAAGTATGACACAACGAAAGGTGTATCGCTTTTGTTAGTTAACAGCGATAAGGGGCGCTCTATTATGAAACAATTAGGAGATAATGACTTCTATGTTAGTAGGACATTAAAAGAAGCCACCGTAAGAAACCATAATTTATCAGGAGTTTCTCCAAACTATAATGACCGGGATGAGGTTGTGCAAGCATTTATAAGTGATGAAACTAGCCTTGATGATATTGAAAAGAAGTTTCATTTGATGGATAGAAGTCTTAAGAAGAGGGTAAGCCAACTGAGTATGAGGTTGGGTTTATATGATTTAATAAAGAAATTAGAAAACCTAATGTAATAATGAAAGTAGGTATTATTTCAATGCAGCGTGTCTGTAATAATGGTTCTTTTTTACAGGCATACGGACTAAAAAAACTTATTGAATCATTGGGGCACGAAGTGGTTTTTGTCGACTATCATGTTGGTGCACCAATTATGCAATCGAACAGTGAAAAAGTAACATTCTGGAAATTAAAGATAAGAAATCTATTTATCAGTTTGTTTACAGAATTAAAACCACTTCGTTGCTTGCTTCCTGGAAATATGAGAAATGTTGCAGTAAAGCGTGATGAGTATAAGCACGAAGTGTTGCCTCTACTAGGTATAACGGATAAAAAGCATTATAATACTAAGGTGGATGTGCTGGTAATAGGTAGCGACGAAGTTTTTAATTGTACTCAAATTAACCCCGAAGTGGGATTTAGTCCAGAGTTGTTTGGCTATCATGCAAATGCGGGGAAGGTTATTTCATATGCAGCATCGTTTGGGAATACGACATACCAAAAATTGGTGGATTGCCATAAAGATAAAGAGTTAAAAGACTATTTTGAGAAGTTTGCAGCCATATCTGTTCGAGACAGAAACTCATTCGATGTAGTTAAAACGCTAATGGATAATGTTCCAATAATTAATTTAGATCCCGTACTGATGTACAACTTTATGCCAACAATACCTGATAAAGAGTGTAGAAAAAATTATATTGCTGTATATGCGTATCGTGCAAGAATCACAGATCAAGAAGCAAAAACGATACGTGAGTTTGCAAGGAAAGAAGGCAAAAGTTTGATTTCCATCTCTGGAGAGATGAGTTGGTGTGATGAACATTTCAAGGGTAATCCTTTTGAGGTACTAGATTTATTCCGACATGCGGATTATGCTATTACTGATACTTTTCATGGCACCATATTCTCTATTATTAACCGAATTAAATTTGTAACACTGATACGTGGAAGCAAAGGTGGGGTTTATGGAAATCAAGAGAAGCTTCAAGACTTGCTGAATAGACTGGGCTTGCAAGATAGAAGTTATTCTTGTGAGTTAGGAGAATTGGATGTACGAATGAATGCAACTATCGATTATAATAGTGTGTTTTCAATCATTGAAGATGAAAGAAAACATACTTTAAAATATTTAAAAGATAATATCAATTAGTGACAGACATAAAATTCTAAGATATGCAGAGGACTAGAATCTATCAGCTATTTTACGACAAGTTGCCTGCCTCGCTAGAGGATATCCTGCCGTCGTACGAAAAATGCAAAATAGTAACTTGTTTAAATCCATATTATATGATAAAACTTAAACCAGAGGATTATCATATATATGAAGAATTTGACTATATCTGCTCTGACGGGATGGGCCCTCTTAAATTGAACAAAATGTTCGGGCACGAAAAGTCAGTACGACTCTCGTTTGATATGTCATCAATGGCAAGCCCCGTATTTAATGATGCAATTGCGTATGATGCAGGGATCTATTTCCTTGGCGCCAAGGATGGAGAGATAGACCGCTCGATGGTTACCATAAAGGAAAACTTCCCAAAGATTAATATAGTTGGCTATCATCACGGCTATATAAAAGGACACGAGCAAGAGATGGTGAATGAAATCATCGCATCGGGCGCTAAAGTTTGCATCATAGGCATGGGAGCTCCAATGCAGGATGAGATTGCCGTGATGCTAAAGAAAAGCGGATTTGTAGGGACAGCATATACCTGTGGCGGTTTTATCCATCAGACGCAGGAAGGGATTATATCCTTTCCAGAATGGACAAATAGACTAGGATTGAGATGGCTATATCGCTTGTTTACACAGAGTGGAATGTTTAAGCGCTTAATAGAGACATATCCTAAGTTTGTAGTAACGTATTCGAGATTCCTGTCGAAAATGAAATGAAGTTCAGCAATACGCAAGAACAATTCTTTGAACTATTAAGAGCCGGCCTTTTTCTAGATAAAGAAGCGCGAATCTTAGAACATGGATCATCTGTGGATTGGCGTGGAATATACTGCTTGGCAGAAGAACAGTCTGTATCAGGTTTGGTGGCAGCTGGTATAGATACGCTACCGCTATCTGAGAGACCGCCCCAGCAGGTGGTTTTGCAGTTTGTTGGGCAGACCTTGCAACTGGAGCAACGTAACAAAGCCATGAATGCTTTTGTGGCAAAATTGATAGATAAGTTCCGGAAAGAAGATGTCTACACGCTGTTAGTTAAAGGACAAGGCATTGCACAATGTTATGAACAACCACTTTGGAGAGCATGCGGGGATATTGACTTGCTGTTAAGCCCGGATAATTTCGAAAAGGCTTCTTTTGTTCTAGATAATTATTCCCGTGAAACTTCAAGAGAAACATCAAAGGACATAGAAAGGAAACACCGAGAGTATCATATTGACGGCTGGACGGTGGAACTTCATGGAACAATGCATACTAATCTGTCTCGGGGTATAGACAAGTGGATAGATAAAGTGCAGGAGGATGTGTTCTATGGCGGTAATGTTAGGTCATGGTTGAACGACAATACTCTTGTTTTCTTGCCTTCGCCCGACAATGATGTAATTTTTGTGTTCACTCATATTCTGCAGCATCTATTTTTGGAAGGTGTTGGTTTGAGACAGATATGTGACTGGTGCAGGCTGCTTTACACATTCCGTGACAAGCTAGATTTACGGGTGTTGGAAGATAGGATCATTCGGATGGGGCTGATGACGGAGTGGAAGGTTTTCGCTTCGCTTGCTGTTCAATACCTTGGCATGCCTGAGACCGCCATGCCAATGTTTGGCTCGAATGTCCATGAATTCAAGTTGGAAGCAGCAAGACTGATGGATTTCGTGTTGAGAGTTGGGAACTTCGGGCATAACAGAGAAGTTGAATGGTCAAATGGCTTTAAAAGACGCACATCGCTTATCTGGCATAG
>AUXO017421831.1_pt1 | contig 12006 bp, 11 predicted proteins | sample 768731 | NCBI WGS metagenome assembly AUXO01 (sample SAMN02715735, study PRJNA202380) | gut metagenome | biome: sheep rumen | host: Ovis aries | place: New Zealand: Palmerston North | reverse complement strand
GGATTGTGGAGGTCAGATTTTCTATTGTATCTTGCAGCTTTTTGAGTTCCTCTCTGTGCTGCTCACCCATGCGGTCTATCTTGTCAAATAGGCCAAAGACGCGTTTGTCGGCTTCTTTGCGAGCTGCGCTTTCTTCTTCGAAACGCTTCTCTGATACTTCGCGGGAACGCTTCTCTTCGTCTATACGTTCCTGAAGAAACTCTATATACCGTATCATTTCGTCGCGTTCCATTGTAAATTTAGAATCAGTGAAAAGGTATGTCATCTCATCTTTTCTGGCAACACGTCAGAATTGGCTGCTTACTATCTTTGAATTTTTATGACCCCTCTAATAATCTATTCAAGTTTCGACAACATTTCCACATCTATCTTCTCTCTTTGAAAAATCTTAATGTTCTCCTTCAATACATACTCTGGAAGTTCCCACCATCTCAACTGTAACAATTTAACAACTACAATCTCGGGAAACCGGTAGCGAATAATCTTTGCTGGCACTCCGGCAACGATGGCATACGGTGGAACATCTTTTGTGACTATAGCACCTGCGCCGACCACAGCGCCATCCCCAATAGTTATCCCTCCCATTATCATAACACGTTCACCTATCCAAACATCATTTCCTATTATCACTTTCTTAAATGGATTAGCATTATCTTCATCTATCCAAGAAAAACCGGTTCCATTATGCTTTTCTGTAAATATGGGGTTAGTTGATAGGTTAGACAATGTATGGATTGCTAACCCAATTTTTACTTCATCACCTATTGAACAAAACTTTCCAATATCTGCACAAATCAATGAAGATTTTCGACCTAGATAAGAATATTTCCCTATTGAAGAGTTATATACTTGAGTTAGACCATTAACCTTAGCTTTTCTGTCAATAAACGATGTATAGTCTATCTTACAGAAAAACGAAACAGCAGGATTGAATAAAAATTTAAAGATACCCAGCAAATATTTCAACATAACAATAAATTATTCATGAATCACTGAACACAAGACCTTTAACTGAAATTCTGGAGTCCAACTAGTATCTATTTCTTTCATACATGCCTCCCGCACCTCTTCACGCTTATCAGCTTTCTCTTGAAACCAACGCAAAATACTATTTTCCATTGAATCAACGCTTCCATTATCGAAGAAACATCCGGTCTCGCCTTCTCTGATAGCTTCAAACTCAGGCATCTGATGTGAAAAATCATTATGGGTTAATGCCGGAGTTCCAAAAACGAGACTATGCATAGCTGTGAGCCCTATATTGCCGGGGGCGACACAGAGGTCGGCATTGTATATCAACTCTCCCAACAATTTTTCGTCGTAACATGCTCCGTAGAACCATATATTCTGCCCCAACCCCAACTCTATAGTCATCTTTTCTAATAACTCTCTCTCCGAACCATCTCCAATAAAAGTCATATTATACCTTTGCCCTCTCTCTCTTAATTGAGCTATTGCACGAAGTACTAAATCTAGTTTTTTAACTGGCGTAAGCCTTCCAACAAAGAACAAGTTGGGATTATCATTCCCGAAATGGTCTTTGTAAATATTCGTCAAAGTCAGTTGATTGCGTACTTCTACCTGGTGCTCATAATCAAGGGAGTTATGGATGATGAACAACTTATCTGGATTAAAGCCCTCCTTTATCATCAATCCTCTGGCATAATTGCCATAGAGGAATGTACCACCACTAGGTAATCGAAAAAAAAGATGTTTCATGAATCGTTCAAACCAGCTCTCTTTTCCATACCAGCCATGACTCCACAAATAAACCTTTTTCTTTGGGTAAAACTTAGATAAGAGTAGGAATAACCAGCTACTCAAAGACCGGGTATCTCCAAGCATCAAGTATTGTGTATACTTTTTTCGAATCAATCCAACTACGCCTCTTTGATAACTCAATCTGCGCCAATAGACAGAATGCATTTCCGTCACATTTCCCTTCAATAACGCATAATCCATTTTCTTCACATCAGACATAGAATCGCCAAAGTAAAAATCACAATCATACGTTTCCGAAATGCGCTTAAAAATAGCTGCCCGATAATGCTGTGCAAAATTATATACTAAACAAAGCCTATTTCTCATAATGATTTTAAAATTGTATCCAGAATCTCCAATAAAACCTTATCATAGATTGCATAATAACACTATTCTTGTTAAATATACAAATCCCCCTCAAAAATGCCCACATCAAATCTCTACATTTTAACCCTAGTCAATTTAAAAAGGTAAGCTCTTTTCAGCATTCTCATAAATGCTATCAATAATTTATTACCATCAATAATATTATAAAAAACAATTGGTTCACCACCATAATATTTTTTATATTCCCCAGGGCCAACTAAATCAATTTTTTTTACACCTTTGTTATGAAAAAACTTAATTGCCGTCCACATCAAGCTTTGATTCGCTCTATCCTTCAAATTCTCAGTATACGAAGCATTTGAAAGGAAAAAAGCCATCTTTCCATAATATAAGAAGATAGAAGAACTAATATTTTGTTTAGATGGTCTACCTGCTTTAAGAAAATATAACATTCCCCTTGATTGACAATTATCTATCATTAGTTGATATTTGCTGATTATATTCGGAGAATTTATATTATCACGTTTAAAAACATCCCTTAATTGAGCATTATGAATTTCAAGAAACTCATTCGAATAGTCCTCTTTTATAACACCATCATGTTTCTCAAAATAATTAATATAATTCCTATATGTTTTTGAAAAACCTTTTTTAACATCATCAAGAGACCTATCAATATCAAGAATAAATGTAGATTTCTTTTCCTTAGATTTAATATTAAAATCTAAATTGTTAATCATCTCTTCTGAAAATTTTATGTCACATATAGAGACATAATTAAAAGTTTTCCTTAGAAACAAGAATGAATCTTTTAATAGAGTAACATAATCGATATCATTATCCTCCATATAATAACCTATATAAGGCAACAAACAACCCGGAAGTGGTGATCCAAACATTCTAACACCAAATAAAGTCTTGCTAACACCTAAAAGATAGCCCCTTAACTTATCATTATACGATATCCGAACGATAACAGGTGATAGTTTTCTCCAACATTTTAAAAAACTTAAATAGCTTTTTGTATATACAGGAGAATTCACATAAGAATCATCGTATTCTTCAATATCGATAAATTTGAATTTATACATATAAGCAAAAAAATTAGATATTTAGTTTTAATAATATTTCATAATGCCGCTGGCAATTATTTCTATCTTTAATCGGGAAGAAACGCTCTCTCCTCTTAGCATAGTTTTCAGGTAATTGCCAATTCGCGGAGTAAACTTCCTTAATCTTTTCAATTAAATCTTCTTCGTTACTTAGAATCGGGCCAAATCCATCATTTTCATAACTAAAGTATCCTTCTTCGAAATGACTAGAACGATACTGTTCATAATCAAAATGATAATATAGGACTGGCTTATCTTGATAAGCAAAATCGAAATAGATACTCGAGTAATCGGTAATCAGCATATTAGCTGAGCATATCAACCTTTGTAAATCAATATCATCATTGTTGAAAATCTTTATACGATCATTTTCGAATTCCTTAAAGTAACTCTTCAGATTTCTAATAGAGGGATGTGTAAAATATACCAATTCCACATTATTATCAACTAAGAACTTGTTCAATTTTGTAGAAGACAAAAAAGATGCTATCCGCTGATAATATTCTGATTTTTTGAAAGCGTAATCGTTTGCGACCCATTGCCTCCACGTTGGCATATAAAGAATCTGAGTATTAGAAAAACTATCTATGAGACGATCGAAACGGGCAAATCCAATATATCTTACGCTCCCTTCGGGGTAACCAAATTCTCGATTCACATATTCCCACTCAGGATATGCGCCACACACAACCACATCAGCCACTAATTTTTCATAAGTCATCTGGGGCATAAAATCCTTTGTGATTCCGTGCTGAAGGAAAACCCTCTTTGCTTTAGTAGGGAATTTATGCCTCGTCATCAAAAAAACAGTACTATTTGGATGACAACAACTCCATGTGGTACCACAACAGGCTTTAGCTACATAATAATAATACCAGTGTTTGAATGATCCAAATCTAATCACCTCACCTAACCCTCTAACATTATCATAATCTGGTGAATTATAGTCTATAGCATAAACTATTCTTTGCTCCGGATGATTATCGTGTATCCATTTATAAAGAACGAAGCCATTGTCCCGAGCATCACTTGAACGTTCGGTAAATAGCCAACAATCCTCTTGTTTTCCAAAAATCTTTGAATAAAGATACACCGGTAGGAATTTAAAAAGGAACTCCTCTACACCCTCAAGTGTATCCAATGTGAATAATGTATTTAGTTTATTTTTTAATTGTTTATTCATATCAAGTTATTTTTTTTATTGTTCTTAAAAACTTGTGAGGTAAAATATACGCTAATGGCAACCAAATTGAGGTCTCCGCTAAGTAGTATCCGCTAAAACACAAGAGGATGAAACCACAAAGAAAAATCGTAAGTATTATATTCAGTTTATTGTCTCTTTTTGAGATCTTTCTAAAGATGGATGCAAACTTAAATAGATTAGCAGCAAACAGAGATAGTAATAATATCCCGCCTTCACATAGCACATCTAAAAAAACATTGTGACTATATTGTCCTACTTCATAAAAAATCGAACCCAATCCATGGCCCCAAATAGGGCTGGTTGAAAATGATCTCTTAGCTATGTTCCAATACTCGTGACGACTATCATTTTCCATAGCTTCTCTATCACCAAAGGAACCCGTTATACGACCCAATCCTTGCTCAAACAACGCGTTTGATTGCAAAAGATCTAATAATACTACAAAAACGCCCACGAATACTATTGCGATCATCACACTTGAGAAAGACATTTTCTTTCCAAAGAAAAATAACGTAAACACAACTCCAAGTACAATAGCTCCACGTCCTCCCGTCATTATACATAACACAACGCAAAGCATCGCGAGTCCCCAGAAAACAACTTTCCAAAACTTAGATAATAAACCATAAGAAAGAAGATACATCGCAAATCCATACATATAAATAGAATAATAGGATAAAGTTTGATAGGTTATGCCACTTTCGCTTTGGAATGTAGTTGCAAGGTTTACATCAACGTTAGCTGACAAGATATATCGAGCTAGAATAATTGTAAAGTAAAAAACGAATAAAGGTAACGCCTTCTCCACTTTTTCCAGTACTCGATTGTCTCCCAACATTGAAATACCTACTAAGATGGGTGCCGCAAAACGAGAAAACAAAGAAAGGAATAATGAATTGTAATGACCATTATTATAATCATAGAAAAAACGAGTCGAATAAAACAACACAATTACTATAATAATCATTGTAAATGCTGATGACCTGGCTCTCTGCGGAATCCCATGTTGATTATTAAAGAAATATACTATAGTCAACAACACGAGAATAATACTAAAAGCATAAAACCTTACCTTATTATAGCCCAAGCCCATAGCGTCTGTTGTCATGATATATACGGCATCTGACATTGCTATAATCAGGACAAACAGGCCAACTAAAATATCTTTCAATTCCTTTGACATAATAAATTATCGTCTTATTCTACGAAGCATCTTGAAAAAAAGTTCACATTCACAAAATGCCCAAACCCCTACTTTCTCCTGAAAGTTCATGGATCGAGTCTTTCTTAAATCTTTAAGATACTTTTTTAACAGATTCCTTACATGCCCGACAAACTCTTTCTCTTCTTCATAATAACCACCGTTAAACAATCGTCCTATATAATTCCATACCCTTCTGAGATTGCTCCAAAGAGTTTGATAATACAAATCTTTATCGCCACTCTTTCGAATCACATCAATAACGTGTTCTGCCACTTCAATTACCTGTTGGTTTGGCTTTCTATATAACTGACCCATTATGCTATCGTCATTTACACGATAGCAGTAATAATGATCGGGAACAAATACGACTTTGCTTGCCTTTAAGAACAACTCTGGTGTAATGTACCAATCTTCGCAGATATATCCTTCAGAGAAGGTTGTCTCTGTGAATAATGAACGCCTGAAAACACCGCTGCAAACACTAATATTCAATTCCTTGCCTTCGAGAAGCAGTGCTAATGCCTCTTTTCCAGACATTTCTTTCCTTTCAGTCATACGAGTGTATGGCCTGACATTCCCCTGAGAATCAAATCGAGTTACTCCCCCAAGTACTACATCAGAATTAGTACGGTCTATTTCGTTAATCGTGGTGAATAACGCACCTTCCGCTAAAATGTCATCACTATCTACGAAGACGACATATTCTCCTGAAGCTATAGCTAATCCAGTATTTCGAGCGCCGGCGATACCAGCATTTTGCTGATGAACGACCCGCACACGCGAATCTTCAGCAGCAATCTGGTCGCATAACTCCGGGCAGTGGTCGAGGCTTCCGTCGTCGATAAGAATGAGTTCGTAGTCTCTATAATCTTGTTTAAAAATACTTTCTACGCAAGACATCAGATATTGTTCCACGTTATATACTGGAACAATGATAGATAATTTGGGTTGATTCATTTTTGTAGAATTAAAGCATGCCAGATGCATCTTGTATACCAATGAAAGTCATATCGTAAGGTACTGAACAGTCCACGCCTTCCCCTAATGTCCTTTATCAGTCTGTGAACATGACTTCTATTATTATCTCTTTTGCTTATTGTAATGACATGACGATACAAAAGACCGGTAATTGTTTTAAATAATGTGCCTTTCAGTTTTGCATCATATGTTTTTAGTATATCGAAAACGTAAAGTGAAGCGTATATAAAGGAATCTCGGCTCCATCCTATATCAGGCCCTGCTTCTCGATGTATACTCTTACCAGTAATCCAAAAGCCATATTCAGGATGTTTGGCAAATGCATTCACAAGCAAAACAATGTTAGGCTGCATGGTTGAAATTGCGGCAAAATATGTATAGAGTGAATCTTTTAGCAATTCAATATTATATAAACACCCACTCATCCAAAAAAGGCACCAATACCGCTGCTCCGGCAAATTAACAAAAGCTTCCAAACCTCTTCCCTTGCAATTTATCTTAGGATCATAATTCAGGAAAACTGTTTTTTCTTCAGCCTGTTTAATGTCGCTAAGCATTGTCGCTACGGCATCATCACTCATCGGATCATCATCGCCCAATATCAGAAGCCAAGGCGTTAAACACCGCTCAACACACTTAGCAATATTAGCATCTGGTCCTATATTAAAAGGATTTCTAATGAAATGCACTTTGCTTTTCACATTATCATCAAAAAGTTCTTCAACAGGACTATCGCTGTGATTATCCTGTACTACCAGCAACACCTCCTCAGTCAATTGCGGCAGTAAAATCTCCACTTGCTCTTTAATCTGTCTAGGACGATTGTAGGTAGGTATTGCTATTGTTAATAATCGCTTCATTTTTCAATTTTTATTATTAGAATGTCTGCTCAGAATTATGCCATTCAGTCTTTTTAGTCACAAAGATGTATCTTCCCCAGGGGAACATCAAAATTTGAATACAACAATAACCTATTGTAACACCGTAAAGACCGAAAGAGTGACCAAGGAAAAAAGTAGAGGCTAAACATAGCAAACCGCTGACCACTGAGTTTACAAGGAATGGTTCCCGTTTATGACATCGCAAATAGGTAGCCCATGCTCCGACAAACTGATTTAAGAAAAGAGGAATCATCATCAGGATCATTGGGAAATAGTCTAGGAATCGATCTGCCAAAACACTCTCTCCAATCCTTAAACGTGTAAGCCTTAAGAATACGATTGCAATAAAGAATGCAGACAACAAACCTACACAAACGGTGGTCATCTGACGAAGTGTCGTATTGAATACACTGTCAAGTTTTTCATATTCCTTGCGTGCAACCAACCCCGAATAAAGGGGTACCTTTGTATTCATCCAACTAAGTGATAATGAATTTATTGCATTCAACGCCTGAAGCGTCATACCCATTTGACCAGCAATGACAGCACCTTCGGTAGCAAAAAGCACTGGATTGAACAATTGGAAGATGAAATACCCGCTTATCCAACTCAAACTAATTCTCCACTGATAGGGGAAAATTTCTTTGAAATATTTGACTTTTTCTGTTACCACCACATTTAAAAGATTGCGCAGTAACTTAAATAGCCCGTCCTTATTAACCAAAACAATCCAAAGCACAATTGAGAGAAAGTGGCTAATACCGGCAACATATAACTTCGCACCCAGTATTAATCCGCCCCACGTAAAAACCGGAATGATAATCTGTTCCCAGAAGGAGATCTTGCTCATTTCCTTAACGAACCCCAAACCCCTCAAGATTGACGTGATTGGCGAAATTAAAAGTTGGAGCGATGATGTCAATACTACTATCATCCATGGCAAGCGCCATTCTACTGATTCGCCTTGACCATCTCCGTAGTGAGAGAAATATATGTTTCCAAATACAAAAAGAGAAATGAAAACGATGATACAAAGCGCAAAATACCATTTTAAGCAAAATCTCAGAAGCGACGCAAGCCTGGATCGATACCTCCCTTCGCCCACATAAATACCATTCTCATCCAACTTCAAGTGAGAAGCTTCGTGAGCCACATATTGTGTCATTATACCTGTCAAACCCAATTCAAAGAAGACTTTCAATGCTAATAGGCTACCGAAGGTATAATAGAACCCTTGTTCCACACCTGTAAGGAAGGTGGAAATAAAGAATACCGAACCGAGGCCTGTAAAGGCTTGAACAATACGACCACCTGATGTAAAAGCGATGGCCTTGTCAATGCCTAACTTCTGGGCGAATTCCTTAATTAAACTCATCTACAATAAGTTTGCTTGTTTTCTTAAAAATGTCTGATTCCCTGATATGTCTTGAAAACAATCATGGATACCGACACGTTTCACCTTGGGGAAGTACGTTAATTCACCTTCTACATACAAATCATTTAATTGCTCAATAACAGCTGAACCTACGCCAGATGACAATTGATGTTCTTCAATAACAGTGATAGACTTATACGCACATGCTATTTTTACCAATTGTTCTTTGTTGATAGGTTTGATAAATGGTAAAGTGTAAACATCTGCACCTTCCGTTTTATCTGAATTAACGATAACTGAAGCAATCGACCCTGTCACGATGACAGCTTTGCAATTGTTCTCAACTCTGAAAGGTAGGATATCACCTTTAGTAAGTGATAACTCATCATTATGAATAATCTTCTCACCGGCCTTACCCAATTGGATATACATTGGGCCATCATAGCTTGAAGAGAATGTTGTCAAGGCTCTCGCCTCTATCGGGTCAGAAGGTGAACATACCACCATTTCAGGTATTGCCCTAAGCATTCCCAATGCTTCTGTCGCATGGTGTGTGGCGCCCAAATCACCGTATGCATAACCGCCACCCACAGCAACCACTTTCACATTAGCATGATGATAAGCGATGTCATTACGGATTTGCTCAATGCACCGTAAGGTTGGAAAGTTACCGATGGAATAGAAGTAGACATTGAAACCTGACATAGCCAACCCTGCAGCTACGCCAGCCATATTCTGTTCTGCAATTCCAACGTTCTTGAATCTATTGGGAAACTCCTTGGCGAAGGGTTCTATCACATTATAACCAAGGTCTCCAACGAGCAAGAATATTTTATCATTCTTTCTTGCCTCTTTTATCAATTGATCAATAAATGCCGTTCTCATTTCAGTTCCTCCAATGCTTGGTTTAACAATTCGTCATTAGGAGCAGAATAGTGCCATTTGAGCGTATTCTCCATATAGCTTACTCCCTTGCCTTTGATGGTATCGCAAATGACAACCGTTGGCTTGCCGGTCGTATTTTTGAACTGTTCAAAAGCACCGATGATGCTCTCGAAATTGTGCCCATCAATACGAATCACATTCCAGAGGAATGCATTGAGTTTGTCATCAAGCGGGTCCAGACAAAGCACATCCTTGGTATCGCCCAAGGCCTGAATCTTGTTCTTGTCAATAATAAGGCACAAGTTATCTAGTTTGTTGTGTGCAGCAAACATGATTGCTTCCCAATTGGAGCCTTCATCCATTTCACCGTCGCCACAAAGACAATAGACTTTATAATCCAGGTTCTTTGCTTTTGCACCAAGCGCCATACCAGTAGCCACAGGAAGGCCATGACCCAGACTACCCGTTGACAACTCAATGCCGTTCAACTTGTGGCTGACATGGGTAAAAAACTGTGAACCGTCACGGCCATACCCTTTCATCATTTCATCAACGCCAAAGAAACCATTCAGGGCCAACACCGAATAAAGTGAAGCGCAACAGTGTCCTTTACTAAGGATAAATCTGTCTCTATTCGGGTCATCTGTGGTATCTGGTGAAATGTTGATAACTCCCGAATACAACACGGCAAGTATATCCGCCATTGATAATGCACCTCCAGTATGAGACGTGTTGGTGTCGTGCGCCATTATCACCGAAAGGCGACGGATTTCCTTTGCCAATTCTTGAAGTTTATTTATTTCCATCTGAAAATTTATTAATATAGTAACTGACTGTTTCTTTCAATCTTTCCTGATATGTCTGTGTATTGATTGCATAAAGGTTCTGCTTCAACTTCGTTGAGTCACCTTCCATGTACATACACTGGCCAGGGCGGTACTGTAATGCGCCAAAGTTCAATTGGAATGACGGGTTAACCATATCCCTGATACTCGTTACCAAACTCTTAAGAGGTACTGGATTGTCGGAACAAATATTATACACGCCACAATGAGAATTGTTATCTTCAATGGGTGAATAGATGGAATGAGCAACTTCCCCAACATACAAGTATGCCAGTTTCTGCTCACCAGGTGTTAAGTCCATGTGGTCCTGTGTATAGATGTTCTTGATAAGTGATGGTATCAGCCACACCTCATCTTCTGTAGGGCCAAAGCACGGGAAGACGCGGAACCAATACCAATCAATACCGTGAATCTCGCAATAGGTTTTTAGAATTGTCAGACAGGCGTATTTGACTGCACCATATGCTGAATTCGGATTAGCAGGGTATGTTTCATCAATTTTTGACTCAAATACACCGTATTCAGCCTGAGATCCAACCCCTACAAACTTCTTGCTTCCACACTTATTAGCCACATCCAACAATAATTGGAACATTTGGATATTGGACTCTTGTATCGCCCAATCCACACGTTCCTTAGCGGCTACGCCTTTCCATGCAATGTGGTATATTATTTCCGGTTTGAAGTCAATAAGTTCCTGCTCAAAAGAGGAGGTTTCTTCAATCCACTTTGCCTTGTCCTTACAATCTTCTATTCTATAAAGATTAGTCGTTGGCCTTTTCAATGCGAGAACATCATGTCCGGCATTTACGAGCTCACGAAAGAGGTAAGAACCAATAAAGCCTGAAGCGCCTGTTATAAAAACCCTCATGTCTGTTATTTTAGGAATGAATTAATCTCTTTAACACAAAGACTATAGACATCTTCGGTTTGGTATTTCTTGTACCAATCTGCCACCAAGTCTATGGTTTGCAAAGCATCCAAACGAGGCTTCCAATCCAAGCGGTTCTTGGCTTTGGTGATGTCAAGCATCAAAAGATTGGCCTCGTGCAAAGCATCGGGGTCTGAAACGTCTTTGAGTTCTCCCCTACCAAAGCTCTGTACAAGTTTGGTTGCCACTTCCCAAACCGTGGAAACGGAATCAGATTCCGGTCCAAAATTCCAACCCTCGCAATAGCCAGTAGGATCGTCCCACATCTTCTGGGCAAGGATCATATAACCACTCAGAGGTTCCAGGACATGTTCCCAAGGACGTACTGCTTTAGGTGAACGAATCTCAATAGGCTTTCCTGCCTCCAAAGCACGGATGCAGTCAGGAATGATGCGGTCTTTTGCCCAATCACCACCACCGATCACATTACCGGCACGGACACTGGCAAGGCTTACGTGATGCTTCTTGCCGTAGTCATCAGGATTGAAGAAACTCCTGCGCCA
>AUXO014849883.1_pt1 | contig 12007 bp, 7 predicted proteins | sample 768731 | NCBI WGS metagenome assembly AUXO01 (sample SAMN02715735, study PRJNA202380) | gut metagenome | biome: sheep rumen | host: Ovis aries | place: New Zealand: Palmerston North | reverse complement strand
CTATTATTTGTAGTTTTTATCGGGCTCAGGAGCAATGCAGTGGTAAGGTTTATGAACAACAGCATGGGTGGGTGCGAGGCTGATATTCAAACAGGTTCATGTACTGGGTGGCTGACGATTTATATGCTGGTGCTTAATGTTCAATATAATATGTGCGAAGAAAAAAAGTGTCGTCCATTTCTTTATCACGAATCAGGCATGCTGAACAACATCAGTTCAATTGTGCGATCAATACGGCACATAGTGGATGCTATACTTTTTCTTTGGCAAAAGAGACTCATACTTAAGCACTAGGCCAACACACATAGTTCCATGAATGACGTAAACTACTTCAGGTTTGAAGACATACTTGTTTTTTCTCCCGGTCTCATTTTCACTGCACAATTTTACAGTGCTTTTTGTCCGTACTTTGGCATAAACGCTATGTGACACGGGTATTCTGCTTTCCTTATAGTAGATTTGACAGTCAGCTGCATCGAAAAATAAGGCTTTCTTATGGTACTCTGAGGACAGCTGTTGCTTAGTTGGTTCGCCCTGCTTCCGACGAGGGAGTTACGGGGCTTTTTTCTTTAAGATGTTTTTTCCAACCGTTGCCGTGAAACAAGATTTGCAAAGATACCGTTCTTATTAATCAATTCATTGTAAGAGCCTTCTTCGCAGACTTTCCCCTGGTCAAGTACTAATATACGGTCACAGTTCTGTATAGTGCTTAACCGATGTGCTACTACGATCCTGGTACATTTCAGCTGGTCTAATGCTTCAGAAACTCGTTTCTGAGTTTTATTATCCAATGCACTCGTGGCTTCATCCAGAATCAGAATCCGTGGCTTATGTGCAATAGCTCTGGCAATCATTATACGTTGCTTTTGACCGCCACTGATTCCGCCCTGACCTTCGGATATGATTGTATGCATGCCCATGGGCATGTTACGGATATCGTCTGCAATTCCAGCTATTTCAGCCGCTTCCCAGGCATCTTGTAATGACAGTGCAGGAGCTGAAATTGTTATATTTGAGTATATGTCTCCCTGAAAGAGCTGGCCATCTTGTGTGACAATTCCCATTTTCTTTCGCAGTGATTTTGGTTCCAGACTATTGAGATCTTTTCCATCATAATATACAGCTCCCTGTTCCGGTTTTTCGAATCCAAGAAGCAGACGTACGAGTGTTGATTTGCCGCATCCTGTTTTTCCGACGATTGCAACATATTCGCCTTTGCGGATTTTGAGAGAAAGATCATTAAGAACGAGTGGAGTGTCAGAATTGTATCGAAAAGAAACATGGCTCATTTCGATATTACCGGACAACGTTTCGACAATTTGTTTATTGGTTGCTATCTCAGGTTCAGCATTCAAAATTGGCTCGGCTAGTTCCAGAACTGGCCGAAGATTTGCAAAAGATATCATGATTGTAGCTAAGGAAGAAAAAGCCCCCATAACGCGACCATAGGCAGCCATAAACGCAGTATAGCTTGACGGGGATATATGTGATTGGACGGCAATGTAATACAGGACAATTGTACCTATGAGGCCAACAGCTCGCAAAATCACTGATTGCAGTTTTATATATATGGGGGGATTGTATTCGAGCTGTGCACTCTGGGAATAATGGCGTGCCCAGATAGAAAAGGCACGTTTTTCTGCACCGGAAAGCTTAATCTTTTGGATTCCAGAAAACATGGCGAAAGTGATTCCAGATTCTTCCGCAGCCAGTTTCATCTTTTTCCGAACAATACGTATCTGTATAAGCGACGTAATAAAACTGAACAGGACTGTGGACAGTATAATTAAGAGAGCGGGTAAAACCAGGAACGGTGTAAAACTAAAAATCTGTGTAATGTATAAAAGTGATGTCAGGGAGGTGAGTCCTGAAGCAACGACATTACTTAGTATTGTTCCACACAATTGGTTCACTGATGCAGCTCTGTTGGAAAGCTCACCTGAGGAGAAATCCCGGAAAAAACTGACTGGCAATGAGAGTATCCGCATCATGACTGCTGCTTCTACAGACAATGAGGTTTTGGTCGAAATGCGTGCCATAATGAGGTTGCGCACAGCATTTATGAGTTCACCAGCAAATGCTGAACTCAGCAAAAAGACTGATACCCCAAGCAACATGGAGTGATCTTTACTTTCCAATACAGGACCAGTAACAAGCCGATACACTGATGGCTCAATCATACCGATAAGTGTTACTGCAATGGCTGCCATAAGAATCATCCAGAAATCACTGATTGAAATGCTGTTTTTCATAAACAGAAGAAGATCAGAAATTCCCAGCTTCTTCAATGGGAGGGGCTGATAAAAGCACAACGCATAGTCATCAAGCAAATGGGCATTTTTCTTATTGAGCTTGATGTGTTTTCCGGTATTGGGATCATGGAACCAATATCCGAATAACCGACCAGGCAGCAAAGCAACAGCATTTCCGGATTCTTTCATAAATCCAAGCATTGGACCGAAGGCGTCACGATACCAGCCGGATTCCAGCTTGACACTACGGGTCATTAAGCCTAACGGTCTAAGCACGTATTCAATTCTTTCATTCAGTCCTTTGACTGAATCAGGAATCTCAGGGGTCTTTTGATGATAATACTTCAGAATATCATTAAGTGCCTGCTTGGCTATTTCAGCTTTGTTACCTGTTTGCTCTGCCAGATGATCTCCAAGTATAGAATTTGCAATCTGCAAAAAAGAATCCTCAAGCATACTCTGGTCACTTTGAAGTCTTTCCCGCACCTGTTGATTAAACCAGCCCATAAAGCCACCTCTGCGTTATTCATTCGTGACAAGTTCCGAATACAATCCGCCCCGGGACATCAGTACATCATGTGTTCCCCGTTCTACCACTATTCCTTTGTCCAGTACAATGATTTCATCACAATCACGAATGGTGGATAAACGGTGAGCAATAATGATACATGTAATTCCACGATTACGAATCGCATTGACCACATCATATTCCGTTTGTGCATCTAATGCGCTGGTTGCTTCATCAAGAATCAATATTGTAGGATCTTGTGCCAGTACTCTTGCAATTTCCAAACGTTGTCGCTGTCCACCAGAAAGATCTTTTCCGTTTTCTGTAAGTTTGTTTTGATATCCTCCTGGCCTGAGCATGATATCGTCATGAATCTGCGCATCACGTGCAGCAAGAATAACTTCAAAGTCAGCGATAGATTCGTCCCACATCTTTATATTGTTGCCAATAGTATCCTCAAACAGAATGATATCCTGATCTACAACTGCGACTGATCCTGTAAAGACACTACGGGGTATCTGATTAATGGACTTGTTGTCAAAAAGAATTTCTCCGCTCCATGGTTGATAAAGGCCTGATATCAGTTTGCTGATCGTTGATTTACCACAACCGCTGGCGCCTATTATAGCGATACGGCTTCCGGGAGTGATGGTCATCGAAAAATCCTTGATAACCGGTTCTGCAAGTTTGGAGTATCCAAATGTCACATTTTTAACATCTATTTGTCCTTTCAGTTTGGACAAATCAATACTTAAATCAGGATGGTCTTCGGTCAGAAAAGGATCAGTCGGGTATTGCATGACGTCTTCAATTCTTTCCATTTGTGTACGCATTTCCTGTATTGTCTGACCTGCAGATATGAGTGTTTTCGCTGGGCTCATAAAGGATCCAAGAATCATCTGAAAAGTCACAATCATACCAAGACTGAATTGCCCGTCCATTGCAAGACGTACACCGATAAAGAGCACTAGGTAGTTTGATGTTATATTAATAAGTGATGGCAACAGACCGAGTGTAGCATTCATCTTGGTGAATTTACTAGTTTGCGTATTCACAGATGCTTGATAGCCAGACCATTTTTGGAAGAAACCGTTTTCCGCACCGGATGCCTTGATGGTTTCTGCCATACTGATACCTGCAAGTGTTGTTGAATTCAGTTTTCCGGCATCCCGCACCTGAACTCTGGTCAGATTGATTCGTTTGTTGGAGATAATTCGGGCAAAAAGAAGATTCAGGCAAAGAGAAATCAATCCTATCATGGTTAGAAACAGGTTATATCTGATGAGTACAAACAGGTAGAAAAACATCATCAGGGTACTCAGCCCCAATGGCGCCAGCGTGTTGACCAGTGTTCCGGCTATAGAAGCATTGGTACTCTGCCTTTGCATGAGGTCACCGGCCATTCTCTGTGAGAAGAATTCCAAAGGCAAACGCAGAACTTTCCAGATGTAGCTTGAATTTCCAACGGCTGCCATTTTTCCGTCTATTTTTAATCTGTATATGGTCTGAATCCATTCGACAAGCAACTGAATACTGCAGAGAATTACCATAACAAGAGTAAATGAATTGAGCCAGTTTCTGTCAATACCGGTTAATAAGCGATCAAAGAAAATGCGCGTCATAACCGGATTAATTATCTCAAAACTGTATGCGATAATTGCGGTAAGCAGAACAAAGGCAATCGTTGCACCAGCACCTTTCAGGCGCTGACGTGCAAAGCTTAATGTACTTTTTTTCTTTCCGCTGGGAACGAAATTTTCACCGGGCTGAATAATCAGACATACTCCTGTGAATGAGGTATCAAATTCCTCCATGGATATCTGTAAACAACCGCGGGCAGGATCATTAATATAAGCTTTATTACCATGAAATCCGTTCAGAACTACAAAATGATTGAAATTCCAGTGAATTATGCAAGGAAAGAGCCCATCTTCTTTAATGCTATTCACTTCCATGCGATACCCATCTGCAGTGAAACCGTATCTGCGAGCGGCAAGGACAATATTCTTTGCTTTTGAGCCGTCTCTGGATACACCGCAATCTAAGCGGACCTGTTCCAGAGGTATCCATTTCTGATAATAAGCCATTACCATGGCCAGACACGCTGCTCCACATTCAAGCGCTTCCATCTGCATAATCATTGGCACTTTTGCTCTACCCTGGTTGAGAGGCTGCTTAATGGAATTGTGTTTGTTGAGTTGTATGGTCAAAATGCTCATACTCCTTTGCTGCAATAATAAAGAAGCGGGCTGGTGAATCGATTTAGGCTGAATGTGGATTGGCATCAAGGAAACTTGTTTTGCAGAATAGTCGATTTATCAGGTATTATACTGCAGTGTGCGAGTATTGATGCCAGGCCAGGCAAGCAAACTGAGAGAGTCATCTTATGAGTATCCAGATACCCATTAGTCAAATGGGAATAGTTTCATCTCAATAATTGCAGCCTTGATACATACCAGGTAGTCCATTGGCGACTCAAGTAATGGCTTTCTCTGTATACCGCTTTGTTTAGGCGCTTCTGTAAGCTGGATGCATAAGCTAAAGCAGTGATTTTTACGGCATCCGCAGTGTCCGGCTTTCAAAAAACAGGTTCTGGCATGGCAGGATAATGCTGAGATGGCTGCCTGAGCCTTCCCTTGGACCAAGATCAAAAGCGTGCAAGAGCTTCCTTGCTTCTATAAATACGGTACATATGGGTACGAAAATGCTGAAAAATACCCTGTACATCATCTTTGGCTATCTTATCATAGCGGTCAGACAGATGAGGGATGAATAGCTTTATACAGTCTACATGGTTTTGCCCGTTGCACAAAAGCTATATGTGGTTGCGCGTTACAGCAGACTTTCCGCTTCAGATCCGGAAAATCACCTGACATAGTTCGCATCGACAAAACCATATTTCTGTGCCTAGTAATTATAAGCAAGTCTGTAGCCGTTCTCGATGTATGTCCGGTGCACAAGAATCGGCTCCCCATTATAGTATTTAACATTCATAAACTTACCGGCAGGTGTAAGCTGCATAACTAAACAGGTGTTCTCAGGAACTATAACAGTCATTTGAATATAATTGTTTTTATCGTGAAGCCAATCTGGTCTGGATCCTCCTGAGACGGTATCAAGTTCTTCAAGATTGATCTTATGTGGTGTAGTACTCATATACTTTCATCCTTTTTTGTCTTTATTGAAGTGTTTCGTAATATTCAATAATATTGCTGTTTTGCACATGATGAGCTGAGTGCAACGCAACAAGAATCCATTATACAATCTTTGTAGGGCCAGATTGTGTGGCCTGATGGTTTATATGAAATCGTCGGAATATCACGGAAAACCAGAAACATGAATGTATCAGAAGACATGAACAAAAGCTTTTAATAGAGAATGATGCACCAGAAATCATTCGCCGGAACATGTTATGCATACTCTGCACATCGTGTAAAAAGCATCCATGTATTTGTTGCCCTACATCATTATATTTTCGATTCCCGAAAATTCAACCGATATAAATATATACAAACGATATGGTTGATACATTTTTTGATATTTGGTAAAATACATATGTGATTACAATTGTCCGCTTTCAGATAAATGGGAATCTATTGAGCGGTTATCCGTTCAGGATTAAGGCGTAAACGGATAACCGGTACTCTTGCTTTTGTTTGTTCAGCTATAGGTTTGCCTAAAACTGGCGCCTGAATACTGTATGAATAAATACTACATGGTTTCTGTGAAAAGTAATTCGCAGATTGATAAGAACTCCGGCTGCCTGCAACTGGAATAAGCTTGTCAGCTTGCAATCAGAAGAGGAGAGGTATATGCATTTATCAGAATTGCTATATCGCATTTTAATACAAGGTGGTTCCTGGCAGACAATTCTCAAAGGTCTTGGAGTAACGGTTCAGATTTCCCTGGCTTCACTTGTGCTGGGAACAATTCTTGGCAGTATTATATGCTTGCTCCGAACACAAAGGATCGGGTGGATCCGCGGCATTGCTTCTGTCTATATTGCCGTTTTGCGTGGCACACCAGTGCTAATGCTACTATTGTTGTTATACTATGGCGTGTTTGCAAGAACAGGTATGCAACCGGTAACAGTGGCTGTTGTTACATTTGCTTTAAATGTCTCGGCGCATGTTTCGGAATTGCTGCGGGCAGCACTACAGGCCTCTGATCATGGACAGGTAGAAGCGGCGAGAACATTAGGATTTTCCGCCTGGAGTGCTTTCAGATTGGTTACATTTCCTCAAGTATTAAGGATTGCAAAACCAGTGTATCAGTCTACAATTGTGAATCTTATTCAATGGACAAGTGTCGTTGGTTATGTGACAATAACGGATCTTACACGTGTCATCAACAATACAGCTTCAAGGACCATGCAGCCATTGTTAACGATCACGATTGGTATGATCATTTACTTGGCGTTGTCTTATTTGGTCTTTGGTTTGTTTGCATTATCTGAACACTTCAAGAAAAAGAAGGAGGCCGCCGCAGCATGAGCCTGATTGAAGTACATGACCTGTGTAAGTCTTTCGGCTCCTTGAATGTACTCCAGAATGTTAATCTAAATGTAGAAGCAGGGGAACGAATTGCTATCATCGGAGGATCTGGATGCGGAAAAAGCGTTTTTCTGCGTTCGCTGGAGCTTCTCGAAAAACCGGACCACGGAAGAATCTTTATTGATGGCGATGAGATTACTGCAAAAGGTGCTGATATTGACAGAATCCGACAGAGTATGGGTATGGTTTATCAGAAGTTCCATTTGTTTTCCGAAATGGATGTGATGGATAATCTATGCCTTGCACCTGTCAAACTTCATAAGTTACCGAGAAAAGAAGCTGAAGCCAAAGCCATGACGTTACTTGCTCAGGTAGGACTTGCATCGCGGGCACATGCCAGACCAGCAGTGCTTTCTGGTGGCCAACAACAGCGAATAGCTATATGCAGATGCCTTATGATGGAACCCAAAGTGCTTTTGTTTGACGAGCCGACCAGCGCATTGGATCCTACCATGGTAGGTGAAGTGCTGGCGGTTATCCGCATGCTGGCCAAGCGTGATATGACTATGCTTATTGTTACGCATGAGATGAATTTTGCGCGCGAAGTAGCCACCAGGGTTTTATTCCTGGCTGATCATGGAATCTATGAGCAGGGAACACCGGAGGAAGTGTTCGATCACCCGAAAGGCGAGAAGACAATTGCTTTTGTACGAAAAATCAAGTACTTTTCTTACGAAATCACAGCGCGGGATTTTGACCTCATGGCTTTTCAGGGTGGTTTACAGATCTTTGGTGAAAAGTATGGTATGAGAACACAGTCTATTCATCGTTTACAGATTTGCTGTGAAGAATTAATCTATGAAATGTTAAATGGCTGTTATAGTGAAAACGACAACATTGATATGGATATCTCAGTAACATATGCTGAAATGGACAAAGCCGTGCAGATCTTGATTCTTTGTGGAGGAAAAGCGTACAATCCATTTCAACAGCCGGATGACGGCTTAGGTGTTACCATTCTTAAGAGAATGGCGCAGAAACTGGATTATCGGCTCGAATCGGGTCGTAATCATATAGAGATTACTATGTAATGGAGGCATTTGAGCAGAGAAAATTCCGCGCTCTGTCCAAAATAATGGAGACGGAATAAGACTTTAAGTATTGATCGAATAAATGGATTGGAGGAACCTCTATGAAAAAACTTCTGTCCTTGGTACTTGGTTTGATTCTTGCTGCAAGTTTGGGAATTCTACCAGCGGCAGCAGAAACCATTCGCGTAGGTGAACTGGTATGGCTGAACAATGATGAAGCTGCACGTACAACGTATATGGATCATTTGTTCGATTACCTTTCTGCTGAAAAGAGTCCTGACGAGGAGTATCAGGCTCCTGATGTTCAGGTTGTTGAATATGAGAATCTGAACAGTATGCTCATGGGTTTAATCAGTGGACAGGTCGATCGCATTACAACATATTTCAGCGTAGGTGCGTATCTGTGTGAACAGAACGAAGGTCTTGAGCTGATGCTGACCAGTCCGGATTATGCTCCCAATGCAAGCCCGGCTTTGATCGCTGCTCTCGTCGATACATATAAAGGGACGGATTTCAGCTTTTTGATGCTGGATTCAAAGACTGAACTCCGGGATTTGTTTAATACAGCCATTCAGTCGATGAAAGACGACGGTAAACTCTATGACATCACGCAGGAACAGATTACAGCCGGCATTATGGGCGAGGAGATTGTTCCTGCGACCATTGATACTATTGAAGGTGCTGATACGATTAAAGTTGCAGTAACTGGTGATTTACCACCTCTTGATTACATAGCAGCTGATGGAACGCCGGCAGGGTTCAATACTGCTGTATTGGCTGAGATTAGCCGTAGAATTGGGAAAAACATTGAGCTTGTAAGCGTTGATGCTGGTGGTCGTGCAACAGCCTTAGCAAGCGGTGCTGTAGATGTTGTGTTCTGGGCGCGTGTGAATACACCCAAGGCAGAACTGAGTACTCAGCTCACAGATGATGAGGTCCAGACGATTCAGTATTTAAGAGAAACATTTGATTCTTTCCGTAATGCCGAGGATGACATTCCTCAGGGAACTATCTATACAGAGCCTTACTATCATGACATATTTGTTGAGGTAATTCCAGAACGCCCTGAAGAAGAGCAGACAGAAGAGTAACACTGTTGCAAAGCGCTTATCAAATCTGTGTTGCCTCCGCTTGATTTGATAAGAAGCATCGTGGTGTTCAAACAGCTTAACTCCTACGATTATTGTGCAGGAAAGGAAGTTACGAAATGAAACGCATTGTTGCATCAGTTTTAGTACTTATTATGGTACTTTCACTTGCTGCTGCTTCTGCAGGCAGCTGGAAACAGGATTCCAAAGGCTGGTGGTACCGTGAAAGTAATGGATCATATCCAGCAAATACGTGGAAGAAAATAAAAAAAGCCTGGTATTATTTTGATGCCAGTGGGTATATGGTAACCGGTTGGTTAAACCAGGGTGGCAAGACGTATCACTTGGCCTCCTCCGGGAAAATGGATACAGGCTGGAAGGAAATAGGTGGTGCCTGGTACTATTTCAACGGTAGTGGTGAGATGGCAAGAAATACAACTATCGATGGTAGACAGTTGGGGTCAGATGGTAAAATGATTCAGGGCTCCAATTCACCAAGTGCAACCAATGTTGAACCAGTAGCGCCGCAGAATCCACCGTCGGTTAATGGTTTTGTTCAGATTAATGGCGAGTGGTATTATTATGTGAATGGAATTGTTTTAACCGGATGGCAAAGATTAAATGGGAAAACTTACTATTTTTACAGCAGCGGCGCCATGGCGCATGATACATGGGTAGGCGACAGCTATTTCGGTTCAGACGGTACACTGACAAGCACAAGACAGAAAGCAACGCAGTATTTGGGCTGGACACAAATTGCCGGTAACTGGTATTACTATTATTCAAATGGCGGAATGGCAATCAATACCTGGATTGACGGAGAGTATTTTGGTGCTGACGGAAAATGGATTCCTAATTACAGCAACTATTATACATACAATTATACTTCAAGAAGCTCGGGAAGCAATGTAGTAGACTATATCTGTTATCCGGTACAGGGCTTGTTCCACAGAAGCCGTAGTTGCAAAAATCTGGCTGGTGCTCCTGAATCTGCATTGATCTATGTCTCCGATCGGGATGATGCATATTCATACCATTGCACTCCGTGTCCTGATTGCAAACCTTGATTTACTGAATAATCAATAATCATATCATAACCAACAGGTGTGGCATCTTCGCGGTTTCTTGTGAAGGTGCTGCACCTTTTTTTGATTGAGATTCAAAGGCAGTACCTGTTAGCCGTAAACGAATGACCGCGGTAATGATGTTTTTTGTGTTGTGAAAGTCGGGTGCTGCTGTGCATGATCAGGAGCATAATCCATGTCTTGAATATGTGTTTATCATTGATACTTCAACCTGTATCACGTGCTTGCAGATTTCAGTATGCTGAAAGAGAATGTACCGATGCAAAGTAAAAAGAAATATTCGATGCCGAATTTCTAGATACCAACATATCACTTCCAGATGTTTCGCTGGATGGAGTCGTGCTGTTGTTATAGTAGGGTCAGCGTTTATAAACGATTCTGAGGTATAACATATGCTACTTGCCCTTTATAGCACTATTCTGTGAAAGTGTAATTATGAATTGTAAAAAACAAAACAGAAACAAATATTGAAAAAGTAGCTGTCACTGGTCATTGCGCAAAGCCATTATTTTAGCTATAATACTGGCCGTTCAAGTGATCCAAGAAAGGGGATTATCCATATGGTTCAGGCGGTTGTTGGTGCAAACTGGGGCGATGAAGGTAAGGGTAAAGTTACCGACATGCTTGCTGATCAAAGCGATATTGTTGTACGATTCCAGGGCGGTGCAAACGCAGGTCACACAATTATTAATGAATATGGAAGGTTCTCACTGCATCTCCTTCCATCGGGTGTATTCCATAAGCAAGTCATTAATGTTATCGGTCCTGGTGTTGCATTAAACATAGAGGCTTTGGAAAAAGAACTGAATGGACTCAAAGAGCAGGGTGTGCCGCAGCCTCAGTTACTCATTTCGGATCGATGCCAGGTATTAATGCCCTATCATGTGGATTTTGACCGGTTTGAAGAAGAAAGATTGGGTAAACAGTCATTTGGCTCCACAAAGTCTGGAATTGCACCATTCTATTCTGATAAGTTTGCAAAGGTCGGAATTCAGGTTTGTCAATTATATGACGAAGCAATACTTCGGGAACGTTTGGCAATCGCTCTGGTAAAAAAGAATTGTTTATTAGAGCATCTTTATCATAAACCTACAATTGACCTTGATGAAATGGTACATATCATGATGGAATATGGGGCTAGAATTAAGCCTTATGTAGCAGATACGACCCGTTTCCTCATGGATGCTGATCAAAAAGGTAAGAAGATCCTTCTGGAAGGGCAGTTGGGTACTTTGCGGGACCCCGATCACGGAATTTATCCATATACAACGTCTTCTTCGCCGCTTGCCGGTTTTGGATGTGTTGGGGCAGGAATTCCACCAACAAGCTTAAAAAAGATCTTTGCTGTAACTAAAGCCTATTCAAGCGCAGTTGGAGCAGGACCTTTTGTAAGTGAAATCCATGGAGATGAAGCCAAGGAATTGCGTGATCGTGGCGGTGATCGCGGTGAATATGGAGCAACTACTGGTAGACCACGTTCTGTCGGCTGG
>AUXO012282289.1_pt1 | contig 12009 bp, 7 predicted proteins | sample 768731 | NCBI WGS metagenome assembly AUXO01 (sample SAMN02715735, study PRJNA202380) | gut metagenome | biome: sheep rumen | host: Ovis aries | place: New Zealand: Palmerston North | reverse complement strand
ATCGATATTTACAGACCGGAATATCAGGATACTGTCGTCACGATCCTGATCACGCTGCAGCACATGATCAGGGACCGCGAGGCCTCCTCATCCGCTTCGGCCGGATCGTCGGCAGGAGAGTAAGGCCTGCGGCCTCAGCCTTCTAAGGGTCCGCCTTCTGCTGTGCAGTAGCTGCGCTCCCTTGCTCCAGCCGCTGTCTGGAATACCTGAGGCAATATTTTTTGACGGGGGACAGAATTACTGGTGGTCTGAAACAATGATTATGGAGGAGGGAGATTTCCTATGCATATCGCTCACATCACGATTCACAGCGCGAAAAAAGAAGAGTCCGCTGCCTTTTTCGAGAAGTTCTGCGGACTGAAGATCCAACGTGTCGTCGGAAACGGGATCACATTCCTTGCGGACTCGGAAGGCGCAACCAATATTGAGATCATACCTGACCCTGACCACGCCGCCGATGTGAATAACCTGTCCATCGGCTTTGTGGTGGAGAATGCGGCGGACTACAGAGAACAGCTTATCAAAGACGGCCTGGAAGCGAGCCCTATCGTCTCCCCGAATCCCTCCGTACAGTTCTTTTTCGTTAAAGACCCGAATGGAGTGCAGATTCAGTTCGTCGAGAATAAATAAGGTGACATTTTGTCCGGCCGGGAATAAGGTGACTTTTGTCCGGCCGGGAATGACGGGCGCGAGGTGGCGTAAGAAAATATGCCAACAGGAGATAAAGTGGAGAAAATAACAGTCAAACTTGACAACACGGAGGACTGCCGTAGCGTTTTGGAGGCGCTTCAGCGCAGAGGGATAGACCTGAATGTGAACTGCGCCGGCATGGGCAGATGCGGAAAATGCAAAGTCCGCTTTGTCAAGAATCCGCCTGCGCCTTCCAATACGGACAAAAATCGTTTTACTGAGTATGAGATAGAAGAGGGAATCCGCCTGGTGTGTACCGCGCGCCCCCAGGATGGGATGATAATAGAGATTTGACATGGGAAAGACCGAATGCAATTCATGCAGTCGGTCTTTTTTAGAAGGAGTTCCCTGGTAGTAGCCAGGAAAAGCTGTAAAAGGGATTTCAGGTGATGGTATTACCTCGGATGGAATTACCTGAAATATGCATTCTGGAAAGAAGGAACTGGGATGATTATTACTGAAGCGGAGAAGATTACTACAGCCCATGGGGTTGTGCCGTAGCTGCGCTCATGTTTTCCCACCATTATGGTGGAAACAAAATCGAAACTGCATTGATATAATGATTTCTAACACATTGATTATTATACTTCGCTCACCATTTCTGTGGAGGTGATTTCAACGTAATTTGTGAAACGCTATGTATTCTTCTGTCAATTTACACAAAAACGTGTTGAACACCACGGCCTACGCTAGTAAATTGTTACAAACTATACTATACTTCATATATTGGAGTTTTGCTGCACATGGCGCAGAACCCTCCTATAATGACATGGACATATGGAATATCTCCAATTGCCCTGTAGAATAATCAATACAAGTCAGCATTCGATTAAGAAAGGGATATAGAACAGATATGGCGAGGGTTGCATATAGTTCATCAAAGAAACAATTCATATATGATTGGGACACAAATCAGTTTATGGACTTGATATGCGAAGGTGCCGCATTGAATCATATAGGGGGGAGCCTCTCGGAAAAGAAATCCTGGGGAAGCAATGCGGCTAAGATCCGAAGTCTTCTGTCTCTGTCCAACTTGCCTGATGACGTTGAGATTGCATTTGAGTACAAATGTCCGCTGTCCGGCCGCATAGATTGTATGTTGTTCGGCTATGGGAAAGATGGACAGAAGCATATCGTTCATATAGAACTAAAGCAGTGGAGTAATGATTCTGTCAGACAGATTTACAACACTGGGGTTTTTGAAGTCTCAGCTTTTGTTGGAGGTACATATCGGCTTCTCTCACATCCTTCGCAACAAGCTCTAAACTATCAACAGAATATTTTAAATTATGTCGCAAAGGCAAACGATGAAGAATCGGAACTTAATGGGTATGCATATTGTTATAATTACAAATATAAAGGAAAGCCCAATGACTTATATGCCAATCAGTATAAACCTGTCATTGAAAAATGTCCCCTAAATGGCTCAGATCAGGTTCTTCAATTTGCAGAAGAGTTGGATCAACTACTATCAGGCGGAAGAGGAAATGAAGTTTTTAGAGAATTCATCTCCTGTGCCATAAGACCTACAAAAAATCTGATCAATGCTGCTGCGAACATCTTTAAAGGTCAAGATGACTTCGTCCTATTAGATGACCAGTTAACAAGCAGCAATATTATCTTCGGAATGATTGAGGAATCGATCAGTAATCCCACAAAGAAAATGGCACTAATTGTAAAAGGCGGCCCGGGAACAGGAAAGACTGTGATTGCATTGAAGGTGATCGCAGAACTGGCAAAGAATTATCCGCATTTGAATTCTTTATATACTACAAGATCAAAGGCATTACGGAACACATTAAGAGCAAAACTTAGAAATGTTTCTACCGTTGCGACTTCGAGCGCCGATGGATTGATAAGAAACATTTATGATTTCAAACCGTCTCATTTTGCTGAAGGCGAAGTTGACGTGCTTTTAATTGATGAGGCACATCGTATTCGCAGGTCTTCAAACTTTATGACTGATAAAAGCGATGAACAGACATATTTGACGCAGGTGATGTCGCTTTTATACTGCGCAAAAGTTTGCGTTTTCTTTATCGATGACCATCAGGGAATCAACAAAGAAGAAATCGGACGTTCAATAACAATTGAAGAAGCTGCGTTGAATTATGCTGAACGACTCAAAGCGGAAACAAATGATTTTTCCTTGATGCTCGACAAAGAGAAAAAGAAGGAAGAAAAAGCGACGTCTGAGTTGGAATTATTGATTGAACAGCAGAACTCCATCAACAGTGATGACTATTTAAAAAGATTTAACCGCCTGAAAAAGAGGATATCAAACTATCAAAAAAAACTCTCCAAGGCCTATCAACTCAATGATGTGAAGTCGTCCGTTTCCATCGTAGATGTTAAGTCAATTGAACTCGTCTCCCAATTCAGATGCAACGGATCAGATAATTATCTTGATTGGCTGGATGCAGTTTTATATTAACATTCCGAAGAAGTCAGAGATATAAGGATTAATCCAGAAGATGAATACTATTTTGAAGTATGCACGTCTCCACAGGAACTTGAAAAGAAAATCCGACAGTTGAATATGCCTCCTGATAATCCGAAACAAGTAGCCAGGCTGGCCGCGGGCTATTGTTGGACCTGGTCTGAAAAACTGCAGCCGAATGGAGACTTATACAAAGATGTCAAAATCGGTGACTGGGAAATGCCATGGGAAACAAACAATATTCAGGCAAGGCCCCCGTTCAATCAGAAATATGCCCCAAGCGCAGATTTATGGGCCTCTCACCCAATGGGAATTAATCAGGTTGGCTGCATTTTTTCAGCGCAGGGATTCGAAGTTGATTATATAGGGGTTATATTGGGTCCTGATATTTGTTTTAATGAAAAGAGCGGTTGGATCACCGGCGTGAAAGGACATACACATAGTGTCAGCAATTCTGATGACGCTTTCGATGAGCATATAAAAAACATTTATAGAGTTCTGATGTCAAGAGGACGTAAAGGATGTCTGATTTACTGTGTTGACAAAGCGCTGGAAAGGTATTTCCAGTTACTTTTAAAATCCCATACTTCTGGAAAATAGATAATCTGCTCTCTGAGGCGAAAAGAATCGCCCAGTGCATATTTGTTTTATCGGATTTCTGGTGGTGTGTAGCCATCCTTTTTGCGGGGAATCAATAATCAGGAGGAAAGAATATGGTTCGAGCTGAACTGGAGTATAATCCATATCTATTGGAAACGATCGTGCGGTTTAATGGCAATCCGCCCAGAATAAATAGTTTGATTGAGAGATATCAGGAAGATAAGCTCCAGACATGGATTGGAAAAGTACCTGATTTTTTCTATGATGAAATGAATGGGTACTATTTTGAACTGGATTTTTCCGGAACAAAATTGGATTTTGAAGAGCTGCAAAAATCATTTAAGCAGGCTGGAGTTGGTAAAAACTTAGTTCAGCTCTTTCATAAAGGGGAACTTGGGAGTCGCCATGAAAAAACAATTGCTATTTCGAGCTTTATGAAGTGGCTGGAAGAGAACCCAAACAGAAAATTTGATTATTCTGATTTCCTCGAAAAGAATAGAAATATCTTTGATAATTCTTATCCATTTGTTGTCATAGGAGGGACTGTAGCAGCAGGTGACTTGTTTGCTGACATAGAGGTGTCTATAGATAATGTCGAAACTGTTGATGAACTTCAAAAGACTGACCTGCACAGCACTCCGATTCTGTTTTATTTGGATAGAAAATCAGCCAGATTGCTACAGCATAATCTGCTTGGATTATTAAAGAGAACAGATGTTGTTCAGGAACAATTATTCTTCCTTATTGAGCCTGCTCTTTTAGAGAAACTTAGAAGAGTAGTTCAGGATCTTGGTGTCAAAACCCCAAAAATAGTATCCGCCGTAAATGACAATGACATAAGCAGATACATAGAGCTGTTCCCTATTTCGGAATACATATATGAGGCGATAAAGGCTTTTGAAATTGAAGCTGAAAATTTGGGAAAGATTCTGAAAGAAGAAAATCTGCAAAGTGAAATTACAAATAAGGATATTTATGAACAGATCCAGACTCTGGATGACATTCTGACCAGGCTGAAGACTTCAAAAGATATGTTTGCGGGCAGGGGAAAGCTTGATTTTCCAACAGAATTTATCTCAGCTAAACAGTCCCTGATAGAGGGGATTGATCAATGGAAAAAGAAAAAAACGAAAATCACAAGGAGTGAAGAGGCATCTACTTTATCATCGGAACTACAGGAAGAAGTAAACCGCTTGTTTGAATCATTCCAAAAAGAAGTTAAACAGACTTATGCGCTGGAGTCTGCATCAATTTTGGGAACATGTGATGAATGTTTCCGGAATGCAAAGTATCAGGAAGATTCTATACAAATTGAGGATGACATCTTACCTCTGTCTGAGTATTCAGTCCCGGAGATGGTCTCTGAGTTGATGAGCATTAAAGACGAAGAATATGTTATGCCAAAGGAAGATTTCTTTGGAAAGTTGTTTAAAACATCTTCTATAGAGCCTGAACAGCAGCCTGTTCTTGAGACTACGTTTTACTGTGAAAAGTGGCGCGCTCACGCTGTCAGTATTGTGGAACCTATTGCAGAGAAGATGATTCAAGAAGCATATTCTTCTTTGAGTCAGTATTCCGCAAAAATATCTGCAATCTATATGACCAGAGTTGATGTTCTTATTCAGGAAGTGACCAGCAAAAGAGAACTGACTGCGGCACAATTGTCTAAAGATGAACAGCTTCTGCAGGCAGATAACAACTGGCATACAGCATTCTGCGACAAACTCCACGAGATAGAAAGGTCCTGATAAATTATGAATGAATTGCAAAAACAGGAAACAACGGAAGTTCTCGTACAGGAAATGACAATGGAAAACCGTCTTGCAATCATTGAAGATGGAATCCGAAAAAAATATCTTGCAAGATTAAGTGAAATGCAGATTGTACCTGCAGGACAATTGCTGCCTCTTGAGGAGGATCTGATTCAGAATATTCGTCTGTATCATGTAACAGAAATGGTTTATGAGAAGGGTGAACCGGTTACAGATAAGTTCACAACGGTGTTCAACACATTGTCCACTTACAATGCAACTGCATTCATTATCATGGATTCAGACGGACGTAAAACAGATTTTTATGTAGGCGTCCGCAATACAGAAACTGATGAATCGCAGAAACGTTCGACAGTAACATTGGGAGACACATTAAAGAACACTTTAATAGGTCATTTTCCCGGCATGAAAATTGAAAGAAGGGATAGAAGACATATTGCAGTTTTATCTGACAAAATCCTTCGTCAGCAGAACGTTGCTTCAGTAAGTGTGGTCGGAGACAATAAATCAGCTTCGGACCAATCAAATGAACAGTTTGTTCAGGGCATAGAAAAACTGGCTTTGGCTATGAGCGGCAGACAGTTCATAGGGATTATTCTGGCTGAAAGTCAGTCTCCTCAAATGGTTCAGATGCTTCGTAAAGAGTACCAGGATCTGTATACAAAATTGTCTCCGCTCCAGAGAGTTCAGCTTTCGGAAAGTACTTCTCAAACAACTTCCAGAAGTAAATCGTTTGCGGAAATGAATGGGAAGCAGCGTGCTGCTCTTCTTGGAGGGGTTATGGCATCCCTCGGCGGAGTGATTGGAGGAGCTATTGTCGGCGCACCTGCCGCAGGAATAGGACTTACAGGCGGCGCGATGGTCGGCGGACAGATTGCCGGACAGCTCAGTGGATTTCTTAATACGCTGGCACCCAGTGAACAGCAAAGTGACGCTTATAGTACTTCAACCTCTACTACAACAGAGAATAAGGCTATTACAGACATGCTCCAGATGCTCGATGATTCTTTGAAACGGACCAGGGAGTTTGACAGCTATGGGATGTGGAACATTGCTGCTTATTTTTTATCTGATGATATGTCTGCGGCAGAAATCGCCGCAAGTAATTATCGTTCACTGATGAACGGCGAGAATTCAGGAAGGGAAGTATCAGCAATCAATTCCTGGAGAAGCAATAATCCCGGAACAGTCGGGAATTACTATGATCTGACCACTTATTTATCACGTTTCTTACACCCTCAATTCTATTATGGGAGAAATGGAGATATCAGCGTTCTGACAAACGCCGCAACAACTATAACCGGGAAAGAACTTGGACTTCATATGGAGCTTCCCAGAGCAACCGTATCAGGTCTGCCGGTCATTGAACATGCTGAATTTGGGAAAGAAGTCACCACCTATCATCTGTTCTCCAGGGACGAGGAGAACCGCCCCGAAGAGCGAATGACACTTGGAAGAGTTTTTGATCTCGGGCAGATTACGAACAAAATAGTTGAGCTGGACAATAAAAGTCTGAACATGCATACCTTTATTACGGGATCAACAGGGTCCGGAAAAAGTAATACAGTATATCAGATGCTGGCGGAACTCCACCAGGATCGCATTCCTTTTCTTGTCGTTGAACCGGCAAAGGGAGAATATAAGGATGTATTTGGACATTGGAGCGATGTAAATGTTTATTCAACTAATCCAAATGTTGCAGAACTGGTTAACATCAATCCCTTCCGTTTTCCAAAGTCTATACATGTTTTGGAGCACATTGATGGTCTTGTTGAGATTTTCAGTGTCTGTTGGCCAATGTACGATGCTATGCCTGCTTTCTTCAAGGACGCAATTCTGCGTTCGTATGAGGCAGTGGGATGGGATCTCGGCTCTTCAACCTTTGAAGGAGGTAAACCTGAGTATCCTGACTTCGAGATCCTTGTTGATCAGCTAAATGAACTCATAGAGAGATCCGATTATGCCTCGGATATCAAGTCAAACTATCGAGGTGCACTGATCACGCGTGTGAAATCCCTGACAGTGGGACTGAATAAATTTATCTTCACAACTGAGCAGACCCCATATCGGAAACTGTTTGATGAAAACTGCATACTTGATATCAGCAGGATTAAATCAACTGAGACGAAAGCTCTGATTATGGGGCTGATAGTTTATATTCTGAATGAATATCGTGTTGATCAGAAGTCAGGGAATAATAATGGACTAAAACATGTTACAGTTCTGGAGGAGGCACATAATCTCCTAAAGAATACTACAGGGGGCGGTGAGTCTGCCTTGATTGGAAAATCAGTTGAGATGCTGACTCAGACTATAGCGGAGATCCGTACATATGGAGAAGGTTTTATTATTGTTGATCAGTCCCCCTCTTCTGTCGATATAGCTGCTATAAAAAATACAAACACAAAGGTTGTACTAAGAACGCCTGAAGCGAATGACCGGGAAGCTGTCGGACGTTCGATAGGTTTGACCGCAGATCAGGTCAATGAGATAGCGAAGCTTCCGAGCGGGGTGGCGGTGGTTTATCAGAACAACTGGGTAGCACCGGTCCTTACAATGATCAATAAGGCGAATGTGATTGAGAAACCATATATTCCGCAGAACAAAACTATAATCCGAACGGTTGGCTCTGCCAGGATGCTTTTGATTCGTATGCTCATGCAGCCTTGGATGGGGAGAAAGAAGATTGGTGAAAGAGAACTTCGTGATTCTTTAAAAGTTTTACCTGTAAGCCGGGAGACAAAAAAACAGATCAATACACTTATCGATAGTTACTCATTATGTAATGGGGTGCTCGCCTGGAAAGAATCGGAATTGCCCAGACTTCAGAAACTGGTTCAGGATGTTATAGGGATGCAGGATAATGACTTTACTAATATTATGACTTCGGAAGAATTGCAGAGATATGTCAAAAGTAAGCTTAGAAAATGCACGCAGAGAGAATTGGAAGATGTCTGCTATATTCTGACTTCAAAGGAGTGAACGGATATTATGAATTTTGATATGTTTGAATCCAGTTCATTGGATAATGTATCTTTTGATTTACACGATCGTATGTCTGCTCTTCGAAGTAGTTTCGATAGCAGTGTTAAATCACAATATGGAACGTATATGGATGTACCAGACAGCTTTGACGGAAACATCGCTAACTGGCTTGGAACTAATATGACCGAAGCTGTGACAGAGATTGCTTCAATCAGGTCAGCGGTAATGGATTCCGCACAGCGAATGTATAACGGGATTGATTTTGGAGATGGGAGTACAACACTTGGGCTAAGAGATATTCATAAGTGGAAAATACACAATGATTATAAAACACAGAATATAAATCAACATGCAGGCTATGCGGCTGAAGTGATTAGTACAGCGAAGGAGAACATGTCTGCAAAGCTGGAAAAAACCGGTATTAAAACTTATCGAGCAGATGACCGGCCTGATTTATACCCAAGAAATGACCAGTATGTCGATAAAATCAGAGTCAATAGTGAAGGAGATATCATTGAAAGAATTCAGGTGAAATTTGTAGGGGATTCCCCTGAAAAGTGCCTTTCTAAAATGATGTCCAAAAAGTTCGATAAATTTTTTAACGATGGAAAAGTTGATAAGGTTGAGGTTCCTAAAGATTTCTATGATAGGATGAAAGAACTCAACTCGGAAAAAATGAAAAGTCTTGAAAAACAAATTCAACATCTAAAAGAGAATGGAAATCAGGAGGCTTTACAGAAGAGAGAAAATCAGCTGGCCAGATGTCAGAAGATAGACAGCATGCTTGAAAAAAGTACTGTTACAAAAGCTGAAGCACGAGAGGCAGTGCTGCATCCACGCAGATATACCTCAAAGCTTTTTGCTCCAGATACTTTTAGGAAGAGTCACGAAGCTGGTATGGAAAGCGCTGTTATAGCTGCTTCGATTACAGCAGCAGTATCTACAGTTGATAATGTCTCAAAGGTTATGGAGGGCGAAATAACTCCCCAGGAAGCTTTCATTGATGTCGCAAAGGATACCGGAGTTGCAGGCGGTATTGCGTATGGCACGGTATTTGTTAGTACTGCTGTTTCACAGACTATGTCTGCTTCGAGTCATCAGTTAATCAACTCGCTCGGTAATTCGGGCGTTCCTGCAGTAGCTATCTCTTTCGGAGTTCAGTCCTTTGATTCAATTATTGATTACTCCAATGGCACAATTGATGGGAAACAATTGGCCTATGATCTGACCGAAAACGCTGCTCAGGTAGGAGGTAGCATTGTTGGATCCGCTCTTGCAGGGGCTGCTGTCGGATCTGTCGTCCCTGGTGCTGGTACAGTTGTTGGCTTTGGAGCAGGTCTGGTGGGCGGAATGGTAGGCTGTGCTGTTGCATCGGAAGCATACGCTTCTGCAGTTGAATTTGGAGGCGAGCACGTTGATGTTATTGCAGACAAAGCCCAGGAAATGGCTTCACGAACAATAGACATTGCCAAAGAGACGATTCCGGATAAGGTTCCTTCAATTGCCGCCTCCTTAAATGATTTTGCCGTAAGCAATAATCTCCCTTTCAGAGTATAGTTACATGACTCTGTAAGCCTGTTATTTGCTCAAGTAATATATGCCTTAATAAAGGGAGTATGGTGTAAGGGGCATTTCGTCAGATCCCTATAATCCTGCAAGTGTTGAACGCCGATTTGCCTGCGCCGAATGCGTCAGCCCGCATGGACTGGTAACGTGGATTAATCAATGAAAGAAGAAATTGAACGCATAAAAAAGATGATGGATTGATTTCTATAGTGCAAATTGAGAAGGTTAAAATACTGATAATCCCTGACAGCTGGATACAGCAGAATGTGGAGGCGAGCCATGTTGAACATAAATGAAGGATTATATCTCGGCGTCGACGGCTGCAAAGGCGGCTGGATCACCTGTGTTCTGGATCATGGTGATCTGCGCATGGAGCGCCATGATTCTATTGAGGCATTGGTAAAAGCCTATCCGGAGTTTGATGCCTTTCTGATCGACATGGCGATAGGACTTCAAAGCAGGACGGACCAGGTGAGACCGGATAAACAGGCCCGCAAAGAACTGGGGCCGAAAGCATCATCGATCTTTCCGATTCCCTGCCGGCAGGCTGTATATGCTGATACGGAGGAGGAACAGAAGCTGGCCAATCTCAGGGTTCTCGGTAAGAGCCTTGCGAAGCAGACTGTCAGTATCATCCCGAAGATCCGGGAGCTGGATGAATTCCTGAGGAAGCACCCGGAGTACAAAAACAGGATTCTGGAAAGTCATCCGGAAGTGGCTTTTGCAAGGCTGAAGGGGTCTGTTGTCCTGACCCGGAAGAAAGAATATACGGGTTTTTCGGAGAGGGCAGGGATCCTGAAAAAGTATCTGCCTGAAGAATCGCTGCTAGGTATGAGAAATCAGGCCAGGCAATTCGAGTGCAATCCGGATGACCTTCTGGATGCAGCCTGTCTGGCAGTGACAGCTGCGTTGTCTGCCAAAGGCATGTGTGAAACCATCCCCGGGAATCCGGAACCGGAACAGGACGATGAAGGCCTGTACATGAAAATGACAGTCCCCAAAAAGTGCATCGCGTCTTCTTCCAATGGCGCGAAGGCTGCTGTCGTGACCGGCGGGGCCAGCGGGATCGGAAAATGCATTGCGGAAGAATTCCGGAAGCAGGGCGTAGAGGTCTATGTGATCGATAAAGCAGCCGGCAGTCATTACGTGGGCGATCTCTCCGATCGTGCGGTCCTGGAGGCCTTTGCGGAGAAGGTGATCCGTGAGTCGGGCGGCGTCGATTACCTCATCAATAATGCTTTGCCGCTGATGAAGGGAATAGACGAGTGCAGTTATGAGGAGTTTCAGTATGCCCTGGCAGTCGGTGTTACTGCGCCGTTTTACCTGTCCAAGCTGTTTGCCCCGTATTTCCGGGAGGGGGCCTGTATCATCAATATCTCCTCGTCCCGTGACCGGATGAGCCAGCCGCAGACTGAGAGCTATACGGCGGCAAAGGGCGGCATTGCCGCGCTGACGCATGCCCTGGCGGCCAGCTTTGCCGGCAGGGTCCGGGTAAATTCCATTTCCCCGGGCTGGATCGATACAGCTTACACGGTCTATGAAGGGCCGGACGCTCTGCAGCAGCCTGCCGGCCGTGTCGGCAATCCGATGGATATTGCCAGCATGGTCCTGTTCCTTTGTTCTGATAAGGCAGGATTCATTACCGGGGAAAATATCTGTATCGACGGGGGGATGACAAAGCTGATGATCTACCATGATGATCAAGGCTGGACTTATACACCGGAGCGATAAGGAAGGCAGGTAAAATATAATTCCCGGTTTTCAATGCGATATTTCCCACTTCCCACTTTTGGCATGCACCACTGCCGGATTCTTTCCTGAAAATAGAAAAACCCTTCACCACAGCTCTGATCCGGTCTGGATCCGCTTGTTCAGCGCCATGGTGAAGGGTTTTTCCACATAAAGGGGGAGTATGAAAATCTATTTTGGAAAGCTGGAAGTTCGCTATGAAGGAAA
>AUXO012504229.1_pt1 | contig 12011 bp, 11 predicted proteins | sample 768731 | NCBI WGS metagenome assembly AUXO01 (sample SAMN02715735, study PRJNA202380) | gut metagenome | biome: sheep rumen | host: Ovis aries | place: New Zealand: Palmerston North | reverse complement strand
AATTTGGAAGAGGTTAAATGAAAGTTTTATTAACTGCGACAGTTCAAAGTCATATATGCCAATTTCATAAACCTTTAGTGGAAGTGCTCCACGCGCACGGGTGTGAAGTACATGTGGCGGCAAGAGATAATCTTGCAGAGAAAAACGGTTTAAAACTTGATTTTGTCGATAAAGTGTTTGATGTGCCGTTTTCCCGTTCACCGAAAAGTCCCGATAACCTGAAAGCAAAAAAGATATTAGAGCAGATTATCAACGAGGGCGGTTACGATATTATCCATTGCAATACACCTATGGGCGGTATTGTGACAAGGCTTGCCGCAAAAAAAGCGCGCAAGAGCGGCACCAAGGTGATTTATACGGCACACGGCTTCCATTTTTATGAAGGTGCACCGAAGAAAAATTGGTTAATTTACTACCCGATAGAAAAGTATTTTTCTCGCTTAACGGACAAGCTGATTACCATTACTCGTGAAGACTATAAATTAGCAATAGAAAAGTTCCATTGTAAAGTGGCGCATATGCACGGTGTAGGCGTGGATGAAAAGCGTTATTTCCCGGTTGATGAAGCGGAGCGGATTTGTTTAAGGGAGAGAGAGGGCTACCGCCCCGACCAAAAACTATTACTTTGCATTGGGGAATTATTGCCAAATAAAAATCAAATAATGGCAATTCATGCCATGCAGGAAATTGTAAAGCAATATCCGGATGCTATTTTGTTTATTGCCGGCAACGGACCGGAAGAAGAAAACCTAAAAGCGGAAATCGCTGCTTGCGGGTTAGAAAATAATGTAAAAATGCTCGGTTATTGCACTCATTTAGAGGACTATCAACACATTATTGATGTGCAGCTTGCTTGCAGTTACCGCGAGGGGTTGCCGCTCAATTTAGTGGAATCTATGCTTTCCGGCAATCCGGTGGTAGCAAGTGTTAATCGAGGGCATAAAGAATTAATCCGTGATAGCGAAAACGGCTTTTTAGTGCCAGCAGGCGATGCACATGCCATGGCGCAAAACATTTTAAACATTTTGAAGGATGAACAAGCAGTAAAAGAGATGAGCCAAAAGGCATATGATTTTGCTATGCAGTATTGCTTTGGCTCGGTAAAAAAAGAATTGGAAGATATTTATTTTGGAAATGAGTAATAAAAAACCGCTGATTTCGGTTTTAATGGGAATCTATAACTGTGCTGATACTTTACAAAAAGCAGTTGCGTGCATTCAAGACCAAACTTATGACAATTGGGAACTGATTATGTGTGATGATTGCTCGGCAGACAATACCTATGCGGTTGCTTGTGAATTGGCGCAGCAGGATGAAAGAATCCGCGTTTTGAAAAATGAAAAGAATCTGACATTGGCGCCCACTCTTAATAAGTGCTTAAAGGAAGCACAGGGAGAGTATATTGCTCGCATGGATGGGGACGATACCTGCTCCCCGGAGCGCTTCGAAAAAGAGTTGGCATTTTTGGAAACTCATCGGGAATTTGCAGTTGTGAGCTGCAGTATGTCTCTTTCAAACGAAACCGGTATTTTTAGAATAATTGAACACAAGCCGGAACCGGAGCTTAAAGATTTCCTTTACAGAAATCAACATTGCCATGCTCCCTGTATGGCAAGGACAAGAGTCATTAAAGCCATTGGCGGCTACAGCGAGGCAAAAAGTCGCCGGCGTGTGGAAGATTATGATTTATGGGTGCGCATGTATTTGGCGGGTTTTCGCGGTTATAATTTGCAAGAAGTGTTGTATGATATGTTTGATGCGGAAGCAGCATTAAAACGCAGAAAGTTTTCTAACCGATTAAATGAAAGCCGCGTGATATTGGAAGTATGCAAAAACACAAAAGGTTTACATTACCACCGAGCTTTAATGCCGCTTATAAAGTGGCTGATCCCAACATCGCTTTACAAGCATTTTCACAGAAAATAAAGGGGAGTAAATGACTACTTATTTTGTTACATGGGGTGCTGTGGCACTTTTGGCTATGGTTGCAAAGCAAACAGACTTTCAGTTTGGGGAAGAGCTATCCTATAGCAAGGTGAGGCATGCAACAACAGCTAAAATATTTTTCTTTCTGGCTTGCGCAGTTTTGGTTTTTGTTGGTGGCTGCCGATATTTTATTGGTGCTGATTATTATGCGTATTATACTTTTTATCGGGAATATGCAGAGTCATTTTTTGAAAGACTACGCGGATTTGATGAGCCCGGGCTGAGTTTCGTTTTTTGGTTGACTACTAAAGCTTGGAATGATGGCTTTGCTTGCATCTTTGTAGTAGATGCTATTATGATTTTGTTGGTGCTTAAGGTGTTGCGAGATAATACAGATAATATTGCAGTCGGAATTATTTTGTATGCCATGATTTGCTGGACCGGCACTTTTAACGGTATGCGGCAGGCATTAGCAGTTGCGGTTTTCTTTTGCGGCTTTCCCTACCTTCGAGACAAGAAAATCATAAAATTCGGCATCTTCGTATTTCTTGCCTTTCTTTGCCACAAATCTGCTCTGGTGATGGCATTGTTATATTTTGTGGTTCACCGAAAAATAGATGCAAAAAATATCATTATTTTAGCAATCGCATCCGTTGCGGTCATTTATTCATATGACAGGGTATTTGATTTTACCAATGAATTGTTGGATAAGGAGTTAGATACGGAGGGAGCGTATATTTCTCGTTCCGTAAATATATTAAGAGTGGCAGCTAATATGGCACCGGGCATCTATTTTGCAGCAAAGAACTGGAAGAGAGAAGCGGATGAAAGAAGCACATTTTATCTTAATTTACTAATCATTCACGGGTTGATTGCTATAGTTACACTTAATAGTGCATATTTGGCAAGGTTAAATATGTACACAGCGCCCTTTATAGTAATATCTATTTGCGAGTTAGTAAAGAGAGAAAAAGAAAACCGCACGATTACTGAAATTATTGCTATTATTTTATATTTTGCTTTCCAAACCTATCAAGTGTACAATAGTGTGGATTTAAGCCCATTCAAGTGGATTTGGGAAAGATAAACGAATATAAATTTTCAGGGAAGCTAATATAAAATGGGAGTTGTTATGAAGCCATTAATCAGTGTGATTGTACCGGTTTACAAAGTAGAGCAGTATATAGAACGTTGCATAGAAAGTATACTTCGGCAAACCTACAAAAATATTGAAATTATTTTAGTAGATGACGGTTCACCCGATGCTTGCGGTGTGATGTGTGATAAATACGCGGCGAAAGATAGTCGGATTCGGGTGATTCACAAAGAAAACGGCGGCCTTTCCAGCGCCAGAAATGCCGGAATGCAAACCGCAAAAGGAGAATATATCTGCTTTGTAGATAGTGATGATTGGTTAGATAAAACCTTTGTTGAGGTTTTAGAAGCACTATTAACCGAGAAACAAACTGATTTTTCTGCGTGTCGCTTTTGCGAGGTAATAGAGGGTAACCCGGTCCCGCAAAATAAAGCAAGCAAAGCACCACAGTTATTTGAAGAGAATTTAATGCGCAATGCCATTATTGATGATACTTATGCCGGCTTTGCCTGCAACAAACTGTTTAGGGCGGATATTATTCATGAAAACGGACTTCGGTTTGATGAAAAAATATTTAACGGAGAAGATTTACCCTTTACTATTGAATATTTAAAACACTGCAGGAAAGGGGCATATGTACCCTCTGAATTATATTTTTACAATATTCGCCCGCAAAGCATTACTACCAGCAGGCAGTTTTCCGAGAGGGCATATACCATTCTCTACGCAAGAGAAAAAGTGTTGGCAATGCTGGAGAAGTATGCTCCTGACTGCGTGGATATTGAAATGGCGGCATACCTTTCACATTTAATCAAAATGAAATATGTGCTCGAGCCGATCAAAGTGGAGCAGGCAGAAAAATATGCGGAAGTTTCGAGGAAGCTCAAAGAGAATCAAAAAGGGATTCTTTCACTGCAAGGGGTTTCCGCAAAATCGAAGTGCAAGCTGTTTGCCATGGTGCATTTCAGTGGCATTTTTGGCAAAATATACAGAGGAAATAAATTATGAAAATAGGCAATATCACCTTCCACGGTGCGCATAATTACGGCTCGGTTTTGCAAGCATATGCGCTCAAAACCTTTGTGGAGAACTTAGCCGCAGAAAAGGGAACAGAGTGTGAATACAGCGTGCTGAATTTCAGAACCGATTTTCAAAAGGCGTTATATTCTCGCCCTGTGTTTAATTCACCAAAAAATGCATTAAAGCGCTTGATGTATCTTCCATACCAAAAGAAGCTGGATGTGCAAAACCAAAAGTTTGAGGCATTTATTGCCGAAAATCTCAATTTAAGCGAGGAGTTTTCTACAGAAAATGAATTGCCGGTTTTGGCAGATAATTGTGATGTGCTGCTCGCCGGCAGTGACCAGATTTGGAACATTCGCGCGCGTGATTTTTCATTTGCCTATTTGTTTGAAAACTGCACACCGAAAAAAGTGTCTTATGCAACAAGTTTGGGTCCGCTGGAAATTGACTGGTCACAGTATGATAAAGAGCGGTATGTGAATGCGTTAAAACAATTTACTTGCATTTCTGCAAGGGAGGAAAAAAGCAGACAGATGCTTGCGCAAATAGCACCTGAAACAGTAGTCGATGTATTAGTGGATCCCACTTTATTGTTAGATGTAAGCGAGTGGCGGCAGATTCAGTCGCAAATGAATGTAAATGGCGGCAAATATATCTTGTTTTACTGTTTAGAGCCGACGAGGGAACATATTCGGTTAGCAAAGCTCCTTTCTAAAAAAACAGGCATGCCGGTAGTGGCAACGGCATATAGGGGAAAGAAAGATTATTTTAATCCGTTTGTGAAGCAGTACGATGCCGGACCAAGAGATTTTCTCTCACTGATTGACCATGCATCCATCGTGCTCACCTCTTCTTTTCACGGTACGGCGTTTTCACTGATTTACGGTAAACCGTTTTATGCGATAGACGGCATGAAGGATGGCAGAATCAGTAATATTCTTCGTTTGTCACATGCCGAGAGAAATGCTATTGCACTGAATGCGGCGGATTTTGAAAACGAACCGCAGGCGGCAGATATAAGGGCATGGATTAAAGAACAGCGAAAAACCAGCCAAGAGTATCTGACAGCAGCATTAGGTTTGTAAAAAAGGTTTAAAGGAAACTTTCAAATGGGTATGAATGAAAATATAAAAATCAGCGTTATTGTTGCAGTTTACAATACAGAACCTTTTTTAAAAAAATGTTTGGAGTCTATTACAGAGCAAACATATCATAACCTCGAAATCATCCTAATAGATGACGGTTCTACCGATTCTTCGCCTGCAATTTGTGATGCATATGCTGCGAAAGATTCACGCATTACCGTGAGCCACCATGAAAACAGGGGGCTTTCCGCAGCGCGCAATGAGGGAATTCGCATGGCAACAGCAGCCTACATTACTTTTGTAGATAGTGATGATTATATTGAGCCGGATACCTATGCATTGGTTGCTGAAGGGATTCAGCAATACACACCCGATTTGCTGTTTTTTCGGGAAAAGTCGGTTGATTTAAGTGGAAAAACCATTTATGTGCATGGAGAAACACCTACCGGTGAAATTCAGCTAAAAGACAGTGCGTTTGCGCAGGAACGCATTATCGGGCAACAAATCAACGGCATGTGTGATAAAGTTTACCGCGCAGATATTCTCAAAAATGTACATTTTGAAGAGGGAAAAGTGCACGGTGAGGATTTTCTTTACAATATCACAGCTTTAAAACAGGTAAAAACGGCTGTTTTTATAGACAAAATACAATATAGCTATGTTACAAATCCAAATTCGGTAACACGCAGAAAGTTTACACCCGAGATTTTTAATCAAATGTATTTTAAAGATATGGTGGCAGAAGTTGCTGCCGAAAGCTTTCCGGATTATGCGGCGATTTGCCAAAAAAGGGCGTTTTTGGCAAGGTTGCACACATGCAGACCGATTTATAAAGAGCGTTTAGAGCAGCAGTATGCCGATAGGTTGGAAGAAATCAATCGCTATATGAAAGCAAAACATAGCGAAGTGGTTTTAAATAGGGTTGAGAGTACAGAATATTGGCTTTATTTTCACTCAAAGCCATTGTATAAAATATTCTTAAAAATTGTAGGAATGAGAAAACATTAAGGAAGGAAAAATTATGAAAATATTTGTTGTTGGTGCACATTTAGATGATATCGAGCTCGCCTGCGGCGGGACACTTGCCAAAGCTATTGAAGCGGGGCATGAGGTAAAGACTGTAATCATGAGTCAATCGGGCTATACCAATTTTGATGGCAAGCAGATGCGAAAAAACGATGATGCTGTTGCAGAAGGCACCAATGCTTTGCATGCATTAGGTGTTACGGATATTGAAATATTGGATTTTCCGACAAAAGACATTCCCTACCACTCCTCTGTGATTGAGGCAATTGATCAGCGTATTTCGGAATATGACCCGGATGTGATTTTTTGCCATCATCCTTTTGATACGCACCAGGCACATGTGGGCGTAAGCAAATCTACCATATCGGCAGCAAGGCGAAAAAACACCATTTTTATGTTTGAGCCGATTGCGCCTTCAGGAAGGAGTTATGTGCCGTTTAAACCGCAAATGTATGTGGATATCAGTGAAGTAATGGATAAAAAAATAGAGGCACTGAAACTGCACACAACCGAGTATCACAAATTTGGTGAAGAGTGGATTACCGGCGTTACCTGTCGCTGTGGTTTTAGAGGTTACGAAATCGGCACGAAGTATGCAGAAGCGTTTGAGGTGCTTCGTTGCGAATTAGACTTCGGAAAGAAGGGCTTATTATGATTATTACCATTCATCAGCCCGAGCATTTACCATGGCTTGGCTTTTTTAACAAGCTTTCTAAAGCAGAAATATTTGTGATTTTGGATAGCGTGCCTTACCGGAAGAATTATTTTCAAAATCGCAATAAGATTATTGGTTCTAACGGGGAACAGTATATCGGTATTCCGACTGTGAATGTAGGGCACATTGAAGGCACTATCGCCACTACAAAAATCGCGATAGACGGGAATGCAAAGTGGAAAACAAAATATTTGAACACAATTAGAATGAGTTATGGCAAGCACCCCTATTTTAATGAGGTGTTTCCGATTTTAGAAACTGCTATTATGATGGAGACCGATTTATTGGCGGATATCAATATTGCTATTTTCACTTCTTTTGCAGAAAAAATGGGCTTTAGTCCAAAATATGTACGCTCAAGCACATTAGATGTTAGTGGCGCAAAATCAGACTTAATTTTAGATATATGTAAGAATTTGAAGGCAGATACCTACATTGCGGGTCCCAGCGGCAGAGATTATTTAGATATGCAGAGCTTTCGCAATGCGGGAATTAGGGTTGTGTTTAATGATTACAAACATCCCGAATATCCGCAAAGAAAAACAGAAACATTTGTGCCGTATATGTCTGCATTAGATTTATTGATGAATTGCGGCTTTGAAGAGGGCAGAAGAATTATCCTTGAGGGCAACGAAGGCGTTAGCGAGGAATAACAATCGAAATGAACATATTAATTATTTCACATTTTTATGAGAAGGATGGTGTAATGGGTTCCGTTCGGTGGACAAGTTTTGCACACCGCTTGGCAAAAAAGCATAATGTGTTTGTTGCGACTCATGATGACGGTGTTGCATCATTAGCAGTAGAGCCGAGTAATGGAATCACAGTATTAAAGATTGATAATGAGTGTAATTATGTTAAGCGGGGTAAAAACAAAGTTGCACCCCAAAAAACACAAGAAAAACTCGTTTTAGAATCCGTAGAGGCAAAAAAGCAACCGTCAAGTTTAAAAAACATTTTGCGCACATCGTTATATATGGAGAGCATGCGCTTTTCTGCCAAAAAAAATGCATCTCATATTATGCAATATCTTACACAAAACAGTATTCATATAGACTGTGTTATCAGCACTTCGCGCCCGTTTATTGATTGTTTCATAGGATATTATATAGCAAAAAGAATGCATAGCCCATGGATTTTAGACCAGCGCGATTTAGCTTATAACGACGGTGATTCTGATTTTACAATGAAAGCTTACTGCCGCTGGTTTAAGAGAATGGAACCAAAGGTTTCGGCATTTACTTTGGTTTCTTACGGTATGGCAAAAATGTTTGCCGAGCATTGTCGTTTTGAAGGCGCCAAAAAAGAAAAAATCAAGGTGCTACACAATGGGTATGATACAGAGCATAGGGCTGTTTCGCTTGCAACCAATCAGCATGCCGCACTTACTGTTTCTTATGCGGGGGATATGTATTTAGGGCGTCGAGATGCTGATATGCTTTTTGCCGCAATAAAACAGGTGGCAGATACTTCTTCAGAAATAAGTGCAAACGATTTCTCATTTTCATATGCCGGCAAAGAGGGCGCAGTGGTTCGTTTACAAGCTGAAAAATACGGTATACAAGCCATTGTAAATGATTATGGATTTGTGCCCCATGCACAAGCGATTCGCTTACAGCAGGAATCGGATTTATTGCTATTATTAACTTGGAATACGGGGATTGACCAAGGCATTCTACCCGGCAAGTTTTATGAATATATGATGGCGGAAAAACCGATTATATGTATTACTTGCGGTTCTTTGCCAAATGGCGAAGCAGAACACATGATAAATAATATGCATTTGGGTATTGCTGTTAATGAAATCGAATACAAAAAAGGTATTGAGCAATTAGCTTTGTATTTGAAGCAGCAGATGCAAAACAAAAAGCAAAAACAAAAAATTATATATACTCCTGACAAAGCCAAAGTGCTTGAATTTAATTATGATAATTTGGCTTTAAAATTAGAACGGTTGATAGAGGAAATCGTATGATAAAAAGAATTATTCTTATTACAAATGCATTTCCATACGGTAGCGGAGAAACTTTTTTAGAACCGGAAATATCATGTGTTCCGAACGATGTGGAGATGGTAATTGTGCCGCTTCAGCAACCGGAAGGAACAGCAAGGGATGTTCATAATTGTCGCATCTGTTCGTTAAAGAATGTTGCTTCTCCAAATAGCAGATTTACAATATTGAAAGCAGTGTTCTCAAAAGTTTTTTTTCAGGGCTTAAAAGAACTCAAACAATGCAATAAATTCAGCAAACGCGGTCTTAAAGAATTGTTAATGTTTGTTTATTCCGCAAAAGTAATAGCGGCGAAAATACAAGCCTCACTTTTGCAAAATCAGATTGTGATTGATGAACATGATATTCTATATTCTTATTGGATGGACAGTGCTGCTTTAGCAGCATATTATCTGGCAAACAATAAGGCAAAAGTGATTTGCAGGGCACACGGTGCCGACCTTTATGATGAGCGCACCGAAATCGGGCATCAATTTTTAAGAAAATATATGTGCAATCGCTTTAGTAGCGTTTTCCCAATTTCCAAGCAAGGAGCAGATTATTTAATTAACAGAACCGAATGCAGTAATAAAATACATTTTTTCCATTTAGGCGTTATGGATCACGGGGAGCAGCCATATCACCATTCAAATTTGCTAAACATCGTAAGTTGTTCTAATGTGATTGATTTAAAAAGGCTCGATATCATTATTGAAGCATTGAGTGTGTTAAAGGATATTCCCTATCGGTGGATACATTTTGGCGATGGAGAGAAATTGGAAGAGATTAAGCAAAGAGCAACATCAAAATTAGCTGCAGGAACATTTTGGTTCGCAGGCAGAGTACCGAATGATGAATTGCACCGATATTATCAACAAAATGAGGTGAGCATATTTGTAAATGCAAGCGATACAGAGGGTATCCCTGTATCTATTATGGAGGCAATTAGTCATGGTATACCGGTGATTGCTACTGATGTAGGCGGTACAGCCGAGGTGGTACATCACAAACAAAACGGATTGCTCATCGAGCCGGGAAATCCGCTTGCATTGGCTGAGGCAATTCAAAGCATTGCCCAACTGCCGGAAAGTGAATATATGCATTTTAGAGAAAATGCAAGGCGCGAATATTTGCAAGATTGGAATGCACAAGTCAATTTTAAAGAGTTTTATCAAATACTAAAAGAACTATAAAAGCAGGGAGAATAATTATGGTAAATGTTATTGGTCTTGGATATATTGGTCTACCGACAGCGCTGATGATGGCATCTCACGGTGTGGAAGTGGTAGGCACAGATTATAATGAAGAATTGGTAGCAACACTCAACGCAGGCAAAACTACTTTTAAAGAAAAGGGATTAGATGAGTTATTTGCCGATGCTTTGAATGCCGGTATTACTTTCAGCACAGAGTATCAGAAAACGGATGTTTATATTGTTTCTGTGCCGACACCGTATGATAAATTCAGCAAAAAAATTGATGCTTGCTATGTGGTTTCTGCTGTTAAAAGTGTGATGGAAGTTTGTCGGAAAGGAGCTACCGTTGTCATTGAATCAACTGTTTCTCCCGGCACCATTGATAAATTCGTGCGCCCGGTGATTGAAGAAAACGGGTTTGAAATCGGTGAGGACATCCACTTGGTGCATGCACCGGAGCGGATTATTCCCGGTAATATGGTGCATGAGCTTTTGCATAACAACCGCACAATCGGCGCAGATAATAAAGCAATCGGAGAAAAGGTGAAACAACTTTATGCTTCGTTTTGCCAAGGAAGTATTGTAGTAACCGATATCCGCACGGCAGAAATGACAAAGGTGGTTGAAAACACATTTAGAGCGGTGAATATAGCCTTTGCCAATGAGCTTGCAAAAATTTGCAGGCATGATGATATGGATGTTTATGAAATTATAAAAATTTGCAATATGCATCCGCGAGTTAATATTTTGCAGCCGGGTCCCGGTGTCGGTGGGCATTGTATCAGCGTTGACCCTTGGTTCTTGGTGGGCGATTATCCCGCGTTGACAAAGGTAATTGGCGAGTCAATGAAAATTAACGATTCCATGCCGGATTTTGTGCTTGAAAGAATCTATGAAATTATGAAAGAGAAAGGCCTAACAGATATTACAAGAGTGGGTCTTTATGGGTTGACTTACAAAGAAAATGTGGATGATATGAGAGAATCCCCCACATTACAGTTACTTGAAAGCCAGGAAAGACATTTGGCAGTGGGGTTAAAGGTATATGACCCGTTTATTGAAAAGGATGTGGTCAAAAACCAGTACCATGATTTAGATGCATTTTTAAATGCTGTTGATTTGGTTGTAATTATGGTAGGTCACAATGAAATCAAAGAAAATTTGGAAAAGCTTTCTTCTAAAATAGTGTTAGATACAAGAAATATTTGTGATTTACCACACACATATTTTATTTAATTTCTTCTAAAGGTTCATCAATGAAAAAAATTATGCTTGTTTTTGGCACAAGACCGGAGGCAATTAAAATGTGCCCGCTTGTGTTGGAATTAAAAAACAGAAAAAATGTGCAAACAATCGTTTGCGTGACCGGGCAGCACCGACAAATGTTGGATCAGGTGCTACACACTTTTGGAGTGGTGCCGGATTATGACTTATCGGTTATGACGGCAAACCAAACACTGTTTGATATCACAACGAATATTTTAGAAAAAATCAAGGAAGTATTAGAGAAAGAAAACCCGGATACTGTTTTGGTGCACGGTGACACGTCTACTACTTTTGTTACCGCATTAGCCTGTTTTTATTTGCAAATACCGCTCGGTCATGTGGAGGCAGGTTTACGCACATATAATATTTATAGTCCGTATCCCGAAGAATTTAATCGCCAAGCGGTGGGCATTATTGCAAACTACCATTTTGCACCGACACCGATTGCGGCAGAAAACTTAATAAAAGAGGGAAAAAACGCTTCTCAAATTTACATCACCGGTAATACGGTAATAGATGCTATGCGGCATACGGTTCGGAAGGATTACAGGCATCCCGAGCTTGAATGGGTTGGTGATAGTAAACTTATTTTTATTACAGCCCATAGGCGTGAAAATTTGGGGCAGCCGATGCATAATATGTTTCGCGCTATTCGCAGAGTGCTGGAGGAACATCCCGAGTGCAAAGCG
>AUXO014565597.1_pt1 | contig 12012 bp, 10 predicted proteins | sample 768731 | NCBI WGS metagenome assembly AUXO01 (sample SAMN02715735, study PRJNA202380) | gut metagenome | biome: sheep rumen | host: Ovis aries | place: New Zealand: Palmerston North | reverse complement strand
TTAGACAGAACAAGGATACTACGATAAGGAGTAGTGAAATCAGAAATGAATAACTTTCCTCCAACTCTCCTTGCAGCATACAAGGTATTGGCTCGAGAGCCATTATTATTGTATGTGAAATTTGATTTAGTAGAAGAATTATTCTGGGTCTGTTTCAGAAAATGTGTTTTTACACCGAAAGTTCTGGCTGTTAAAGCCATAGTTTTATCAGATGTGAGAAGAACAACATTTTCCTTGTTGTCTGCACAATACTTGATGATGCAATCATCGTGTGTCTCTGCAGTTTCATCGATACGAACGCAATGAAAATCTTCCGGATTTGCAGCAGCCATACCTAAAATTCTACGTGCATCATTTCCATCTGTATCATTGAATTTCTGCATTTTATCCAGTTCCTGAATTGTGATACTCGTTAATACGATTTTTGATCCAGTGGAACGAATCTCATTAAGAATATTGTGCAGATTTTCAACACCAGTAATAGATGCGTCAATTACGAATTGAACGTCTGACTTTTTGGTTATTGGCTGTGCTGTGGCAGTTTCTTCATTAGCCTTTGCATCATCTTCGGCTTTCTTTTTGGCTTCGAGTTCAGCTTTTTCGGCTTCCTTTTTAGCCATACGAGCCTCTTTTTCGGCTTTTTTCTTTGCCTCGATTGCTTCCTTTTCAGCAAGTTTCTGTGCTTTGACTTTTTCGACGTTCTCATCAATCAACTGCTTAATCGTGGCATAAACTCGAGGGTGTCTTTCCAGACTTGTCCGTACTTGACTCACGGTTAATCCGACACCAATAGCGATTTCCTTGATGGAAGTAATAGAAGTATTGGCATTTACAAAGTTTTTGCTGACAATAAAATCGTTTTCAATCTGTTTCGTTGTGCGTTTTGCCATAATGCAATTTCTCCTTTTGGATTATAAATATGTAACTACTATGATGACGATACACTTACTAAAAACTTCTCCTTTCTTTTTCGCCCTCAATAGAAATGGGCTTATTTGTACAACATAGGTTACATAATAATTATATCATAATATTTTCTATTTGTAAAGTTATATAACATTAAATAAATTCGGTTTTTGTAAAATTATTGAAAAAATATTTGTTTTTTAATATATTATTATAGGAGGAAAAAAATGGAAATCAATGAATTAGAACAAGAAATAAAAAATATAAAAGAAAGAAATAAAAGAGTGGAATTAGATAAAATGTGGGAGACAAGTGTAACAAGAAAAATCTATATATGTATATTAACATATGTAGTTGTTGTTGCATATTCATAAAATATTAAGAACCATAGAGGCTTTGCAAATGGCAGATTGCACAGATGCATCAACTCCTGCTAATTGGATGCTGGGAGAACCTGTAATTATGCCTATGCCTAAAACTTTTCCACAGTTACAAGAAAGAATTGTGGAAAACCAACAAAAAAATAATGCATTTAGTTGGTATTTAGGATTTAAAGAACCAGAAAAGAAATGTTTGACATAAATTTCTATAATTGATATAGGTTAAAATTTAAGTTTCGGTTTTTTGCAAAAAAACCGAAACTTAAATTTGTCTATATATTGTTTTTTTGAACCGTTTATATTATAATAAAATTGGAATATAATAAGGAAATCAGTTTGAAAGAGATTATTCTTTTATAGCAATGTGTGACATGGAGCGAAGCGAGAAAGGAATGGAATTTTTTATGAGTACAAAAGAAATAGTAAAAAGTGAAGTAGAAGAATATGCAACATTTGATTTAATAAGATATGCACAAGTTTGGGAAGATGCGGAAGTTTTACTTGAAGCACTTGAAATAAATGAAAATGATAATATTTTATCAATTGCATCAGCAGGGGAAAATGCTCTTTCAATGCTTATAAAAAATCCAAATAAAGTATATGCCATCGACCTAAATTTAAATCAAATACATTGTTCAGAACTGAAGAAAGTTGCATATAAATACTTAGAATATGAAGAATGTATGGGATTAATAGGTGTATTTGAAAATAGAGATAGAATTACCTTATACAAAAAAATCAAAAACGAATTATCAGAAAACGCACGAAAATATTTTGATAATAAGTTGGAAGTTATTGAAAAAGGAATAATTAATACAGGAAAATTTGAAAACTATTTTCACATATTTGGGCAGAAAATTTTACCATTAATACACAGTAAAAAAACAAGAAAAGAATTGTTAGAGAAAAAGAGTAGAGAAGAAAGAATAGAATTCTACAATAAAAAATGGAATAATTTTAGATGGCAGTTATTATTTAGAATATTTTTTTCAAGAACTATAATGGGAAAATTAGGAAGAGACAAAGCCTTTTTTAGATATGTAAATGTGAATGTAGCAGAGCATATTTTAGAAAGAACGAAATATGCAATAACAGAACTTGATACATCAGAAAATTCGTATTTACACTATATTATAAATGGAAAATATGAAAATGTGTTACCAGTAGCATATAGACGAGAAAATTTTGAGAAAATAAAAAATAATATAGATAAATTAATATTACTTACAGAATCAGTCGAGACATTTATAGAAAGAGACGATGTGGATTATATAAGTAAATATAATTTAAGTGACATTTTTGAATATATGGATGACGGTCAAATGTGTAAAATATATGAAAAAATAAGAATGAAATCTGGAAAAGGAACAATAATAGCCTATTGGAATATGTTATCAGACAAACAAATATCAAAATATTTTGATGATTTAAAATACAAAGAAAAAGAATCAGAAGCTTTACTAAATAAAGATAAAGCGTTTTTCTATAGTAAATTTATTATAGAGGAGATTTAATAATGATAATTGAATGGAAAAGCATACTATTAGTAATATTAATAATATTCATCATGCTTTTAATAATAAAACTAATAGATAAAAAAGTAAAACTAAATGGAGAAATAAAGAGAAAGATGTTTCATACTAGTATGGGATTAACCATGCTTTTATTACCATACATATTTACTTCTATACTTTCTGTTGCAGCACTTGGAATTATTGCTCTTATAATAATGTATTTTTTGAAAAATACAAAATTAAAAAGTTCTTTAGGATCAGTATTGTATGATATAGATAGGGAGTCTTTAGGGGAAATATTTTTTGTTATATCAGTATTTTTAATTTTCTATTTATCAAAAGGTAATAAGATTTTATATAGCATTCCAATTTTAATATTAACATTGGCTGATAGTACAGCGGCATTAATAGGGAAAAACTATGGCAAAAATAATTTAGCACAATTAAATGAAGATACAAAAAGTTTAGAAGGAAGTTTTATGTTTTTTATGATTGCCTTTATGACAACACTTGTTCCATTACTTCTATATACAGAAGTTGGTAGGGAAGAAACTTTGATAATATCAGCTATAGTTGGATTTAATGCAGCTCTAGTAGAAATGATTTCACATTCAGGAAATGATAATTTATTAATACCACTAACTACATTCGCATTTATATCAACTCATATTGGACATAACCTACAAATGCTAAAAATGCATTTAATAATTTTTTGTGTTATCTTTTTACTCGTAACAATAGCAAATAGAGTTAAGGCTTTAAGCAAACTGGCATTAGTAGAAGCAATTGTTATAGGTTATTTAACTGCAATTCTCTATGGAGGATATGCACTAATTCCGCCATTATTTACTATTATGACAGTTATGAGATTTCCAAAAAGAAGAGAGAATGAAAAAAGCAATTTATATGATGCTAGAATTATAGAAACTAATGTGATTATACCAATTGCAATATGTGGTATTGCAGCTATAACTGGATGGAAAAAAGAATTATTTATGATATATGCTTGTACATATGCCATGGAACTAATAGTAAATACATTTGTAAGATTTAAATATTATATTAAATTATCAGAGATAGACAGTATATTACTGGCTATATGCAAAGGAGTAGGTTTTATATTTATACCAAGTTTAATTGTATATAAATTAGTATTTAAAGATACGATAAATTTGATTATGCTGATAACAATGGTTATTGTATTGTTTTTAAGTGCAATAATGATTTATATAAAGAAAAGAAATGTAGCTGAAGAAGAAATATCAATAGATAATGGATATATGCATATGAAAATAGCATTTATATTGACTATTTTAGTTAGTGGAGTTCAAATTTTACAAACTCTATAGGTACAGAAAGGACAAAAGAATGGATTTTAGAATAAAAAACGAAGAAAAAAATATAAAAGTAGAATTAATAGATGGCGAAAAACAAATTGCTAGAGCTACATGTTATTTTAAAGATACTCCAAAAATTGATAACAGAAATATTGGATGCATAGGAGAATTTGAAACTGAAACAGAAGAAGCAGGATTTCAAGTTATAGAAAAGTGTGAAGAAATTTTGAAAGAACAAGGTGTAAAATTTATTGCAGCACCTATGAATGGAAATACATGGAAGAAATATAGAACATTAAAATATACAAATGGAGAAAGCCTATTTGTTTTAGAAAATGTTAATCCTATAGAACACAATGAAATACTAAAAAAAGCAGGATTCAAAGAATTATATACATACACATCAAACAAGGGATTGATAGAAAATGCTTATAAATCAGAAAGTTTGAATTTTGCAGAAGAAAATATAAAACAAGAAAACATAAAAATACGTAAGTTTGATAAGCAAAATTATTTAGAAGATTTGAAAAAAATATATAATATATCAAAATTAAGTTTTTGCAGAAATCCGTTTTATACACCAATTGAAGAAAGCGAATTCCTAAAACAGTATGAACCATATATAGATATGTGCGATGAAGACTTCATTTTAATAGCAGAAAAAGAGGGAGAAGAAGTAGGATTTGTATTTTGTATTCCAAATTTTAACGTAGCAAAAGAAGGCAAGAAAATAAAAACACTTGTATTAAAGACTATAGCAGTTCTTCCAGAATACGAGTATTTAGCTATTCGGAAATATTCTTTTAAATCGAATTTCTGAGATAGCTAAAGATAAAGGATTCGAAGAATGGATTTTTGCCTTTATGTATAGCAACAACACATCACAAAAAATGGCTAAAAGAAATGGAGCAGAGGTTATTAGAGAATATGCTTTATATGGAAAGGAAATTTAAAATGAATTTAGCAAATAATCTTATACAAAATTATCATAAAATACCCAACAAAATTTGTTTAATACAAAACAATGATAAAGTTACATATAAAGAATTATACGAAAGAGTGGCTAAGTTTACAGAACTTTTGAAATATAAAGGAATAAAACAAGGAAGTAATGTTCTTGTTTTAGTTCCGATGTCAATTGATTTATACATTACATTGCTAGCTATTTGGTCCATTGGAGCTACAGCATGTTTTATGGATGCAGGATTTATAAAAAATGGTATGAAAAAAAATAAATTTAAAGAAATAGATAGCATTATTGGAATAACAAAATATTTGATTTATTCTAATATTAACTCTAAGTTAAAAAATTTGAAAATAAAAATAAATGTAAATGAAATTAATAAAATAAATGCCCAAGGTAGACTAGATATATGTGATGTTGATGAAGAATATCCAGCAATTATAACGTATACAAGTGGCACAACAGGAATACCAAAAATAGCTGCAAGAAGTCATAAATTTTTATCTATACAAGGCAAGATATTAGAAGAAAGTTTGAATTATGAAGATATAGATGTAGAATTATCAAGTGTTCCAATATTTACTTTATCAAATATAAATGTTGGGATTACAACGTGTATAGCTAATGGAAATTATTCTAACTTAGGAAATTCAAATGATAAAAAATTGGTTGAGCAAATAAGAATTAAAAAAATAAATAGATTAATGGCAGCACCAGGATTATTGAACTTAATAACAAAATATTGCATTAAACATTCTATCCAAATAGAAAAAATTACAAAAATTTTTACTGGAGGTGGAGCAATATTTTTAGATTTTATAGATGATTTACAAAAAGTTTTTCCAAAAGCACAAATTGTTACATTATATGGATCTACAGAAGCGGAACCAATTGCAGAACTTAATGTAAGTGATATGACAAAAGATGATATCAAAAAAACTAAAAATGGAAATGGAATTCTAGCAGGAAATATTATTGGTGTTAATGATTGCAAAATAATTAAAACTGGAATTAAAGAAATAGGCGAATTAACAGAGAAACAATTCGAAGAAATTCAAACAAGAGATGTTGGAGAAATTGTTGTTACTGGAGATAATGTACTAAAAGGATATGTAAATGGAATAGGAGATAAAGAAAATAAATTTTCTGTGAATGGAAAAAAATATCACCGAACGGGAGATTTGGGATATATAGATGAGAGTAATAGATTATGGCTTAGAGGTAGAATTAAAGAACCATTTTTAAATATTGAAGCAGCATTACATGCGAATTTTAAAATGGGAAAGACAGCAGTATTTAAGTCAAATGATAAAATAGTTTTAATATTAGAAAGAAGTAATCTAATTTCAGAGAATGATATAAAACAAGCTATATCATTCGAAAAAATAGATGAAATAAAATATGTAAGAAAAATACCAGTAGATAAGAGGCATAGTACGAAGGTAGATTATAAAGAATTAAAAAAGATTTTAAAAATGGAGTGAAATATGAGTTTTTTTAAGAAATGGTATACTTACCAAAAAGAAAGATTTCCAGTGTTAATATATGGATTATATGTTTTTGCAATAGTATTTGCAGTTTTTTGCTTTAATAGTCATCTAATACTAACATATGAAACTATTATAAATTGGAAGTTATTGATACCAATGTTTGTGGTAACATTTTTACAGTTTTTAATGGTACGTATAGTAGATGAATTTAAAGATTATGAAGAAGATTGCAAATATAGGTCATATAGACCTGTTCCTAGAGGGTTAATAACATTAAAAGAATTAAAAATATTATTTGTTATTTGTATCTTACTACAATTGGCAATCACATTTTTTGCAACAGAAAAAATAATATCATTTACAAGATTAGGAATACTATGGATGTTTTTTGTGGTAATGAGTAAAAGATTCTTTATGAAAAAAATTATAGAAAAGCATATATTATTCGAAGTAGCTTTAGATGAATTAATGATGCCTATCTTAGTTTGGTATTTATCAAGCTTTTTAAAATATATAAATCCTACATATAGCTTATACTCATATATTGATATGCAATCAATGTTACCATTATTATGTATGTCTTATATTGTTTCTTGGATAGTAGAAATTGCAAGAAAAATTAGATGCAGAGAAGACGAGGAAAAAGGAGTAAAAACATATACAGCAGTATTTGGAATTAAAAAGGCAATGTTAATATTATTTGTATTAGAAACTATATTAATGATAATACAATTAAGTATATTAAAAGGCTATATTTTACCAATAATATGTTTATATTTAGCGGTAAATTTAATTAATTTAAGATTTGTGGCAAAACAAAACAGGAAATTTGCAAAACTTACTGAATTATCAGCAAATATTTATGTATTTATTGTATATTTTAGCATGATATTATTGATAATATAAGGAGAACAAATTATATGAAATATGTATTAGAAAAAGATAACGAGAGTTATGAGCTAATGGGAGGAAAAGCTACTGCACTTGCTAAAATAGGCAAAGCAATAAGCAATATTCCTGATTGGTTTGTAGTATCATATACAGGATTTAATATTGATGAAAAAGTTATCAAAGAAGAAGCTAAAGAGGAAATACAAGAAAAATTGAAAGCATTTTCAGAAAATGAGTTGTTTGCAATAAGATCATCAGCTGGAAATGAAGATTCGGCAGAAAATTCTTTTGCAGGACAATTTGAAACTTTTTTGTATGTGAAAAAATCTGAAGTATTACGGAAAAATTTTAGATGTCTATATGTCAGCTTTTTCAGAAAGAATTGAAATATATAGAAAAGAAAACAATATTGAAGAGGTAATGATTCCATCTGTAATTGTGCAAAAAATGATAAATTCAGAAAAATCTGGAGTAGCCTTTGGAGCAAATCCAGTAAATTCAAATATTAAGCAAGTAGTAGTGTCTGCTGTATATGGACTTGGAAGTGGATTAGTGGATGGCATTGCTACAGCAGATACATATACAATCGAAAAAGAAAAAATAGAAAAAAATATAACTGTAAAAGATTTTTGTCATATATTAGAAAATGAAAAAGTTATACAAAAAGAAGTAGAAAAAGAATTAAAAGAAAAACAGATTTTAACAGATAACCAAGTTATAGAGGTAAAAGAGCTTGTAAAAAAAGCAAGTGATTTTTTTGGAAGATTTCAAGATATAGAATGGGCTTATGAGGGAAATAATTTATATTTATTACAATCGAGACCAATAACCACTTTGTCAAGCAATAAAGAAGGAAAAATAAATGTTTTTGACAATAGCAATATTGTTGAAAGCTATGGAGGAATAACAACACCACTAACATTTTCGTTTATCAGAATGGTATATGAAAATGTTTATATTGAATTATGCAAAATATTCAATGTAAAACAAGAAAAAATAGAAATGAACTCTCAAATGTTCAAAAATATGTTGGCATTAATTGATGGTAGAGTTTATTACAATTTATATGGATGGTATGGGATGCTTTCAATGTTTCCAGGACTTGGCAATAATAAAAAGTTTATGGAGCAAATGATGGGAGTAAAGGAATCACTTCCAGATGATTTATTTCCAGTACCTCAAGCAACTTTTAAAGATAAAATTGGATTAGCAAGTACTGGGTGGGGACTTATAAAAGGATTTTTCAAAATTAGAAAAATGACAGAAAAATTCTATGTCAGATTAAATGAAGCCTTAGAAGATAAAGACATCGATAATATGGATTTGTATGAATTACATGATTACTATTATGAACTTGAAAGACAATTATTACACAAATGGGATGCTCCACTTGTAAATGACTTTTTAGCAATGATATTTTATGGCAAATTAAGAGAAAAATGTAAAAAGTTATTTAATGAAGAAGGAGATTTAGTCCATAATGATTTATTATGTAATGAGGGTGGAATTATAAGCAGTGAGCCCGCAAAAAGAATAAAAGAGATGGCAAGTGTTGTAGCTAAAGATGATGAATTGCTTAAATTATTAAAAACAAAAGATAACTTAAAAATACAAAAAGAATTATATAAATATGAAGAATTTAATAAACTATTAAATGAATATTTAGATAAGTTTGCAGATAGATGCTTAGAAGAATTGAAGTTAGAGACATTGACTTTAAGAGATAATCCATCAAACTTATATGCATCTATTGCTACATTTGCTAAAAGATTAAGGGTTAACGAAGTAGAAGATATAGATGAAAGAAAAAATAGAGAATTAGCTGAAAGAAAGGTAAAAGAAAAACTAAAATTTAAACCAGTAGATAGAGCAAAATTTAACTTTATATTAAAAAACGCAAGATTCACAGTTAAAAATAGAGAAAACCTAAGATTTGAGAGAACAAGACTTTTTGGTAGAGTAAGAAAACTTTTCTTAAGAATAGGATTCATCTTAACCTCAATGAATGTTATAGAAGAAAAAAGAGATATTTTTTATTTAGAAGTAGATGAGATACTATTTTATATAGATGGAAAATCGACAACAAATAATTTGAAAGAATTAATTGATATAAGAAAAAAACAATATTTGAAATATACTAAAATGTCTCCAGATGAAAGGTTTTATTCTTATGGAGCAGTTAATATTGGAAATGATTTTAAAAAAGAAAAAAGAATTTATAAAGATAAAGATTTAAAAGTAGAATTAAAGGGCATTGGAGCATCTCCGGGAACTGTAACAGGAAAAGTAAGAGTTATAAAAGATCCGACTAATGCAAAATTGAAACAAGGAGAAATTTTAGTAGCAGAATTTACCGATCCGGGATGGATTATGCTTTTTCCAGCTGCAAGTGGAATACTTGTGGAAAGAGGAAGCTTATTGTCACATTCTGCAATTGTGTCAAGAGAATTAGGAATTCCAGCAGTAGTAGGTATAACTGGATTAATAGATAGTTTGCAAGATGGTGATGTTGTAGAACTAAATGGAACTACAGGAGAAGTTAAAGTAAAAATAACAGATTTAAAAATAAATAATTTAAAAGATTTATTAAATTATTCTATAAATAAGTATGATGACAAAGTATTATATTGTGATAAAAATATAACATATAAAGACTTTGGAGAAAAGGTGAATGATTTAGGAACCTCTCTAATAAATATTGGATTAAAAGATAAGAAAATAGCTATTATATCTGAAAACAGATATGAATGGGAAATGGCATTTTTCTCTATAATTTGTGGAGTTGGTACAGTTGTTCCTATAGATAAAAGTTTACCAAGAGAAGAAATAGAGAACATTATAAATAGAGCAAAAATTGAAGCTATATTCTGTTCGAAAAAATATGAAACAATTTTACAAGAAACAAAAATGAATAGCAAATGTTTAAAGTATATAATATCATTTGATGCTAATTCAGAAAATTCACTTAATTATTTAATTGCTAAGGGATATGAATTAATAGAAAAAGGTGATAGAAACTTTATTGATGCGAAAATAGATGAGAATGATATATGTTCAATAATTTTTACATCAGGAACTACAGACACGTCAAAAGCTGTAATGCTATCACATAAGAATATATGTACTAATGTAATAGATGTTTCAAAGGTATTTGATTTAAATGAAAATGACATTTGCTTATCAGTTTTACCACTAAATCATGTATTGGAAGGATTATTTTGCTTTTTACAATCTTTTTACAAAGGAAGTCAAAGAGTATTTTGTAATGAATTAGATGAAATTATAGAATATATAAGAAAATATAACGTAACATTTATGGGAGCTGTTCCAGGAGTTTATGAATATTTAGATAAGCAAATAGAAAGTTTAAAAGGAGAAGCAAATCATATAAATATGTTTATGAGTGGTGGAGCAAGTTTAGATGTTAAGATTATAGAAGACTTTGAAGGTATTGGAATAAATCTTGTGCAAGGATATGGTTTAACAGAATGCTCTCCTGTTGTAAGTATAGAAAACAAATCTTCAAAAAAAATAGGATCAGTACGGAAAAAATATTACAGAAATAAAAATAAATAATCAAGATGCTGATGGAATAGGAGAGATTTTAGTAAGGGGAGAGAATATAACTAAAGGGTATTTTGAGGATGATGCTAAAACCAAGGAAACTATTATTGAAGATTGGTTGCATACTGGAGATTTAGGAAAGATAGATGAAGATGGATTTGTTTATATTTATGGTAGAAATAATAATATGATTGTTTTATCAAATGGCAAAAAAATATTTCCTGAAGAAATAGAAACAAAACTAAATACAATTGATGGAGTGAAAGAATCTTTTGTATTTGATAAAGATAATAAAATCAATGCAAAAATAGTGTATGTTGCAGATGAGTTTAAGGAAAAGTCAATTGATGAAATATATAGTGATATTACAGAAAAAGTAAAAAAAATAAATGATTCACTTCCTCAATACAAAAAACTAAGTGATATAATAATTACATCAGAAGAACTAGAAAAAACAACACTAGGAAAGATAAAAAGAAATAAAGAATATGAAAAGATTAATAAAGATATTTCTAAAAATATTGTAAATGAAAGTGAAAATACTACATTTGAAAAGATTAAAAATATTTTGATAAGTAAATTAGGAAATAAGATAATTAATGAAGAATCAAATATTGTTATGGATCTTGGAGCTGATTCATTAGATATGGTAGAAATTGTTTTGAAAGTTGAAAAAGAATTTAATATAAAAATAAAAAAAGATGAAAGAAAAAATATTGCAAAAGTAAAAGATTTGTTGGATATAGTAATTTATTGTGCAGATCAACCAATGCTACGATAAGTAGCATAAAAAAATTAAATTGTAAAGTAAGTTTGCTTGTTTATAATTTGAGAAAATGTAAAATGGACTCAAGGGAGAGTGATAAAAATGTTATTTAATGAAAAATTAAAAATGTTAAGGAAAGAAAAAAATCTAACACAAGAGGAACTTGCAGAAAAATTAAATGTTTCCAGACAAGCTATAAC
>AUXO015564362.1_pt1 | contig 12013 bp, 4 predicted proteins | sample 768731 | NCBI WGS metagenome assembly AUXO01 (sample SAMN02715735, study PRJNA202380) | gut metagenome | biome: sheep rumen | host: Ovis aries | place: New Zealand: Palmerston North | reverse complement strand
TTATATCAAAACTTTGAAATAATAAGAGTGAGATATAAGGACAAAGTATACGGGGATAGTATATCTTACTATCCCCGTTCTTTTATTTATAAAGGAGAGTGCTAATGGCTACTACTGATATTCAAAATACTTTGTATAAGACTATTGATGTAATAGTCAATAAGCGCATTGAAGATTTACATTTAGATAAAACAATTGAATGTGTAATTGACAATTGCATAGATTTAGAATATGGAAAGTATAGAGTAAAATATGGTTCTGGATTTTTTGATGCATATGCTCCTAATAGCGAAATTTATTTGCCACAGACGGCAGTTTATGTTTTAGTTCCAGAAAATGATTTTAATAATAAAAAAACTATTATTGGTAAAGCTAATACTGGAACTATTATAAACTCAAATGAAGCACAAAATATTGCATCTAAATATAATGGGTATGGAATTATCGGAAAAAATAATTTATTAATTCCAAAGAACAATAACAGATTTGGTTTATGTTCTTGGTCTGATGTTTCAACTAAACGAAAAATTTGTTTGTATGATTCAAAACAAGACGATAATTTACTTTCTGTTGATAACCAAAGCTTAAAAATTTATTTGCAAGAAATGAAAGGTTTTATTTTTTCTGGTAAATTTCAAACAAAACTTTTATCTTCTCAATTAGTTACAGGCCAAGAAAATTATGGTTTAGTTTTCAATATTACTTTGAAACATAGTAATAGTAGCTATGCAAATATGCAACAAAGATGAAATGAAGAAGCAAAAAATATATATATTATAGATGCAGAATCTAAAGAAGAAGAAAAACGTATTTATTTAGAAAAATACAAACAAGAAATTGAAACAATTATTGATGACAATGTTAAAAATATAGATAAAACTGTAAAAGATTTGCAACAAGCATTATTTGATTATATAGAAAGTGATTTAAATATATTTGCAAATTATGCCACACAAAACAACAATATAGATGTTAGCTCTTTAGAATTATTAAATTTATATAGACAATTAATTAATGAGTTAGTTTCATATAACGTAAATGTATATAATATTCCAATTACAAAACAAGAATTAAAAAATCAATATGAATCTTGATTTACAGCTCCGTCTTATGCTTTTACCGAAGAAACTTACAGTGTCTTATTAGATACTCCTAAAATGACAGGTAATGTTTATAGATTTTCTCAGCCAACTTATCAATATACAATGATTGATATAGATCCAGAAACCTTTGTTAGAATTAATAGTATTTGATTTTTTGTTGAAAATTTTGAATCAAATGAAGAATTATCTGATCGTGGGGAAGATATTTTTGTTGAAGATGTCTCTTTAGCCTGTATTAAATATCTAGATAATACAAATGAAGATTATCATTTAGATTTAACTTATAAAGATATATATTTTAAAATTGATGATAGTGATGACGCCACTTTAAATGTTACGGCTAAATTAACATATAAAGATGGTACAGATATAACAGACTATTCCCGCATTTTATGATTCAAGAAAAATAGTAATGTTAAATCAACAGATAAAGAATATAATACATACGGCGGAGAAGGTTGAGAACATTTAGTTAGCAATCTTAATTCAAGTATTCCAGATAGATCAAAAACATTAACCTTAATAGCAAAAGATAATAATGCTTATCGTAATGAATATAAAGTTGTTGCAATGTATGAATCTTCAACTATTATACAACAAGAATTTACAATATATAACGAAAAACATAAGCATAATGTTGAATTAGTTTCTGATTCTGGTAAAGTTTTTGGATATGGCTCCAACAATAAAACTTTAACTTGTATGATAGATGGAGAAGAAGCAGTTTCTTCCGATTATATTTTTGAATGAACCGTCCAAAAGCCAGAAAATGGTAATTTATATACTATTTTATCTGAAACAGATAAAAATATTTTAAAAGATAAAATTGATAACGAGACAGCTACGCAAGCTGAAATTAATCAATATAATGTAATTAAAAATATATGATGGATTGGCAAAAAAGAAAAAACAGATAAAGAAAGTCAATATAATGTTATTGTTTCTAGTGATATATTTGGTTTAAGTGGACAAATAGAAAAAGCAAAAATTATTTGTAAAATTTCTACTGACGAAATAAGTTTTGGACAAGTTGAAATAATTTTATCTAATGAAGTAAAAGCAAGTAATTTAAAAGATTATTTTATAGAAATTGTTAATGGCAATCAAGTGTTTCAGTATAATGAAACAGGTATATCACCATCTAGTTCAAGGTATGAAAATCCACAAGTTCCACAAAGATTAAGTTGTAGATTTTACGATCCGTCTGGTGGATTAATTAATCCATTAAAATATACTGTTGTTTGACAAATACCAATTACTAATAGTTTAATTCAAGTAGATAACACTTTGTTAACGAAAAATCCAACAACAGAACAAATAAATTTATTAGCATCAGATGTATGTGATTTTACTATATCAGATGATTACAATTATTCTTATACAGACAATCAAATCATATGTATAGTCAAATTAAATAATGATAATGAATCAGAATATCGGCAATCTACAAATTTTTTCTTTGGAAAAATTGGAGATAATGGCACTAATGGTACTGATGTTGTTGCAAAAATTAGCCCTGTTCATAATGACTATAATGGTGATACTATTTTAATTAAAGAAAATTTAACTTTAAATATTGATGCAACCAAAGAACAACATTCTTATAATTGAAATAATGGTTTAAATATTGCCGACCCAATTTTACAACTACAGTTATTTAAAGGAAATAATATAGTTGGAAGCGATGAATATAGAAAAGTATCTTGGTCAATGTTACCAAACGCAGACGAAGGAAGTTTAAAATACTGAAAAACTTTATCTGCTCCAAGTACAGAAGAAGACCCAACCAAAAAAGTTATCTTAAAATACGACGAAACAAAAAACGAAAAGCAATATACAAATTATATTTTAAGAGGCGAAGCTGCACTAGCAATAGGGGAAGAAAAATATCAATATTATTATGGTTTTTATCCTATTTGCACAAAGACGAAGTATAAAAATACTACATACTCTATAGGTATTGATAAAGATAGAACACTACGAGATATAGTTTATAATGCGGACGGTCGCAACCCGCTTTACAATAAAAATCTAGGTGTCGGTCTAACTTTTAATAATTTATTTGACGAGCCCCGCATGATTGTTTGGGAAGCTCGTGGCGGCAATATTTTGAAAGATGAGCGTGGCCGAGTTGTAGAAGGCAATGATGAAAGAACTCCATCTTTCTCTCTTGGAAAAAATGTTTCCTGAGTTCCAGCTGCTTCTAGCAATGTTTCAGAAAAAATTAAGGAATTAGAAGAAGTAAAAGCAAAAGAAATTGATGAAAAAATAAATGGTGTTCTTGAAAATGATAAAAGAATTGGTGGTCAAAAAAATAACTGTCTTGCAGACATTAAAAAAAGAAAGACTACTTTAATTACAAATATTAATAATGAAAAAACTGCTATTTATAATGATTTAAAAGGTGAAAATGGAAAAATTCTACAAAGAGATATTTTATGAGGAATTTTAGAAGAAACATATAAAGAAGAAATCAAAAATATTTATGAAGAATTAATAAAATATTTTACTAATTCACAGATAGAAAAATATATTTATAAAGTAGAAGAAAGTGATACTTCTTTATATTATCCAAATGATACACCTAAAAATACATTTAAAAATGATATAGATGCATATGTTAATTTTAAATTAAATGAAGATAAACGAATTAGAAATACTCAATTTGATTCAGAAAATTCTGACAATAACAGTAATAATAATAACATTACTTTAAATGATGAAATATTATTAAAATTAAAACTACAAATGGAGCCATCTTCTGATGAAGAACAGCAAGAAAAGAATGATCTTGTCGTTGCAATGTTTTCAACATTAATAAATATATTAATTGTAAATTATGAAAGTACATTAACTTTATATGATTTAAATAACAGAGAATTATATAATCAAATTAATGATTTAATTAAACAATATAATAATTTAATAAATGAATTAGAACAATATAATTCTATTCAAGACAAAGAAGATATTGATGATAAAGAAAAAATAATTAAAGATATTATATTTGATAATAATGAACAATATAATGATGTTAAAAAAGTTTTATTGGACATTATATTAGAACAAAAAACAGAATACGAAAAAGAAATTGAAGCGATAGAAGAAACTTGAGATTATCAAATTAATTATTTATTGGGTTATTTAGATAAAAATGCTGATCCTACATTTTGTTCGATTATTCCAAATGATGTATATAATGGAGAATATTCTAATCAATATATTAAAATTTATATATATAAAGCCAAGAATTTATCAGAAAATTCTTCTGACCTTACAAATGTTGATATGCGTTTTTATAATACCATCGTTCGTTGAGTTGAATACAAAGAAGAAAAAGATATTATCCAACAGATGGTAATAAAAGAAAAAGAAAACGAAGATTCAGATTTAGAGTTAGAATATGAAATTATTGTACCAATTCATATGTCATTAAATTTATATGGTCTTGCTTCAATAAATGGATGAGACGGAACTAGCGTTAGTATTAATGAAGAAGATGGGTATATACTTGCTCCGCAGATGGGCGCTGGAACAAAAGACCTAGAATCAAATCTTTTTACTGGCATTGTAATGGGTACAGAAAAACGTATGGATGAAACTCAAACAGGTTTGTTTGGATATAGCAAAGGTGCTCGTTCTATTTTCTTAGATGCGGAAACTGGTAATGCCACTTTTGGATTAGCAGAAGATGATTCATTAGATGTTTCTAATCCATTAACAGAAGGGCGAATAGAATTGCGTCCAGGCGGAATCAGCAGTATTTCAAAATGAAAGTTTGATTCTCGTAGTTTATATAGAGTTGCTTCTATGAAAGAAACAGAATATTTGAAAGCTATTCAAACTAGAAAATACACTAATGAAACATCCGATGATGGCTTGGTTAAACCTTATGAAGATGCTCCGCAATATGCGCACGGTTCAATTCCTCATACGCAGCAAGGCATTTTACTTAGTGCTTTACCTTCTTATGTTTCTTTCAAAGGTAGACAGTTAAACGCCAAAGATCATAAAGATAAAAAAGTAGACTTTTTAAATCTTAATACGACAGTTCGTGAGGGTGATAGTTTTGAACTTCAAATTGATCCTAATGATTCTCAGTTCTTTACATTATATGAACACTCTTCCAGATTAAGACATGGAGAAGGTACTTGTGATACTTTAAGTACTTATATTACAGGTGAAAATGATGAAAATGCATATAATTTAACCAAAGAAGAAATAGCAGATTATTTTAAGAAATATGTTAATGTAACTAGAAATCTTGAAAATATAATTATTAGTATTGATTTAAAAGAAGAATATCATGAGACGGATTATTTGGTTTGTCAATTATATTTTAAAACACAAAATGGTAATTCTGTTCAAGTTTTGCGGCCGTTGTCTTTATTATCTTGAGATGGAGAAGAAGATTTAATTGGTAAAACTTGAAGTTTAGAAAATAAATTAGTTATTGATGAACGAGATACTGAAGTTGATGAATATGTAATTGGCGTATGCAATCAATATAAAAATTGAATACAAAGTAAAGGTTCTGGTAGAGTTTGAACGTTTATTAGTTTTAGCACAGAACAAGAGATTGCTGTTATTGATTATACGTTTGATTCGGAAAAATCAATTTTAACAACATTAAATGTTGATGAAATAAAAATTGAAAATAGAATTTGGCGTAGGTATAGAAAAGCTGGTATTGACGCTACTGGTAAATTTGCGGCAGAAACTGTCGGTATTGGTAGCATAGGCATGGAGTTAGGCAATATTGCTGCTTTTAGACCAAGATGAGGTTTTGTGGGTAGTAGTATTGAAGCAGGCAATTCTCCAGTAATTCAATTTTTTATTGATAAGTTAACACATAATACTGATACTGGCCCTGTTTACGTTTCTTCTTCTAAAAACTTAGAAAATATTGGCTCTGGTGAATTAGACGAAGGCTTACGCCCTATACGAATGTATGCAGGTAAAAAACCAGCAGTAAATAGTAATTATGAAAATTGATTTGGAAAAGATTCTTTTAAATCTGGTATTTTTGTTGGTCAAACAATAGATAAAAATCCAACTTCAGAAATTGCTAAAATAGAATTATGGCAAGTAGATGATGAAAGAAATTATATTGAACTATCTGCTTTGGGCAAAAAAGATGTTAATGGTAATATTAAAAAGAAAAGTCAATTAAAATTATATTCTTATGATATTAATGGTAGTAATACACCAGCCCTTGGTGGGTTATATCATAGTGGTAATTGAGAAAATGAAATTGGCGGAACTTTAAAAGAAACAGTTAACGGAGCTGTAACTGAAAATTATAATAATAATTTAACAACAATTGTTAAGAATAATTTATCTATATCTGCTAATGGCAGTAAAAATAAAATTGAAACTTCTAGTGATAAAGTTATAAAAATTTCAAATAATGATAATTATTTAAAATTACAAAATATGGCTACTACTGGAAGTGGAGATAATCTTCAGATTGATAGTTCAGAATTAACAGTTAGTCAACGGCTTCTTATTAGTGGAGGACATGGATTATCTTCTCGTATAGGTCAACCAAGTATATCTTTAAATGCAGAAAATACTAGTTATGGAATGTTATTAAGAGCTAGTGTTACTAATATTAAAAGTCTTACTGGTTTATCGGCAGGCATGGCTGGATTGCATTTATTGCCAGCTGTTATAGTTGATAAAACGGAAAGAGCAGCTAAATTTGAATTATATGCTGGAGCTAAATCTGATGGAACCGGAGCCGCTCAAATATATAATAATGGTTCTAAAGTTCATATTTCTGATTTGCTTATGGTTGGCGTTAAAGGAAGTGATGACTGATACAAGGGAAAAATCTACGGCGATGGTAGCAATATAAGCAATGTTGTTGATAATACTGATTTTAGTAAAATCGGGAGCGATGACAAAAAAATATTAGGCAAAGAAGATGATAATAAAACTCATGAAACAGGAAGCTTTGAGATACCTTATATATCATTTAGTCATGGCAGGCCAAATTTTGGAAAAAGAGATTTTAAATGAGATTTGACCCCTTACGCTAAAGAAAGTAAAGTAAATAGTTTAAGAGCTACTACAAAATCATGATTTAATACTAGAAAAGGACATACTCATTCAGCTAAAATATACGTAAAAACAGAAACAATAGATGGAAAAACTGTTGTAACTGATATTAGTAATAATTCATCTAATAATGGTACTGCAATAACAATTAATATTAAAGAGACATCTGGCTGAGATACTCTTGATTCCAATGCATAAGGAGATAAAAGGATGAATATACAGAAGCATTTAGAAATACAAGCATCTGCCCAGCAATGGGCAGATGACTTTATGCAAAATTATGATGTTACAGCCACAGAAATGGTAGATGCTTTAACAAAAGTTTTGCTTAGTTTAAAAGATAAAGCTATGGTTGAATATCTTGTAGATATAACCAATAGACAACAAGAAATGCAGGCTGCTCGGCAAGAGCAAATGCAATCACAAACCCCGCAAGAGGAGGAAGTAGATGGCAGAGAATCAAATAGAGATTAGTACTGAAACAGAAGAATCCCCATCTTCAAAAAAAGCTGTAATTTCTAAAATAGAACAAACAATTGATGATAATACTATTTTTGCTCCTTTTGGAGTAGATGACGAAAATGTTAAAATTTTTGTTCTTGATAGTAGTAATAAGCTACAAGAATGAGGTAGTTTAAGAGATTTTTTTGCAGAATGACAAGCATTTAAAACAGCTTGGAGCGATTTTATGGGCACTGGAAATTTTTTACAAACTCAAAAAGCAGAACCGTCAAATTCAGTAAAATTATGATTCGCAGATCAAACCCCTACATCTAATGGATAAGGAGGATAAAGTATGGCTGTTACAATGATTAATACATTATATCCTCCTGTAATTGAAACTTTTCAGCCAGCTTTTGTTTGTACAGAAAGTGCTCCTATAACTTTTTCCTTATCTGCTTTTAATATTATTCAAGACATTAAAAAAATACATGTTTCAGTAGTAGATCAAAGGAATAACACGAATGTTTTAAAAGGTTATTTGCCAGTAAATAATCAAGTCCAAAGTGCAGAAGAAGAAACTGAAGCGAATGCAAAATTTTGCATTGTAAATGGTATTTTAATCGCTGAGATACCCACATTTACAGACTTAATAGAAAAACAGCAAATAGGTTTGTTTCAATACGACCCTTCTAGAGATATTTATGCTATTAATATAGACCCAGCTTGATTAAATCGTGGGGAAACATCAGAACAAGCTCATTGAAATAATAATCAATATTATCAAGTGCAAATACGTTTTGATAGTTATGATGATCCATTGGAAGAAAACATAGATTATTCTGGATATTTAATTGATAATAGAAAATATTTTTCTGAATGATCTAGTGTTACTTTAATTAAACCTATTTTAAAACCTGTGATTACTATTACGCAATTAGAAGGAGAAGACGTACAAACATATCCAGGTAATTTTCATATTAGTGGGAGCATAAGTTTTGAATATAAAAATTTAAGTGGAATTTCTACAGAAACAGAAAGATTACAATCTTATCGTATTCGCGCTACTGTACAAGAAGAAGAAATTTTTTCTTCTGATTGAGTTTATGGTAGACAAAATATTTTAAAATCAGAAAATACTACAATAGACTATTTGCTAGATTTAATGAAAGCAAAACAAGGTAATAATGTAACAATAACCATTGATATTAGAACTAATAATGGGTATATAGATAGTAAAGATTATACAATTACTATTATTAGTTATCAACAATCATTCAAAGGACAGGTATATTGAAATACTTGAGCTACCGAAGGTACAGATGAATGTAAAGACATAGATGTAAATCAAGAAGATGGTATTGTTAAAATTCGTTTTAGAGGGGAATGTCCATCACCAAAAGGAGTTGTTTATTTTAGACGCGCTTGCAGTAAAGATCATTATAAAAAATGACATTTAATTTATAAATATGAATTAGATAATTCTGGAAAAGTTGAAGTAAATTTTGATGATTTTACAGTTGGAAGTTTATATACTTATAAATATAACGCTCAACTTTGTACAATAAATAGTCAAAATGAAGAAATTTGAGGCGAAATAGAACAAAGTAATCCGGTTTATCTAAAATTTTATGAAATGCTATTTATGCGCCAGAATAGACAAATTGCTATTCGTTATAATGGACAAATTAGTTCCTGAAAACCAACAGTTAATAGGCAAAAAATTGACACTTTAGGCGGGCGTTATCCTAAATTTGTAGAAAATGCGACAATGAATTATAAAACATATTCTATTTCAGGATTGATTTCAGCAGAAGAAGATTTCAATAGGAAGTTTTTAAATGAATTTGATGGAGAATATGTTGAAATAAATGGTAAAGAAGATTTTGATTATTACTACCAAGATGACATAAAAAGATATGATGAAGAATTTGATACAAAATATGTAATTAGAAACGATACCTTGCCAGATGGAGAGCATGGATATAATCCTAAAATAAAAAATGAGAAGGAAGCTAATAGATATGAACATTCAAGAAATGAACAGATTTTAAGCACATTATATCCTACTATTATTGAAACACAAACAGATGGTCAGGGACAAGTAACTGGTGTTGTTAAAACACAAGATAAAACTAAGTTACAACCGCATGACTTATATCCTCAAAATCATTGATATTGAGAACGTGAATTCAGAGAAACTTTAATTGAATGACTTAATGATGGAGAACCTAAATTATATCGTTCTATGCCAGAAGGTAATATAGCAGTCATGCTTACTGATATTAATTTATCACCAAATCCACAGCTTGGTAGGAGAATTTATAATTTTAGCGCTACAATGTATGAAGTGGCTGATGGATATGATTTAGAACAATTAGATAACTTAGGAATCATTAATATTCCAAAATTAAATTCCAGTTTTATTAATGGCACTTATGCGAATGGAAAAATTTCTGAACAAGATGAAGATATAAATATCGGTTATTTAATTACAAAAGTTGGACAGATTAATATTTCATCTGTAAATAATCCTAGTGATTGAGTAAATTCAACAAGAAAAAATAAAGAAGATGCTATTTATAATTATACAGAATTATGAGACGATATGAGTTTAAGAGAAAAGATAGATGAATATTATTATGGTAATGATAATGATTATGAACTTATATCTAATAGTATTAAATTAAAAAATATAGATATTTATTTCACTTCTTCTCCAAATTATTTTGAACGAGGCACAGATGGCGTTAAATGAGCATATGCGATTAATAATAATGAAATGAAAGAAACTCCATGACTTGGTTATAAAATATTAATTCAACAAAAAGGAAAAGATTCTTTAGAAGAAATTTTTATTAATCAAAAAGGGTATTATCATATTCCTGATCCTACTCAAATTACTAAAATTGTTTTACCGACGGATATAACAGATGATTTTGGAAATTATATAAATAATCCAGAAAAGGTTAGTATTAATTGTGTATATCAATATAGAAGAACTCAAACTGCCGAATCAGAACAACATATTCAAAGAGTTATTAAACATATAGTAGGACAATATACAAACGACATATTACCTTTAAATACAGATATAATTCCTTTAATTTATCAAAATCACGAACAAAATACCTATGTTGGAGATAATAATAATAAAGCTATTATTGATCAAATTCATTTAGCTCAGCCGCAAGGTTTTATGTTAGATGTAACTCCTTATACTTATTTAGAGTATGAATATAAAGGGAATAATACTTCTTTAATGCCTTTAATCATTGGAGAAACTGGTGTCTTTGATGGATTGCAAGATTGACCAATAACTTCTTTATATATTAAAGGACGTCGTTTAGTTGAAATATCAGAAGATAATTATCCATTTCATATAGAAGAATGAAATTATTATAAGGATAAGACAGTTCAAAATGAAAAATCTCCAATAGAATGAAAACCAAAACGGTGATATCAAATATCAGATAAAACTCCAACAATTCCCGTTGTTATTACTATAAATGACACGCAATTTAAAAATATTCAAGAAAATTGATATAAAATACAATCAGAATATAATTTAAATCCTGAAATATATGGATATTTATCTACACAACAAATTGTTAATCCTAAATTTAATACAGTCTATACTTTTTTAAAAAGCATGGAAGAAATAGAAGATAAAACATATTTAGATTTTTATTATCAAATTTATTATATAGATGGTCAATGGTATCCTGTTGATTTTATGAGCGATAATACAATTTTAGCCGCAGTTCCAATTTATGGCATGATTAACTATCATGGAGATTTAGTAAAGGAGAGATCATAATGCATAAAGAATATCCTTATCTTCAAGATAGTTATATATATCAAACAGACATAGAATGAGAAAAAAGGAATATTTTAAAAGATATTGACAATTTTTTAAATCAACGTCAATATATAAAAATTATTCTTCTAGATTGAGACGAAGATCCAATTAAAGAAATTGAAGGCGAAATTTCTAGTGGTTCAATTTCTAAAAACGGCGATTCACCTATCCGCCGCACAGCGCAATTAACCTGTGCGGTGGATGCTAACTCTTATTCTGTTGACGATGGAAAAGCTGATTTCGCTATTAATAAAAAAGTATTTATTGAAATTGGCGTAAAAAATGAAACAGATTATTATCCAGATTATCCTATTTTTTGGTTTCCAGAAGGCGTTTTTTTTATAGGTTCTTTTTCTGTTAATGCTGGATCAGCCGCGTCAACTGTAATCACTCTATCTCTTAAAGATAAAATGGCTATGTTAAACGGAGATGTTGGTGGCACTCTTCCTGCTACAGTTATTTTTGATTCTATGGATACACAACTTCCTACTGGAGAATATATAGAACAAAAAGTTTTAATTTATAATATTATTCAAGAAGCTGT
>AUXO015429803.1_pt1 | contig 12015 bp, 18 predicted proteins | sample 768731 | NCBI WGS metagenome assembly AUXO01 (sample SAMN02715735, study PRJNA202380) | gut metagenome | biome: sheep rumen | host: Ovis aries | place: New Zealand: Palmerston North | reverse complement strand
TTATGTCTTTGCCTCTAGGTAATTTTAATACATCTACAAAGACATCTTTTCTAATATTATTTATAAATTTGTGCACACCTCTATTACCAGCATCATCACCATCAAATGCAAGAATAAAGTGTCTTATACAACTCTTATTTAATAAGTCAAATTGTCTCTTTGTAATATTACAGCCAAATGTTGCAACAGCACTAAGACCAAGTGACTGACATGTAAGAGCATTTATTTGTGATTCACAAATAATAGCATAGTTGATATTATTGTTTAATATATGATTGAGAAGATAGACAGGTTTATCAATGTTTTTATCAATGTAGAATTGTTTACCTTCAACACTTCTTTTTGTCATCATATATAAGTTATTGTTTTCATCATAAACAGGAAATACAATACAGTTAGACTTTGCATCATATCTAACCTCAAACTTCTCACAGACTTCTCTAGATAGTTTTCTTTTAGACATATAAGGATGCCATGTTTGAAGACTCTTTAAATAAGTGTCAAGTTTAGATTCATCTAAACTTGACATTTTTCTCAGTACTGAGTTTTTTGTCAAGTCTAAATCTAGAGTTTCAAGATACTTACTAGTTCTTTCATAAAGCAATGTATTACCAAATCTTTCTAGTAACCATTCTTTACCAAACTCATCATCTTTATCAAAACATTCTGCAACAAAATGATATAAAGGACCAGCAAAACCACATGTAAAACAGTGACAATATCCAAATTCAATTGGACCTTCATTAGTTGCACAGATGTTCATAGAGGCATGTCTTTCAGCACCACCTTTATGAGATGGACATGTCACTCTAAACTCACCACCTTTATTTTCAATAATAGAAAGTTTTCCATTAGTAAGTTCAGATTTTAATGTTTTAAGAATCTTTTCTAAAGATGCATCTATAATATGATTATTAATGATAAGTTCTGACATTAAAAGACCTCTGCACCTTGATTTTGAGTTTTTTGATATCTTGTAGAATACTCCTCTCTGTCTTCTTCAGTTACAGAACCATTTTCAGGCAAAAATTGAAATGTCCCGGTATTAAAGTCCACATGATATGAGAACACTTTGCCATTCTCACTATCTCTAGACTTAACCAACTGTAGTTTCATAAGATTATTATCTTTTTTATCTCTACTAATACCAATAACAATAGTACTATCTTGACCAATTCTATCTGCTTGAGCAATTTGAGTCAGGTCAATTGAGTCAGAATCATCTTCATTCTTTGTTCTATTCATTTGAGATACAGAGATAATAGGAATCTTTTTCATAACTTGAAGATTCTTTAAATCTCTTGAAATATTTGATGCTCTTTCAACAGGATTCTTTGCTCCTCTGTCATCTTCTAATAATGAGTGTTGGTCAACAAATAAAATATCAAGATTTTCTTTCTCAATAAATGCTCTTAATGAAGACACACCAGCAGGACCATTAATCATTTTAGGAGTTAATACTTTAAGACTTCCTTTAAACATACTTGGAAGTGTATCAATATATTTCTTATACTCTGCTTGAACAGAAATATTACCATGTGTTAAACTACCATTGGAAATATGACCTGCTAATGTATCAAATCTATATCCAACTTTTCTTTCTGACATCTCACCAGAATAAATACCAACATTGAGACCTTGTTGAACAGCCGCAAGTGCTGTTTTAATAAGCACCCATGACTTGCCTTGATTTGACCTTGCTATGATTGTTGCAAGTTCTTCTTGTCTATCCCAGCCACCAATAACATCATCAAGTTCTCTAAAACCTGTCTTAATATAATACTTATTAAAATCTTGTGTTCTCTCTAAATAATCATTATATCTACTTGTATCATGTAGCAAATCTACACACTCAATACTAACAGTTTTAGACAAGTTATCATTTAACTTTTTATATTCTTCAATTGCCTTGTCTGTTTTATTTGACATTAACAATGTTTTAATTGTTGTAAATGTCTGAGCAATCTTTCTTGTATTATAATCATCAATTAAAGTTGCAATTAAATAAGAAGATGATTCATTAACATTAACAACATCAAAATTAGGAAAATTACTTAAAAATGTTTCTAAATCACAAATCTGATTGTATTTTTCATAATGACTTAAAATGAAATTAAACTCACTTCTATAGTCACTAAAATAATCTGCATTTAAATTGTTTGTAGTAATGAAAGAAATATCTTTATTTTTAATGATATAATTCAAACATTGATTTTGTATCATCTATCATCACCTCTCTTTCATTAAATTGCTCTCTTATCAAGTCCAACAAATGGAACATCATTTGAGCATAATATGATTCTTGAATACAGTCTATCACCTACAGCATCTCTCAACTCTTCAGAAGATAGATTAGATGTATAGATATTAGATTTACCTGCATCTATTCTTGCATTGATTAAATTAAGAATATTTTCATGTTCAAATTGTGTAAATTCTTTTGTGCCAATCTCATCCCAAATAACTAAGTCTGCAGTAAGAACATTTTCTTTAATGTGTTGAACATAATCACTCTTTTCAGAAATATTATCTTTCAATGCTAGCAAATATCTAGGAACATGAATAAACAAACCTCTACACTTTAATTCAGTATCAATCCAGATAGAGTTAAAATAGGCCTGCATCAATCTAAGTGCCCAACTTGTTTTACCACAACCTGTGTTGATTGAGTGCATATAAATGTTATCACCTGTTTCAACAAACTTTAAAATATTTCTCTCAACTGCAGATAAGAAAGTGAATGAATCTTTATCAGACTCATCCTTATCTAGTCTAAGCGGTATTCTAAATCTTTGCTTGTGAGTGATTAGTGCTTCTTCATAAAGATAATTTAGTTTATATCTTCTCATACAAAAAGAATCACAGTCAATACAATTACATTCTTTAGTTAACCAACAATCTTTATTTTCTTCAATCATCTTAATTTATTATACAACTTCTGTTAAAACACTGTATCACTTACATCATCTGCTGATGCGATATTTTTCAATGAAAGTCTTCTCATTTGAGACTTCTTTGTAACTGACTTTTCTTGTTCATAAACTTTAATAGCCCACACACAGTTTTTCCAGCCTTGTGCAGTAGCAATTTCAATTAATCTTAACATCTTCTCTTTATCTGTACCACAATAATCAATCATGGCATTTTCAAACTCAGTAACAGTTTCCTTTGTCATAACTGTTTTTTGATTTGTAAACAACACATCAATCCAATGTTCAAGTGCTAATGAGATATCCTCATCTGTAATTGAGATGCTGTTTTTCAAAGCAAGAATAATTCTATTTCTCTTTATCTCTTTATTAACTGTTTTTGATGATTTTACCTTCTTAGCAATATCATTTAAAAACTTAGTATCTTCTTGAGAGATGATTGACATATACATCTTATCATTAAACTTAATTGTATCAAGTGATTCATTACTAATCTCAACAAGTTTAATTTTAGATAGATTAGACTCACACTCAACTTGCTCATCAAAGGACATTGATGTTCTAGACTTTAAGTAAGTTCTATCAACCTTAAAAAATCCGTTGTCATCAATCTTTTTCTTTTTAGTTGCTTTTCTAAGAATCTTTAGCAATTCAGAACAATAAATTGCATTGTTTAAACCAAGAATCTTAACTGCACCTACATTAACATATAAATAGTTATCACTACTTAATACATCAACTAGCATATAATTGACCTCACAAAAGATTCATTATTTTTAAGATACTTTATGCTTCTTGTTACTTCTCTTGAAATTTCTTGTTTTGTCATTCTTTCTAGAGATTTAATCATAGCAATAAAATCTCTTTCATATTTAATTATATATCTGCTCATAAATGAAATCACATAGTCATCATTTAAACAACTTAATTTATCCTTTAAGAGATTCTTAGATGTTAAATCTTTATATGAAATCAAATCAACAACAATTGCTGTAAAATAATTTTGATTATCAATAAGTTTTTGAACTAGTTCTGAACAACCAAAATATGAATCATATGAATCAGTATATGTAACACTTGTTTCAAACTCTTCATCATCATTATCAACAAGCATCTTCACAGACTTAATGTTAAACGCTTTAATATAATTACTTACAGTTGAAGTAATGCATTGATTGATTACTTTTTCAGCACCTCTTGAACTTTTACTAATGTACTTATCTTCATTTAGCCAAGAACGATATTTCATTGCCTTGCTCATTGATTCAAAAAGAATATTGACAACTTCTTCAACACTTACTTTAAACTGTTTTAGCATGTCATATATCTTTGCAACCATATGCCAATATCTTACTAAGAGAGCATTAAAGTAAATGTCACTCCAATACTCATCATGTTTGTCTTGAGCAACAACACACTTGTTGGCTAACTCAGTAATGTCATAATCAACATCTCTTATTTGACCAACTTGAAAATTAGAAATATTAGATGCACTTGCAACTAAATCTTTATAAATTTTGTGTATTGTTGAATTATCTTTTTTATTACTCATTGTAGTACCTCCATCATAATCTACAATAAATTATATAATTATTTAGTATTTTGTCAATGTTTTTTAGCAAGTTCTTTAAACTTCATCTTTTTATATTTTGTCTGCAATTTCTTGCTTTCTTTAAATTTCTCAATTCTTTTTAAGAGTTCAGTATTTGATAAAACATCATCATGTTTATGAATCTCTTCAATTAGATATAAACCAAGTGCCTTATTACTCTTAACAATTTTTGTTGCTTTTCTATAATATTTTTTAACAAGATGATAATGTTTCTTCCATGTTCTTTCATGATAAGTGTCATCAGAATTAGGAGTGTATGCTCTACTAAATTTAAAACCTAAGCAACAATTATCATTCATAATAGAGAAGTCTGAGTAAATCACATCCATGTCACCAGAAACACCTGTTGAAACTTGATTAAGATAAACCTTTTCACCAACCTTACCACCAAGTGTAATCATAATATCATTAACAAGGTCTTTGTAATTTCTCATTCTTCTCTCAGAACAATCATCACAAGATTCCTCTTCACAAATCTCATCATAATCATCACTTAAATCTGTGCTTCCTGCCATATCTCCATATCTTAAAGCGGAAACAGTACCACAGTTTCCAGTTAAAGAGTATGACACAAGTGCATGACCAATTTCATGTGCAAGAACTTCAAGTGCATTTTCATCATTATTCCATTTCTTACCAATTGTCTCAAAGTTCATTTCATGAATAATTTTAATGAAGTCATTTAAATTAACTCTCTTCTTATTGGTAACATACTCAAGAAGAGTATTATTAATGAGAGTCTTTAAATCAGCACCAGACATTCCTTGAGTTTTAAGAGCAAGAGCATGTGTATTAATGTTCTTAAATAAAGAATGTTTGTTAATATATAATTTTAAAATTTTCTCTCTTGAATCTGTGTCTGGTAAATCAATTAATAATTTCTTATCAAATCTACCACTTCTTAAAAGAGCATGAGGAATCGTTCTATAGTTATTTGTAGATGCAATAACTAAAATTTTATTTTTAAGTTTAGTCTCATCTAATTTTTGAAGTAAGAATCTGACACATTCTCTTGATGTTTCATCAAGATTTCCTCTATGGTCAGTGTATGTAAGTTTATCAATCTCATCAATATAAATCAATGATGGTTGACCTGTTTTCTCTGAATTCTTTTCAGCATCTTTAAAAACATTTTTAAGTGTGTCTATTGTTGCTTCATCATTTTCAGGGTCAAATGCATTGTAGAACTTATAACTACACTCACCAGCAATTGCCTTAGCAAACAAAGTTTTACCTGTACCTGGAGGACCTTGAAATATTAAACCTCTAGGAATATTGACTCCTTGTTTTTCATACTTATCATAGTTATTAAGAAGATTAACAATATTTCTAATTGCTTTCTTCTCTTCTTCATAGCCACAAATAAAATCAAGTGTAATTGCTTTTTCTTCAGTAACTTTTTTCTTAGTCATTCCAACACCTCATTAACTCTTCTAAGTTAATATTATATTTCTTTTCTACATCAATGTCAACCCAATCACCATCTTCAGACAAAACACTGATTTCTCCAATATCATCTTTTCTAGATAAGATATTTTGAGAATCATTCTTTGCTTTCTCAATCTCTTCTTTTGACATGTTATTGTGACGATTAATATATCTCTCAAAGCAATCTTCACAGAGATATAGAATATAACCACCTGTAATATATCTTGTAGGTTTACCACAGTCTATGCAATAGAACTTAGATAGATATTCATATTTAGATAAAACATTCATAATCTCATCTGTTGCAGTAGCATATAATCTAAGAGTGCCATATTTTTCTTTTATTTGTTCCCAAAAAATCATATTCTTCCAAGATAAATGTTTACCAATTCTTTTTCTGGATGCTTTACCTGCTTCTTTGATTTCTTTTAACATTTCTTTACCAAATGCTTTATACCAACCATATGGAATAGTTTCATCTTCTGTTGAAGCATAACCCATGAATTTACCATCCCATCTATTATAAGATTTAATAAATGGATATTTTAAACATTTAAAGAAATTAATAGGATGAAAAATAGCACTTAAATAATTGAATGGAAACTTCCAACCCCAACCAAAATATTTAAACCACTGAATAATTCTTTTAAATATATTGTCTCTCTTCATTATTGCATCTCTTTCTTTATTTCATAATACATATCATAATTATATGGTATATAATCAACATATTTTTTAGATATCCATTCTAATAAATATTCAACAAACTCAAGTGATTTTTTCTTGTTATAAAATTCATCATCTTCTTTTTCACTGAAGTTATCTACTAGTTGAAATGAAATACATTCTTCACACAGTTGTTTTGCTGTATGTATAGCAATATGTTCATTAACATCAAACATTAAATTTAGATATTCTTTTGCTTCTTCAAAAGCAGAAACAGGCATTAGATGATTGTTTCTTGTGTATGCATATCTGCACTCATCAATCAAAAATCTATATAAGTCATTGATATTAATTTTAATATTGTATTCTTTATGCATGATTATTCTTCAACTTCAATCTTGTCACAATCAAACCACCAAGTTTTATTTTGGTCATTGAGATTAAACATGTGTCTATTATGTGCTAAAAACCATACACCATAAACATCATCATTACCAATAAGAATTTGTTTAAAGTTTAATCCTCCAAATTCATAAAAAACAGGTTCTGACACAACATCAGGTTTAACCCAAACACCTTCATTGAAGATTCTTCCTAATAATAGAATTTCACAAGTTAATAATTTTCTCATTTCTTTTCCTCAATATCATCAACATCAACATTCATTGCATGATAAAATTTTAAATTAAATGAAGCATTACAACCAATATAAACAAAATCTCTACCAATATTTGATTTTAATTGTTCAAGTTCCTCTTCACTAAATTTGCCAGTCATCTTATTGATAGCACCTTGTGGTGTATAAAAAGTAACATTAAATTGTTTTCGTATTGGTTCAACTATTGGTTTCTTTTTCATTTATTGTTTCTCTTTTTCTTCTAATTCTTTTCTAAATCTTTCATTTTCTATTTCATTAGTCCAGGTTCCATATGATGTTTTAACCCAACCAGGATTTTCTTTTAAGAACTCTTCAAGTCTTTCTTCATAATCTTTTTCATCAAAGCACATTTCTGAGTGATTATCTGGAAAAGTAAATTCTAACATTACTTGACCATTATAAGGAACATATCCAAATTTACCTTCTGAACCAAACTCTTGACTATAACTAACATCAGTCCACTCAATAATTGTGCAATAACCATCAGTTGTAATATGAATATCATAATACTGATTTTTATTCTTTTTATTATGTTCTAAAAGATAGTTGAGTAAGTCTAAATGTAAACCTTGTTCAACTTCATCTGGTGTAAACGCTTGATAATTATATTCTCTTGTCATACTGTTTATTTCCTTTAACAATCTTTTTGCACTTGTGAAACTCAACTGCATCAGAAATTTCACAAACAATCATACAAACAATTAAAACAGGTAATAGTATAATCATTGTGATAATAAGAAATAAAAAGAATATCACTGCAACAAACACAGCAACTATCTTTTCAAAAATGTTTAATTTCTCTTCTTCAAAAACATCTAAATCTTCAAACATTATAGAAACCTCCTTACCACAAATTAGGCATATTTACACAAGTGAGTAACATCTCATCAAAAAGTTCAACTTTACCTACTAAACAATCATAAGGCACATTTAACACTTCAATTATTTTAATTAATTCTTTTGTGTTAGGCTTTTTCTTGTTGTTTAAAATTTTATTCATCTCATTTTTGCAAACACCAATTGTTTCTGCAAATTCTCTTTGTGTAATTTTTTTAAAAATTAATATTGCCTTTACTCTGTCTCCAAAAGTCATAAAATACTCTCCTGTATATATTATACAACTAGAGAATAGGAACTAGACAATTCCTCTAATTCTTTTTTAGTTAATTTTCTTGATTTCTTTGTTCCAATATGATGTAAAAATACCTCAACATCTTTAAGATTTGTGTGTTTTAAGTATTTTGATAATTCTCTTGGACTATAACAAACTATTACAACATTACTTGACTTGTTATATAATCTGTATTCAATTGTAGGCATGATTTATTTCTCACTTTCTTTAAGTTCTTGAATTTGTTTTCTTTTCTCATCAATATCTTCAACATGTGCCATAGCAATAAAGACACAATTAGTTTTACCAAGAAGAGCATCATAGACATCTAACATATCTTCTAAATATGATGTGTCATGATTATTTTGCCACTGATACTCAACTTCAGCATCCCACTCTCTATTGAGAAACCTTAACAGCCATGTTTGCTGTTCTTCTGTTAATTCAATCTTATACTTCATACTTAGTATTATATCACAAATTTAATTATTTGTCAAGCATTTGCTTTTTAAACATCTCTAAAGATTTCTCTGCTTGAGGAGTTAATTGTCTAGTCCATGCTTCAAGATGTGGTGACCAGCGAAAGCCAAAACTTTTGAGAGATTTTCTAACAGATTCATCAGGAATATATTCAAAGATAATATTCATTCTATTTTGTGTTAAATCTCTAACAACTTTAAAATCATCAAATACTTCGTCACCACTTTCAAGAGCAGACTCTAGTTCATTTAAATGTTTTTTACAATCATGCAAATCTTTTAATACATATGTGTTTACTGCAGGTGAGTACACTTGACCAAAAATTTCTGTACAATAAGACATATAATTTTCTTTCATCTTATCTGACATCCAAGTTTCTTCTCTTAAAATGTCCTCAAGAGAAACTCTCATGTCATCTGTTGCAACATCTTGATAGCCATTAAAATGTTCAATATTGTGAGACTTCATGTATTTTCTCACAAAAGCATTTAATCTATTGTTAAAATCAATTCTTTTAGTCAATTGTTCAATACATTTTTTAGTTGTTGTAATATCAAGATTTTTTGTTTTCATTGTACATGCCTCTTTTCTATATTATACACTTACATAAAAAATATGTCAATAAAAAAAAATGAGAGTATGTTTTAACACACTCTCATTTATCTGATAATTGAAAGGATAAGATATTACCAGACATTAATTTTAGCAGTGATTTTAAAGAAAAAGTAAGTATATTTCAACTTACTTTTCAGTCATCTTCTGATATTTTTTCTTATTCTTGTTAAGTTTAATGAGTCTAATTTTTGCTCTTTTAGACTTCTCTCTTCTTCTTTCTGCTTTTGATAAGAAGAATTCCTTTCTCTTAACCACTTCTAATCTTTCTTCAGATTCAACTTGTTTTTTGAATCTTTTGACCATTTGGTCTAGAAAGAAATTAGCATCAAGTTTTTCAGAAAAAATTCTTTGTTTGTCATGCTCAGATAAGACAACTTTTGCCACTAAATATCACCTCTTTCTTTAGTTAATAATAAAGTATGTATAACCACTATCTGCAACAAATCCAACACAGAAATATGAACTATTGTAGTAAGCACCATACTCACTATAGTACGTGAATCCTGCAGAAGTAAGTGTCTCAGACATAATTGCATCAATCTCTTCAGCAACTTCTCCACCAATCATAATTTGAATGAATGGATAGCCATAACTATCAGTTCCTGTTGAAGAAACAAATGATGTAGATAGTGCACTAATAGCATCTGCTTGTTCTTGAGAAATTGTGAAACCATAATTAGTACTATATGTACTTAAGTATTCATTAACTTCTTCAAGTGGAAATGCAGCCACTGGCACTGGTTCAGTGTATTCATCAAATGAAATCAGAATACCAGCAAGAGATTCAGCAGTGTAGTCACCAACATAGATAAATGGACAACTTTCACCTGATTCTGGTTCACCAAGATATAAATAGTGGTCACCATATGAATCAACTTCATCATTCCATGCAGAACTGAATGAAGCAACAAATGTTGTCATTTCTTCAGAACTTGAATCTTTAATGAGCCAATATGTTGGATACTCACTTGGATATGGTTGTGTTAATGTGGCACTTGAACTTGCACACACATAATCAGGAATTTCAACTCCTTGATATCCTTTTGCAACATATTCAGCAACTCTATCAGCAAATGAGAATGTTACACCAGTTACCAAAGGTTCTTGAGATGTTGCAGATGAACTAGAACTAGAGACACTAGAACTAGAAGGTGTGCTAGGTTGACTACTTGCACTTGTTGAAGTAACACTAGAAGATGAAACATTCGCAGATGTTGGTGCTACAGAACTAATTTCTGAACTAATATCTTTTTGTTCAGAAGATTTTTTCTTACTACTAGATTTACAACCACTAAAGGCAAGTGCGATGACTGACAATAATACAGTCATCAATTTGAACTTATTACGCATAATAAATTCTCCTTCCTTTATTTATTTACTTATTTTAGCATAAATTATTCTTCAAAAATAAACACATTTACTTCTCTAGACAATACTGTACAAGCATCTATGCCAATAATTTTATATTTATCAGATTTAAAAATTGGATTGTTTTCTGCTGTATATTTCTTTTTAATTTTAGTTAAATTGTTGTAAAAATCAGATGTGTGCCAATGTCCACAAACAATTGTCTTGCTTGTTTTATTTAGACCTGCTTTTGCTCTCTCCCAAGGACATGACCACATAGCATCTTCCCATTCTATTTGAGTTGCATTTCTCCAATCTTCTCTAAATGTGTCTGAATCATATTTTACTACAAATTCATATGCTAATGATTTCTGCCAATCTATGTGCTCTTGAACTGGAATCCAACTGTGAACAAATATATAATCATTTGTTTCATAATAATTACACCACTCATCTGATGCAATCCAGTCTAAGATATCTTTAATAATTGCAGAGTGATATACATCACTAATTTTTTTATTCCACTTTTCTTTTAGTTGTTCATAATCTGCTGTGCCATATCTAATATTTCTCAAAGATTGTTCTTTATATTTTTCAACAATAAATGAATCAAAATCATCATAACCACACAATTGAAATAATGTATCCACAGTTTTATTATGATAGTCATGCTTTTCAGCAAAACCTCTATCAACAAGTTGTTTTAAAAGAATCTCATGATTTCCTCTAACTAAGATTCTTCTTTCTTTAGGAAGTTCTCTTAGAAACTTGTATACCTGTAAAGGTTGTTTACCTCTATCAAAAATATCGCCTAATACAATTAAAACATGGTCTTGATTAGTAATATCAAAACCAGCATTTGTTAGGTCTCTAATGAACTCATCATAGAAACCATGAATATCTGAAACTACAAAAAACTTTTTCATATTTGCTAAGTAGAATTGGACACACTAAGTGGTGTCACACTTATTATGTCTCATGTTATCTAATTACTTAGAATCTTGAGAACATCATTATCGGTGAGCAAATTCTACACTAACTCTTTCCGAATAGGCACAACCCCATATGCAGAGATATTCTCTGGAGTTTCCCGGCTTTCTAGAAGTCCACTGACTTGATTAGCGTAGTGACTTTAACTTCATTCTACTATGTTGCAATGCTCAACTGA
>AUXO013011764.1_pt1 | contig 12015 bp, 24 predicted proteins | sample 768731 | NCBI WGS metagenome assembly AUXO01 (sample SAMN02715735, study PRJNA202380) | gut metagenome | biome: sheep rumen | host: Ovis aries | place: New Zealand: Palmerston North | reverse complement strand
TCAGCGTAATTATGTTCTTTTAATATTTGCTCTAGTGTTCTATTATTGATTACTATTTCATTTGGTTTTCTCATTCCTTATTCCTCTTTTCTTTTTGTATATTACTCTTTTACTATTGTTACATCAAGAGCTTCACCTTCTGGAGTGATGCTGTATACATAAACTTCTCCATTCTTTTCCTTAGTTACAAAGCCATTAGTCACGAGCTTACGCATAGAGCCAGATATAGACCTGCCACTAACATCAAGTCCTTCACCAATAGTCTTAGCTGTAAAAGCATTGTCGTAATTATCTTTCTCAGCTCTCATATAGCAGATTATTTCTGCACCCTTTTCAGTGATAAGTGGTGCTTCCTTATTAGGTTTTACTTCCTTAAACTTCTCAAAATACTCACGAATTTCCTGTTCTACTTCCTCATTCTCCATCTTATTTGCTACCCATTCAATAAATTTTTCTCTATTTGTCATAATACGAACCTCCTTTTAAAAACTTCATTTTTTATTTTCTATATATATTATATTAAAAATTTTTATAAAAATCAAATTTTAATTATTACTGAGGTGGCTGGATTCGAACCAGCGAAAGTGCTTTTATGACACTCTATGGCGGGATCAAAACCCGCTGCCTTACCACTTGGCGACACCCCATTATTTATAGGCGGATAGCGGGGGTTTAAACCCACAACTTCTAGAGTCACAAGCTAGCTCGCTAACTAACTGCGCTGTATCCGCCACCGTACCAGAAAGGATTCGAACCTTTGACGCATGGCTCCGTAGACCATTGCTCTATCCAGCTGAGCTACTGGTACATTTAATAGTCATTTAAGACATTTATCTATAGTCTGTTAGTTCATAGACTTTAATATGAAAAAATTCTTCCAACTGTTGTTCTTTTAATCGTTTTAACTCTTTCAGATATTCTGCAATCTGATGATATTCAGATGAACACTTCTTACACTCATTTTCATGTGTATAATCCATTTCAGCAAAAGGAATAAGTTCACATTTTCTCACCTGATTTTCATGCCATTCTTTTGCCTCATTTTCCTTTTCTTCTGCTACTTCTTCACAATGCTTAATTGCTTCATCAAGTGTCATTGTTTAACCCCTCTTTCTATCTTTAACATCTATCAATCTATTTATTGCATCTTCTTCTCTTGCTATTGTTTATTTCTCGCTTTCTTTATATACTTGTAAACTTCCATCAGCGTTATATAGTGGTGTGATACTTACACCATCGACAGTCATACAGGTTAAATATTTTACTTTTGTGTCATTAGCATATACTACCTGATAGTGATAAGAACAGCCATATGTTACATCATTCCACTCTTTAATCACAGTAAAATATTCTCCAGCTATTGCCTTTGATGTATCTTCTGCATCTTTATATTTTGTTCCACATCCTGTTAGCAACAGACACACGCATAACATCACAATAATTATTTTTCTCATTACTGTTCCTCACTTTTTGTTTGGTATAATCCATTTCAGCAAAACGAATGAGTTCAAATTTTCTAACCTGATTTTCGTGCCACTCTTTTGCTTCTTCTTCTTTTTCTTTCGCCATTTCCTCATTATATTTAATTGCTTCGTTAAGTGTCATCCTCATTTATCTCACTTTCTCTATATGGTTCTGGTAGTGGCTTCCATGCAGTTATTACATTCGCAGCAAATCTTCTATTATTTATATAATACCATCTATCTTCGCTAAAACAATAATACGCTGGGCAAATATCAAGTTCGTTATTATTTCTATCAAGATCTACAGCAAGATTTACAGTAACTAGTACCCAATTTGAATAGTCTTTATATTCCCCTTCTAATGGTTCAGGCAATCTCTCGCTTACAGGAATCCATTCATTAAAATTTTCTGAACTATTCATTTGCTTTTCAAGTACATTCATTAGATGAATCAAAAACTTACATACTTCTTGTTGTGTCCCTACCCCATCATTATCTCGGAGTTCTAGAATAGTTTCTTTTAACTCTCTCCACTGTTCATTCATTCTTCATTCCCCCTTATCTGCTTCTATGATTGTTGGTGCTTCTTCAATCTCACTATAAGAAATATATGTAATAGGAGAATATGTAAATTCACTATCATTTTCCTTAATATCAGTATCAGGAATAAAATTATCTTCAATTAACCGTCCATGTCCTTTTGGAAGAATGATTCCTTTTTCAATATAAGACCTTAGACTTGTAATGTCTTGATATGGCAAACGCTCATATTCTTCATCAGGTATATCAATTACTATCTGCATATCTTGTACCTCGCCTTTCTTTATTTTCTAAAAATAATCTTTATTCCACACAATCAACAGAATAATAATTATCATCTTCATCTGAAAAATAAACTGTCACACCACTTTCTAATTCAATAGCAGGATATTCAGACTGAGATTCAATTTTTACATAATGACATCCTTCATCTTCAAAAAATTCACCAACTTTTATATCTTTATATTTCTTCATCATAAAATTCAACCTCTTTTCTTTATTCTCTATATATATTATATTATATTTTTTAAATTTTGTCAACTTTTATATCTTTATATTTCTTTAATATAAAATTTAACTTCTTTTCTTTATTTTCTATATATATTATATTATATTTTTTAAATTTTGTCAAGAATAACCTTTTGCAAGCTAAAATATAAAAATCATAAAATAAGTGCAAAATTAAGCACTTAATAACCCAGACGGGATTCGAACCCGTGACTTCACCGTGAAGGGGTGATGACTTAAACCACTTGTCGACTGAGTCATATACTTAATAACTTCCGCTCTTTCTGTGCTCCCCGCATTTTGTTATAGCACGAATTCTTTTTCCGGATAAACGGGTAAAATTTGATTATTTGCTTATCCCTCAGCAAACCATCTTTCTCTGGCGAGCGTCTCTGCGACATTGACCGCGGTTACCGCAAGTTGATATTGTTATTAAGTTTTTTCTTTATTTTCTATAATATATTATATCAAAAATTTTTTAAAAAATCAACTAAATAATTTACTAGATTACTTCCATAAGAATAATCACCGTCAAAAGTCGCATGAAAAGAGCCATAATCTTTAACAAAAGAATTTAGCAATTCATCAGCCTTTTGCTGTGCTTTCATTGCATCTTTAAAAGCCTTTTCCACTTCTTTTGCTCTTTTTGCTCGGTCAGCTTTCTTTGCCTTTAACTCGGCTTCAGCTTTTTCTTTCTTTTCGATTTCAGCCTTCTCCGCCTTGACAAGAGCCTCCTCTGAATCAAAAAGTTCGTTTAATTCTGTTGAGTAATACTTCATTTTAAAAACACTCCTCTGCTTTGGTTTTTATTTGCAATAAATCATTATTTGAGTACTCATATATATTTATTGCGAACAGACCCCCTGAGATTCGAACTCAGACTATTTGTTTTGGAGACAAATGTGCTACCATTACACTAAAGGTCAACAATAGACCGAACCCAGTCACAAAGAATTTAATCATTCATTTGTAAGCCCTAATCTTCTTTAATTATAAATACAAATCCTGGACGGTGATTATGTTCTGCTCCTAAATCAGATCTAAATTGTATAGGCATATTTTCTCCATATGGTTCTTTAGAAGGTTCAACTAATTCATATAAACTTACATGCCAAGGCATATTATATATAGAACCTTCATATAAGCAATCGTCGTCATCTTCTACTGAGTAAACTGCACAATCTGCTCCACAGCTATCACACATCCTAAGAAAATCTAATATCTTCATAGCCTTTTTTCTCCTTTAATTTTTTTTCTTCTATTTTGTTTATTAAATCAAAAATCTTATCATCTTCAAGATAATATATATCTTTACCATTGTTTATTTCAGTTGACAATGCACAAAAACAAGAGACAAACTGAAAAAATCTTAAATCTGGATAATACTTTTTATGTATCTGTAATATCTTATCATATATTTTATCTAATCTTTGCGGGTCTCTCATTCCGTCCTCCTATCTCTGGGCGAGGGAATTACATGCCCCCGCCCGCTGCCATATATAGGTTAGGCTATCTTATAAGCAGTTACCTTCTTCTTCTTATCTTCTCCATAATGCTTCTCGATAGTATCCTTTACTACGATTTCAGCCTTTACAGCCTTAGTAAGTCTTGCAGTTACTTTCTGCGGAGTAATATCTGCATAGTCATCCTCAAGCTCTTCTACAATGCCTTCTCTATCATAGTAGTTAAGAGGATTAGCCCTAAGAAACTCGATGATTGCATCATAAAGAGCATCTCCTTCAGCCTTCTTCTTTGCTGCACGCTCCTTAGCCTTTTCAGCCTTCTTAATCTTTGCTTCAATCTCAGCGTTAAGTGCTGCGATAATCTCATCCTTAACTTCCTGTCCGTCAAAGTAAGTCTCTACTGCCTCGATTGCATAGTCCATAGCTTCTACTCTAGTAATCTTCTTCTCCATAATATAAGTACCACCTTTCTGTTTTCATGTTTTGTATTTTTTTATTTTCTATATATATTATAATAAAATTTTTTATATTTTTCAAATCAGACTCTTGTCAGCTCAAGGCTTTTAATAATTTATATTCTGTGAAAATATTTAAACTTTATTATTTATTTTGTATATATATTATACAAAAAATTTTTATATTTTTCAAATTTTAATAATATGTTTCATCTACACCATTATAATAATCGTACATATCTTGTACATACGCTTCATACTCAGCGTCTTTAACTTCTTGTAATGCAGATGGCTCATCAATTTCAAAAGAAGGATGTCCATTCTTACAATAAACATATTCATCACCATCTGTCATATAATTCTTCATCGACATAATATACTCCTCCCATAGCTATTCTTAAAACAATATCCTCTAATTCATTTCTATCTTTTGGCTTATATTCATCATATTCACCAGCAATAGCAAGATATGCAAGTCTATCAGGATCTACAAGGTCTGTATTTCTATACCAATCAATGACATTATAAGTATATTTAACAATTTCTTCTTTTGTTAACTTTCTATCCATATAAATTTCTACAACATCAATAGCCTCTTGAACGAGGGGTAAATTTGCTAATTTCATATAAAATACCTCTTTTCTTTATTTTCTATATATATTATATCAAAAATTTTTTAAAAAATAAAGTTGCGGCGGTTGCTCTCACCAAAGCGCCGAAGAGTGCCTGCTGTCGCATTAACTCCAAACAGCAACTACACGATACTGTAAATGAGGATTGGCTATCATATTATTAGCATCTTCAAAACTTTCTTTTCTTTCATCTACTTTTCTTTTTAATAAATCAAGATAATAATTTGCACCTTCATTAGAATTATATTTCACTACTTCAATAGGTCCATTATAGGTATCCTTGTCTACATAGCCAAAATTATATGCATCTTCTTCATTTATTTCTCCCTTTTCAAATTGTTTTGCAACATCAGCTCTTAAAGCCATAGAAGTATCATATTCCCTTTTTTGAGCCAACTGCTCATAAGTTAAACTGGTAAATTGATCCCAGCTTAATTCTTCTTTATCCCATTTGTTATAAATATCTCTAGTACCTTTTCCAAGTTCATCAAAACTTAAAACCTGACCGTGTTCTGCAAAATATTGAAGAGTATCACTAATATAAGTACGACTACCATTCCAATAGGTACTTACTCTTACATTTTCTTTCTTTTTAATATTATAAACCATTGGGTCAATATTTATCCAATTATCTCCAACTTTTACTTCAGTATGAAAATCTACATATAAACTCATAATGAATCCCTCTCTTTCTTTATCTTTTCTATATTTATTATAACAAAATTTTTTATAAAAATAAAGTTAGTCACTCTTCTTTATAGCCACTATAATCAAAGATTACTGGTTTTCCTTGATTAGTGCAGCCGCAGTTATACCAAGTAATATCATTTATCTCAAAATCCATTAAAAATTCGTATAACTGTTCTGCTGTATTTTCACCATATTTTCTTACACAAGATGCTAAAAAATCAATAGGTAAATCATTATCACCTAATTTATCTCTAATTTTCATAGCTTTTCTTCTCTGTGATGAAGTATTAAATGTTAAATAACCTCGTTTTGCCTTATATCCTGTAACAGGTACTAATGGTTGTATATAAACAGGACAACTTTCATCTTCATCAAGGAATCCGATAAATTCAGTTTTTACAAATATATTAGATATTTTATTATACCCTTTACTATAATTATAATTATCTTCTTCTAACATACAATAATCATCATCAAAATAATCACCTAATTCATGCATATTGTAAGGAATTTTAAATACATAATCAATACCTTTAAAGTAAAAACAAATTTTAGACGCACCATAACAACGACCTTTATATCCTTTAATTGATGAAAAAATTTCTTCAAAAATATCTTCTATAAACTCTTCATTAGATCTTTCACTTAAATTAAAATTATTATTCTTTATATATTCTTTGCTTTTTTCCTTCATCTGTCTAAAAATATTTTCTACTTTAGCATCCATCATTAAAATTCCTCCCTTAACTTTTATAAATATATTATAGCAAAAAATTTATAAAAAATAAAATTATAGATTTATTTGTTCCCATTCTGTATTATAAAAATTAAGTTCTTTTTTATTAAGTTGTTTATGTTCAATAAAAAAATTAAGTAAGTATTCTGCTAAGTATCCCATTACTCTAACAGCCGCTTTTGGATATGTTAAAATTCTATCAATATGTTCTTTTTCAAAAGTCAAAAGAATATCAATTAAAAACTCCATATATTCTTTAAATAAATCGCCTTTCATAGCAAACATATTTCTATAATGTAATCCATCTGTACTCATTAAAACATTGTCAACGGCGGTCATCATATCTGGATATTTATTTCTAATTATATCTCTACATTGAACTAAATCAATAGACCTGCCGCCATCATTTAAACCGTTTTGATTACCTTCATTTATTCCATATAATTCAAGAGCTGTATAAGGATGCTCTTTATAAGGACATTCCTTGACATTTACAACAATATCATATTTTTCTAAAAAATTATCATAATCAAAAGAATTTGCAAATCTATTTTCATTTATTATAAGATGGTATCTTCTATAACTAGATGTACTAATAACATCATTATCTTTAATTTTATCTTTATTATCAATATAAAATTGTATCAAGCCACTTATTTCTGCATAATATTTATTTTTAACAAAAGTACTTTTTTCACATCTAATAACTTTAAAATCTTTAAATTCTAATGTATCTAATGAAAAAGGTAAAATAAAATCTTTATGTGTAAGTATTAAATTATAATTCATTACTTCCTCCTAACACATCTTTTATAGTATTCAAGCCATTCTTCTAAAGTCTTAAACTTGTCACTGTAGACTTCACCATTTTCCCACTGTTTAATAGCATCTTTTTCTGTCCATATCAAACCCCACCAATAGCCATCTAAATTAGGTTTGTATTTCTTAAAGTCTGCGGGATTGGTGAAATCGACGGTTAATGGAGCCCGCCGTACAGTTCTATTTTGTTGTTTGGTATTCGGCTTTTCATACCAAATCCTAGGAGTCTTTTTGTATGATCTAGACATCAACAACACCTCCTTAACAAGAATGATAACCTGTTTCTCTTGCTTTCCTATTGATAAAATTCTTAAATTTACGCATATCCGCCTGTTTATCCCAAGAGAAGAGGATAACATTAAAAGACTTAGTAGCTTTAATATTCGCATTATAAGTCTCTTTCATCATCTTTATATAATCTGTTAATTCCATATTTAAAAGTCTTGCTGGTTTCCACCACGCATTAGACATTTTCGATAGGGCGCGGCAGTCACCGCAATGCCACTTACCATTAGTATCTTGCCATTCATCATATTTTAATATCATAAAAATTACCTCTCTTTCAATAAGATATGAGTGGGATTTGAACCCACGATTCTAGATTTGCAGTCTAGTGCCTTGCCTACTTGGCTACCATATCGAAACGGTGAGTGGGGGACTCGAACCCCCAGAACAAGTATCCTCGTTCAACAAATTAGCAGTTTGCCGCCTTCACCAATTCAGCCAACTCACCTAAATATCAGAATCCTAATGCCTCTGCTAAATTCTTGATATTCTCCATTTCTTCTTCTGTTGGTTCTCCTGATGATGCATCATTGTCTTCATTTTCTCCAGTAATATTGTCTGATGTTGACTCATTCGGACTGGAGAAATCAATAGAATCAGAAGCTCCAACATTCTCCTTTGCACAAGTAAGAGTTACTTTTAATTCAACTCTCTCTCCATTCTCTTCCATTGGAATACGGAATTCCTTTGGTCCATTCCAAAAAGACTCTGGGAACATTTTCTGCAACTGTTCAAAAACCTTTGTTTTACTCTCTGTACCTTTAGCCATATCCTTTTTCTCCTTTTTATTTTATACATATATTATAATATAAATTTTTAAATTTTTCAATTTACCGTTTATTTTTAATTACTATTTGGGTAATCAATAGCGAAATAACATAAATAATCATAGCAATAGCAAATACAATATTATAGTTACCATTAAATTTTAAAATGAGAGCAGTTGTGTTATTTCCTGTTAAGCCAGCCACTGCCCAAGCCGATAAGGCAATTCCGTGTATTTTTGATATATTATCCATACCAAAGCGTTGAGATAGTAAGGCGGGCAAGGTGGAGAAACCACCGCCATATCCTAAATTTACTACCATCAATAGGATGATAATCATAACAATAGAAGGAATTAAATTTGATAATGAAGATACAATAGCACAACTTGAAAAGATGATAACATAGATAGTGGCGCGGTCTGATAATTTATCAGAAATTGTTGAATATCCTAATCTACCTAATGCGTTACATCCTGCGGTTACTGACGGGACTATACTAACAATTCTCATTAAGGCTGCCACTGAGAGACCGACCGCCGCATAAGTTAATATCTGTTTTTCATAAGTAATTAACATTAAACCACAATGAATATTAAAATAAAATACTATCCATATACTAATAAATGTTTTATTTGTTAATAATTCCTTTAAATTAAATTTTTCTTTTTCTATTGTATTTTCTGACCACCATTCAGGCTTTTTTATAAGAATGTGACCAAGAAGCATCATTACAAAGTATAGAGACGCTAAAATATAAAACATAGCAGATATACCATATTTATTTTGTAAAAACTCCATTATTGGTGTTGCTATTGCTTTTGCAAGACCAAATCCCATTATAGATATACCTGTTGCTAATCCTTTTTGGTCTGAGAACCATAGCATCAAAGTTTTTACTGGTGTAAGGTATCCAATACCGAGACCAACGCCCATAATACACCCATAAAATAAATATATACCTATAAGTGCAATAGTGCCTTTAAAATTATTGATAACTAATCCAGTTCCTACCATACCAATAGTGAAACATAAAGTAGCAATCAAAGATGATAATTTAATATTTTTTTCAACTAAATTACCTAGAAATGCGGCGGACATGCCTAAAAAGAAAATAGCTAATGAAAATGCCCATCCAGTTGCAAATGTACTTGTACCTATTTGTTGTGCTATTGACTCCTTAAAAGTACTCCAACAGTAAACTGTTCCGATAGAACAATGTATAAGAAGAGCGGGAGCCGCCGCACTTATCCACTTATTATTCAAAATCTTCATCTTCTTCCTCATTAAAATTATTTATCATCTCTTGAAAAATAGGTCTTATATTATCTGGATCAAGTCCTAATTTTTCCATATCATCAAGAAAACTTACATCACCGCCATAAACGGCATACAGATTTGATAAAAATTCTCGTGTTTCTTTTGACTTTAGTCCTTTTGGTTTAATTGTAATTTGTAAGTCATTTAATAAAATATCTGATATTTTTTCTGACTTGTGACATAAGTTACATAATTCTGGCATACAACAACATTTTTTGTCACAATTTAATCTTGTATAGCCAAATTCAGACATCAGTCCGCGCCCATCTATATCACTTTGTAATCCAGCAATAATTTCTTTAAGTGGACCGTACCATTCCTTATTCTTAGCATATATTTTATAATATGTCTTACATAAAACTTTGTCGCTATTAGTCCAAAATTCAATAGTATCAACAAAAGGCTCATAAGCATATATGTCATCTGGTCTAATAAAGAAAGAAGTAATATCTTTCACTTTTGTTTTACATTGAGCTACATTTGGGTACACTCGAAGGCGGACTCCAGCATCATTTAATTTTTTCCTTATTTTTGGAATTGAAAATCCTAAAGCATTTCCGACATAAATATCAGACACTCCTAATTCAATTAAATAATCAAGAGTGTCTAAATCAGAACATAATACATCAACGAAAAATGGAATTTCGATATTTTGCTCTCTTAGATAATTTATTAGAGCATCGCCGCAGTTAAAATAGTTATTTATTTTTATACGCCAATTATGCGGCACTGTTTCATCATTCCATAAAGCAATTAAATTCTTTGCTTTTTCTATTGTTTTTTCGTTTGAATAAGTTACTATGATATTTAATGTTTTATCGGAATATAGTCGTATTAAATCTTTTAATTCCAATAGCGAGAACTTTTCAAATGTGATATTTAGTTCTTCAATTTCATCTAAATAAGGAAAAGTTTTGTCATAATCAACACAATAATTCACAATTTTTTTCCTTTCTTTTTTTCTTCTTTATTATATTATAAAGAAATTTTTCCGAAAAGTCAAGCTGTGGTAGAAATCTTGTGTTCGATATAATCCCAGTCTTCTTGCGGCATTGCCTCAATATCTACACCAATCTGGGCTAGGGTGCGGTCAACGCCGCCCTTTGAGAGGATGCCGCCATTCTTGCGTGCGGCAGATACAAGAACTTCCGCAATCTCATCAAGTGACATATCGTCATCCATATACGCATCGTAAAGGATATTATTTGTACTCGTAGATAAATCTAATCTCATATAATTACCTTCCTTCTTATTTTATTTATATAATGATTATATAAAAATTTTATTAAAAAATCAATATGCATTTCGGGAGTAGCGTGATTCATTAGATTTATGCTCTTGTATAAGTATTTCTTTAAACGCTCTCTTTTTTCCGCCTGTACGGTGGTCATCGCGCCAAGAAAAGTATCAGATACTTGAAAATAATTAAAATTTATATTATAATTATACTATAAAATAATTAAAAAGGAGGAATATATGGTATATTATGGATGATTTTATTGTTGCAAACCCTAATTTTATCCTATATAAGCAAAAGATAAAAGAGAGTAAATTATTATCAAATTTATATGAAGATTTTTGTAGTTCTAGTATGGAAATATTAGATACTGCGTTAGTTTATTCTAATTTTAGTATGAATACTATTGTTAGAGCCATTTACGGTAGAGAAGAGGAGAAGTTACAAAATAAATTAAGAGAATGTCAAGAGGTATATGAAAATTTTGTAAAGAGTCATGATGGTGTTAAAAATATTGAGACAATAGTAGAAATATATGTAGATACGGTTAAAGGTATCGAATTGGCTATTGAAACACTTAATGAAGTTTATGATAATTATGATAAAAAGAAAGAGAGGAACAAGAGTAATGGATAATTATTTAATGAATACTTTAAAGGATAATGTAATAAAGGAAATTTATTGTGAGTTTGGTGCGGCGGCTGGTGCTTTTATTGAAGAGTCTATTGATTTTATTTTTAATTATGTTTTGAATGGTGTTTATGCAGGTGAAATTGAATTAGATTTTTCGGGAAGGGATGTAGACGGTTTTTATAAGACTATGATGCAATATACTCATTTTCTATTGTTTGTTACTCCTAATAAGTTGTCGGAAGAGATAGGAGAGCATATACATTTTGTTGACGAACTTTACAAGGTTAATTTACAATGATATTATAATATATATTTATACTTATTTTGTGAAGCTGTATGTGGGGCTTCGCCCCACACCCCTTAAACACGCTCGCTTCGCTCGCAGTTGTTTGCTAAATTAACGCGCTCGCTTCGCTCGCAGCTGTTAATTCAGCGTTAAGGGTGTTAGGTTAGGCTGTTGACAAAGTTTAC
>AUXO010382307.1_pt1 | contig 12015 bp, 12 predicted proteins | sample 768731 | NCBI WGS metagenome assembly AUXO01 (sample SAMN02715735, study PRJNA202380) | gut metagenome | biome: sheep rumen | host: Ovis aries | place: New Zealand: Palmerston North | reverse complement strand
CCATTCATAACTTCATCTATAGAATTATCTACTATTTCCCAAACTAAATGATGAAGACCTCTTTTATCAGTTGAACCAATATACATACCTGGTCTTTTTCTAACAGCCTCTAATCCCTCTAAAATTTTAATCGAACTTTCATCGTACTTAGCTCCCATAAAACCCTCCTTTAGTATCAAACATATTGAATTATAACATAAAACTACAAAAATATACAAGCAAGTAAAAGAAAAATATAAGGCTTTTGCCTTATATTTATTATGATTTTGACTAATATTTATTAATTACATCTATTACGTAGTCAATATCTTCATCAGTCATTTTATAATATAATGGTAAACTAACTTCTGTATTTGCAATTTCTTCAGCAACTGGAAAACTTAATTCATTATATTCTTCATATGCTTTTTGTTTATGAATAGGTATTGGATAATGGATATTAACATCTATACCATTTTCTTTTAAATAACTAATAAAATCTTCTCTATTTTCTGTTCTAACTGCAAAAATATGATATACATGTCTATTATATTCTCTTTCTTTTGGTAATATAATCTTAGGATTAGTTATTCCATCTAAATATCTTTTTGCAATATATCTTCTATTATCATTAACTTTATCTAAATTCTTTAATTTAATATCTAAAAATGCTGCTTGCATTTCATCTAATCTAGAATTAGTTCCCTTATAATTATGATGATACTTAACACTTGCACCATAATTAGCAAGTTGTCTTATTTTTTCTGCAACTTCTTCATTATCAGTTACAACAGCACCAGCATCACCTAATGCTCCTAAATTCTTACCAGGATAAAAACTAAATGCTGCAATATCTCCTAAAGAACCAACAATATTATTTTTATATAATGCACCATGTGCTTGTGCAGCATCTTCAATAACTATTAAATTATGTTTTTTTGCAATTTCATTAATCTTATCCATATCACATGGTTGTCCATATAATTGAACTGCTACTATTGCTTTAGTTTTATCAGTAATTTTTTCTTCTATTTTAGAAGTATCAATTAAATAGTCTTCCATTGATGCATCTACAAGTACTGGTTTAGCTCCTACTTTTGAAATAGCTAAAGCACTAGCTATAAATGTATGTGCACATACTATTACTTCATCATTTTCTTTTATTCCATAACCAAGTAATGCTAGTTCAATAGCTTCTAATCCATTACCACAAGAAATGCAATATTTTCTATTACAATACTTTGCAAAATTCTTTTCAAAAGAAGAAACGTTTTCTCCTCCAATAAACCAACCTTTTCTATATACTTCTTTAAATTTTTCTGTTATTTCTTCCTCTATTTCACTATGTAGAGGTGTTAAATCTGCAAATGCTATATGTTTCATTTTTTTATTTCTCCTATTAATCTATTTTTTTGATAATAAATTTCCATACTTTCTATCTATATATTGAATAAATGAATCATAATCTCTAGTATAATCTTCTTCGTTATATTTTTCAGAAGCAAGTACAAGTAAAACGCTTCCTTCAGAGAAATTACTCATTTCTCTCCAGTTATCTGGGCCAATATATAAACCTTTAGATGGATCATCTAAATGATATGTTTTTTCTCCAAAATAATTTTTTATTTTTATATCAACGCTGCCATTAACACATATTAATACTTGATGTAATGCTTTATGAGAATGTCCTCCTCTTACTGCATCACCTGATACACCATATATGTAATACACCCTTTTAATCTCAAAAGGTATGTCTTTATTTTCTTCTATTGGTGTTAAAAAACCAATATTCTCTTTTGAATTTGAACCTATTTTTCTAAAAGAAAATTCTGATACATTATACATAGTCAATTCCTCCTTCATCATAATTCTTGTAATATCTAATAATATTTGCAATAAAATTTATAAATGCATAAATTACAAAATAAGATAGTACATAAATAGTAAGCATAATATTTGAATTTTTAATTATTAAACTTAAAACTATAGATAAAATAAGCCATAGAATTAAAGTATATCTAAATATTTTATCAAACTTTATACTTAAGCGAAACCTTCTACCAATATTTCTTTCAAAAATTGATATTAATGTTGAAAGTTTCCATATTAAAGAATTTAATTTTTTAGATTTAAAATCATTTACATATTTTAATTCTTCTTTCAATTCTGGTACAAAAAGTGAAAACGAATTTACTGTTTCTTGAAATTGAAGCAGTATTCTTAATTTATAAATATATGAAATTTTATCAAAATTTGGAAAGATTTCATTTTTATATATATTAATTATATCTTTATAATATTGTTTAACATGTTTTGGAATGGTATTCTTATCATATGAACTATGAGATATTCCCCCATCTCTATGACATAAAGAATTAAAATTCATATAATATATCTTTTCTCCATCATTTAAGACTTTTAACCAATAAGACCAATCTTCAACATAAATATAATTTTCGTCAAAATATCCATATTTTTCAAATATTTCTTTTTTATATGCTGTTGACCCAGATGCATATAAACACTTCTTTGCCATTTTTTCAAACATTCTTTTACTACTTCTTTTATTCAATAAAATTGCTTTTAGTGATGGCACAAAAGAAAGTTGTTTTTTCTTTAATTTTTCATCATAAAAGATACATTGTGAAGTTATAATTTTTTTCTTTTCATCTTCGAACCCTTTTACAAATTTTTCTAAAACTTTTTCATCATAAAGTCTATCATCAGCAGCATAAAATAAAATATAATCTCCTGTTGCCTTCTTTATTGCCTTATTTAAATTTTTAACAGTTCCCGAATTATCTTTATTATCAATAATTATATATGGAATATTATTTTTATTATATTTATTAATTTTATTTATTACTTCTTTTTTATTAAAATTAGGAGTAGCGTCATCTGCAAAGATTACTTCATAATTTGAATAAGTTTGGTTAAATGTATATTTAAAAGCTTCTTCAATAAAATCCATTTGATTATAATGAAGAATAATAATTGAAAATTTTTTCATACTACTTACTCCTTCTTTTTTTTATAATTCCATCAAATACGAACAACAAATAATAAATGAATAAATAAACAGCAATAAAGAATATTAATAAAAGAAAATTATTATTTAAAAGTGAAGTGAAATTAATCAATAATCCCATAATTATAATACCAATTATTAATGAAAGTATCGAATAAAAATTGTCTTTAAATAATAGCAATAATTTTATTTTTAAATTCTTAAATAGACAATAGAAAATTCTTTGCTTTCTATGTTTTTTTAAATACTCCACTAATCTACTCTTATATTCTGAAATATCTATAGCATCCTTAAAAGAATAAAGATTTCTTATATAAGAATTAATTGCATTCATTCTAGAAAAATATGGAATATGATCAAATTCTTTTAACATTTCTTTATCATACAAATATAGTAATTCATTATATAATATTTTTTTAGTATTAGTTATTTTACCAGTACTTACTCCACCACTTCTATGAAATAATCCATTTTTATCTATATAATAAAATCTTTCACCATTTTTTGTTAATTTAAAATAATAAGGCCAATCTTCTAAAAGCCTGTAATTTTCATCATAATATCCATATTTTTTAAATACATCCATTCTATAACATGTTGAACCCGCACCATATATATTACTATCAAATAACCTTTCATATTCTTTTTTAACTTTTCGTCTATTAAACTTTTTCATATATGATTTTTTTTGATATAGACATATTGGATTTAAATTCTCATCACATTGAATCCAATTAGACGTAATTACATTTACTTGTTTATATTTATTAAATGTATTTACATAATCGCTTATAATAGTATTGCTTGCTAATGCATCATCACTTGCTAAAATCAATACATATTTCCCAGTTGCTTCTTTTAAAGCATTATTCATTGTTTTTACTGTTCCTAAATTTTCTTTATTAATTAATATTTTTATATTTGAAATATTATTTCTTTTATTTTCATCAATAACTTTATCTACTTTTTTTCTATCAAAAATAGGAGAACCATCATCAGCAATTATTAATTCAACATTTCCATAATCTTGATTAAATATTGATAAAAGTGATTCTTCAATATATTCATTAGAATTGTAATTACTTAATATAACAGAAAATTTATCTATTCTTCTATCTTCTCTTGCCATGGGTAACCTCTATACTCATTTAAATGATCTTTCCAAGGATAAACGTCTTTTCCATTATCCTTTATATTTTCAACTCTTCCATAATCCTTCGAAGGTGTTCCTTTTACAAAATGATAATCTTCTACATCTTTACTAACAATCGAACCTGCTGCTACTAAAGAATTTTTACCAATTTTTACTCCCGGTAATAAAATTGCACCTGCTGCAACTATTGCATATTCATCAATAACACAAGGTGTTAAATTATCCATTGGTGGATATTTATCATTTGTGACAACAACATGTGGAAATATCCATACATAATTATTAATCTTTGTATACTCACCTAAAAATACATTTGAATGTAATCTAACAAAATTTCCTAAGATACATTCTTTTTGCACATCACCTAATGTTCCTACAGAACAATTATCACCAATGATTGTTTTTTCTCGAATAGTAACATTATGACCTGTTTGAAAATTCTTACCAATCCTTGTTCCTTCATAAATAATAGTTCCTGCTCTTAAGATAGAACCTTCACCTATTTCAGTTTTCATAAATTCATATTCACTTCTATTCTCACTCTTATAATAACTTGAAGTAGGTTCTCCTATAATACAATTAGGTCCTACATAAACATTATCATCTAAAATAACATTTGGATAAATTATCGCACTCGGATGAACAAAAACATTTTTCTTATCATTTTCCATAAAACTCCTCCACTTTAATACTTAAATTATAACATATTAATTTTATTAATTCATCATTTTAATAATTAAAAAGATATTAATTTTCATTAATATCTAAGAATTTTTCAGCACACCATAATTGCCACTTTTGGTTTCCTGTTAGCGATTTCATCAAAATCTTCTTTTTAAATTCTTCTCTTTTTGGTCCTTCCCAATCTTCAAAGATGGAATCAACAGGTCTTGGCATTGGTATTTTAGTTGGAACTTCAATATCAGGAAATTTCATTCTATATAAATCTCTAATTAAATATTTTGACTCACCATTTCTTATTCTATTTAAATCCAATGGTTCTCTCATCTTTAATACTTCATATAAATCAAAATAAGGCATATTGGCAGTTCTAAATGCATTATCATAAGAACCATAACTTTCTATTGTCATTGGTCCATCCATAAAAGAAACAAAATCAATCATTTCACCTTTTCTATATGGTTCAAATACTCCTCTAATATCTACTGGATTAGTTAATACTAATTCTGGATCAAGTGATATATATCTTTTTACAAATGCATCAAACGTCCAATCTTTTGAAAGCAATTTATCCATACCACCAAATATATAATCTGCAGCATCACCAATTATCATTAGTTCAACACCATCTTTTTTTGCTTCCATAGCAGCTTTATATATTTGTGGTTCAATTGAATGAACTGGACTACCTTTTTCCTTCATAACTAAAGGTGTATATTTTATATAATCTTCAAAATCTATATCTATAAAATGCTGATTTAAATTAAACTTATCACAATACTTTTTTGATCTTTCGATATCCACATTAAAAATATCTGTATATTTATTAGAAAAAGTATAAGCATGACTTCCAGGTTTTAAATAAGATGATAATATTGCACTATCCATACCACCTGATAATAAAATACCTATATTATTATATTTTTTATATAATGTCTCAACCTCTTTTTTAATAAATTCATCTATCTCAAAAGCATTAGTAACAAGATATCTTTCTTCATCACTTAATAAATCATAATTATGATGTTTCATTCCATCATAAAAATCTATATTATTTTCATAAATATATCTTAAAGCTATATAAGAACTTAAACAAAAATCTTTATCAATCATAGGGCACCTACTTCAAATCTTTTCTAGAATCATCTCTTACAAGAGTTAATGCTTTATTAATCTTAGTAGATGATATTCCTTTTGTATAAGGAAAATAAACTATTTTAATTCCTTCTTTTGCAAATTCTTCTTCATATTTATTCCACTTTTCAGTATCATACCAATCATCGCCTACAAATAAAATTGATGCTCCTAACTTCTTACAAGTAGTTAATTTATCCATATCATATTGAGGTATAGCAGCATCAACATATTTTATTGATCTAACAATTTCTATCCTATCTTCAAAAGGAATAAATGCCTCTTTACCTTTATATTTAACTAGTTCATCAACTGTTACACCTACAACTAATTTATCGCACATTCCTTTCGCATTTCTTAATAAATTTAAATGTCCTACATGAAATAAATCATAAACTCCAGTAGTATAGCCAATTACTTGTTTCTTTTCCATAATAGTATTCTCTCTTTCTTTAAATACTACCCTCTATATTCTTTTTTAATTATATCAATTAGTTTTTCTGCAACTGTTTTATTTTCATCATAATTAAAATGACTTTTAACTTTTTTATTTCTTATTGACTTCAATTTATCTTTACCATTTCTTAAATCATCAATATAATTCATAATTTCTTTTTCACTATTTGCAACATAAAGCATTGATTTTAGTTCACTATCTTTTATCAAATCTTCTTCTGGATGTCTAATATAAATAACTGGTTTATTATACATAACAAATTCTGGTACAAAAGAATTAGCATCAGATATTAAATAATCCGAAATATGCATTGCAATCATATAATCTTTATAATCATCATACATTATATTTTCAGAATTTAATAAGTTATTATATTTTTCAAAAAAAGAATTATTTCCTTGATATTCTTTTTCTAAAGACCCTTTTAATAACGGATGTGGTCTATATAATAAAAATATATCTTTATTATTCTTAAAATATTCTAATATTTTTAATCCATAAAATTTAAATGTTCCCCATTTATATGATTCATTAATTGTATGATGAGGATCATATAAAAATATTTTTCTTCCATTTGCTCTCTTTTTAACTTCTTTATACCATTCATTATCAGAATAATCTTCATTCATTAAATCCATTCTTGGATGCCCTATTAATAAATAATTTTTACCTTTTTGTTTAGAATACTTTTTTGCAAGTTTCATTACATAACTACTATACGCAATACTATACCAAGCATTATCTTGCATAGGAAGTTGGAATTCATATTTTATAATATCATCATTATCAACTGAATGTAATCCATAAGCAATATATATTACTTTGTCAACAAATCTTTGTACTTCTTCCAAACAATATTGTTCTGGAATATTATTATATGGTTTTAAATAAAATACAATATCTGGAGATGCTTTATGCAATTTATAATTATTAGCATGTATTATTTCTTTATATCCATTTTCTATATAATCATTAAATTCTCTATCAAAATTACTTTCCTTATTAGAATGAGAAAAAGGAACATAAACTAAATCACATATAAAATTATCATCATTCCTCATTCTATCATATACTGATTTAAAAGATGGAAATACAAAATATTCATTTACAATAAATAATGCTCGTATTTTCTTATCAAACTTTGAACATTTCTTATCAATATATTTATTAATTACTTTCGTATTATTGAAAATATTAAATAATTTAACAGCTCTAAGAATTTTAATATATTCTTTCATTGCTTTAGTTTTACCCCAATATGAATTTTCAGATTTGGTATTTATATTAGATATTTCTAAATTAATATATTTATTTAATTCTTTTTTATTATCAATGGATATACTTTTTAATTTATTGTAATATGTGTAATTCATAAACATCCCTCATTTTAATTCAATTATAGCAATTAAAAAAAAGCAATTCAATAGAATTGCTTTAATTTTTATAATTGTATTTACCAACTATTCCTTTTTTATAATCTCTTACTCCTCTAAATAGATTTCTAACTTTTCTATACTTATCTTTTTCAAACATCACTATTCTAAAAATTCTAAGTTTTAAATGTGTTAGTATTTCACAATATTCAGGAGCAATATCATAATATTTCATTCTTATATCTCTATAATTTCTAGCAATATAATAGTTTCTTAAATAATTATGATTTGTACATAAATATCTTTTCCCTAAGAAATTATGATATTCAATATTACCTAAATCATGATCAATTTCAACATCATTAAATCTAACTATTCTATATCCATATTTTTTTAATCTTAGACAATATTCTATATCTATTCCATCAATAAAATAGTCTTCATAATATCCACCTATTTCTTTATAGATATTAAGATTAACAAGATTACCTGATGTCATAACTTCTAAAGGATAATCAATTTCATCTTTACTTTTTACTAAATCTAATTTTGTATTATGCCATGGAACTAAAATTCCATCTTTAGAACAATCATTATTATCTATATAATCAATCATTCTTTTCATAACTCCATCTTTAAATTTAGTATCTTGATCCATTGTTAAAATCCAATCATAACCTTCTGATATAGATTTATCACATGCAATATTAAGTGCTTTTGCAACACCTAAATTACCATTATTAAATATATATTCAATTTTTTTATTTCTTGGTACTTTATTCTTTTTATCAGAATTATCTACAACATATAATTTATCTAAATCATCAATATATGATTTAATGTTTTCTATATAACTTTCATCTGGATTATATAAAACTACAACACCTGATATTTTTTTCATTATACTTCCTCTGCGAAACCTTTTTCTAACTTTTTAAATATTAAAGTTCCAATAATTAATACTGCTAAGCTGAATAAGAATACTAATCCTAATGCTTCAAAATTAGGAGCAGTTTTATAATAGAAAATATTTCTATATGATCCAATAATAGTTGTCAATGGATTTAAATTTAATAGCCATTTAAATTTACCAAACATATCAACTGAATATAATATTGGAGTAGCATAGAATAACATTTGTACAAAGAAATTAACAATATATTCTAAATCTCTAATATATACATCTATTGATGAAACTATCATAAATATACCAAGTTGTAATATGTATTGAACAATTAATACTAATGGTAAGAATAATAAGTTAAAACTTAAACCTATTCCACTAAAAATAACAAATAGTAGAATAATGATACATGATATTAAGTAATTAATTAAACCACTTGTAACAACTGAAATTGAAAGTATTTCTCTTGGGAAATATACCTTTTTAATAATTCCACCATTTATTAAATATGTATTTGTCATAGACATTGTAGTAGTAAACCATGTCCATGGTAAAACACCAATAATAACAAATACTACATAATGTTCTTGTGTACTACGAAGTAACACAGAGAAGATTATTGAATAAATAAATGTTGTTAAAAGTGGATTAATAAATGACCATAGTATTCCCAAAAAAGATCCTTTATATTTTCCTCTAATGTCTTTATGAACACTAGTTACTAAAAATTCTCTATACTTAAATAATTCTCTCAACATATTAACCACACACCTTCAAATACTCTTCAATTACTTTAGATGTTTCTCCATCCATCTTAACTTCACCTTGGTTAAGCCAAATTGCTCTATTACATAGTTTTTTTACAGATTCTAAACTATGAGAAACAATTACTATTGTTTTATCACTATTTTTCAGTTCTTCTAGTTTAGCAAAACATTTATCTTGGAAATGTTGATCACCTACCGCTAATATTTCATCAATTAGTAAAATTTCTGCATCAACATTGATTGCTACTGAAAATGCAAGTCTCATATACATTCCTGAAGAATAAGTTCTAACTGGAGTATCAATTGCATCTCCAAGTTCTGAGAATTTAATAATATCATCTACTCTTGCATCTATTTCTTTTCTAGATAATCCAAATATAGATGCATTAAAGTAAATATTTTCTCTTCCTGTAAAGTCTTGATGGAAACCTGCTCCAAGTTCTAGTAATGAAGTTAATTTACCATGAGTAATTACTTTACCTTTATTCGGATAAATAATTTTTGTCATAAGCTTTAATAGTGTTGATTTACCTGAACCGTTAACACCAATTAAAGCAACTGTTTCACCTTTTTTAATTTCTAAATTTATATTTTTTAATACTGAATGTCTTTCTGTTTTAGTAGTTTTCCAAAATACTAAACGTTCTTTTAAAGTATATGCTTTATCATAAACTGCTTTAAAAGATTTAGACATATTAATAACTTCTATCGCACAGTTGTTATTTTTCATAAATACTTCCTCCTCTAACAATAATATCTAATAATAAGAATAAATGTTGAAACAATTAAACTCATTATAGTTATATAATAGAAATTATTGTCAAAAATTTCTTTCAATTTATTTAGTATACCATATATTTTCATTCTTTTTGGTATTTTATCAATTAATTTATTATTAAATATTATTGGAACTAGGAATAAAAATGGTAGATAATATCTTCCTTGTATACCTGTAATTTCATTACCACCAATCTTTCCAGTAACTGCTGGTGTCCAACTTAAATACATCATTGTATACATTCCTGCTATATCAAATAATACTAGAATAAAATATCCAATCTTAACCCATTTAGGAATTCTTATTCTTTCATATAAAGCATCAAGCGTAAATACAAGTATTAAATAATATCTTAAAACCATAAGCATTAATACTGGTAAATATGTATCTAGATATCCTAATGTTGCAAGCATCCAATATTCTTGAACTCTTCTTTGTCCAATTACATTTCTAACAAGAGTTTTAAAATAACTAAATGGATGACTCATTATATAATGCATTTGTTTTGAAACATTAGGATCTCCTACTGTTTCACCAAGGAACATATAAGGAATCTTTCTTAAATAAGAAATAACTAATATTGTTCCTGCAATAAATATAATTGATTTAATCTTTTTCTTTTTATCTGCGCCAAATACTTCTTTTGGTACTGCAAGTAAGCCAAAGAATACTATTGAATAAAGCATTTTTACATTAAGAAGAATAAATCCGGTTAATATAAGAAGTGCATAATCTTTCTTAGTAATTTTTGTGTTACCATCAATTAATCTAAGAATTTCTGCAAGTGTAAGAGCAACAGTAACAAGTAAGATACCATCATATGTTACCATACTTCTTAAGAATACTGCTAATGGCAATAATAATACTGCAAAGAATGATTTTTTAAATTTTGGTGTCATTCTGATTGCTAAATATCCAATTACCGAATAAATAAGTAATGAGAAAAATCTAGCAAATTGTACTAGTACATGTGTAGACATTGTTGATGCACTAAAAATGTGTGAATGTCTAGCAACAAATATTCCAAGTGCTGGTGCTAAATATGCAAGCTTTGGAGCGTTTTGAATAACCGTTCTATTAAATGTTAATCTACTAAAATCTTGAGGTAATAATTGGTTAGAATACATATCACTATATGGATATTTATTATCTCTATCTTCAGTAATAGTTTTAGTTTCATTTATTCCTTCAAAAATTGCAAGTGGAACATCATACCCTGAAACCTTATTGGTAACTTTAGGTATAAAGTTACCAACACTAGTTTCATAAGCATATATAAAATGAGAATCTTCATCAGGTGAATTGAATGAAGGAACTATAAATATAAATAATGTTCCAAAAAATAATGAAATTATCAAAAATAGTTTTGCTAAATTATTCTTCATATAAACTTATAATCTCCTTTTCAATTTTCTTCCATTCACGAGATTTTGCTGTTTCAATTCCACCCTTAATTAATTTATCTCTTAATTTCTTATCATTTCTAATTAATTCTATTTTATTAACAGCATCTTCTATATTTCCTTGTTCATATAATAAACAGTTTTCATTATCTCTTAAGTATTCTATATTTCCATCATTTGGTGCAACTACAGATATTCCTCCAGTTGCCATCATTTCAAGTGGTGGATAAGAAAAACTTTCTAGAATACTTGATTTAATTAATATATCTGCAGAATTATATATTTTTCCTACTTCATCATAAGGTACTTTATGTAAAAATTCATCTACATAATACCATTTCTTTGGTTCTCCTTGATA
>AUXO018606856.1_pt1 | contig 12017 bp, 11 predicted proteins | sample 768731 | NCBI WGS metagenome assembly AUXO01 (sample SAMN02715735, study PRJNA202380) | gut metagenome | biome: sheep rumen | host: Ovis aries | place: New Zealand: Palmerston North | reverse complement strand
TATTTGATTAATATTTAAACTCGTCCCATTTTAACGGGACACTAATGATATATAATAATACAACACATATCGGCAACTTAAGACTTATTTGTTTTTGAAGCCTTAACAGATCACTTTTAATATTATTTTTTGCTTCCCCAATTGCGTAACAAAACAGATGGGGTAAATATATAATTAAAAATAACATTGCGCTAACTAGACGCAATACATCTCGGACTTTTCGTTTATTCATTTTTCTCTTTGATCAGATCATTATAGATATTTACATAACTGTTTGTCATTTTCCTTATATCATATTGAGTCGCGCGTATCTGACAGTTGTCTGCTATTTGTTTATAATAAGCTTTATCGTTTTTTAATTTTAGAATAATTTCCGCCAGTGTTCGATCATCTCCCACATTAAAGAGAACTCCCGCACCGTCAACTACTTGTTTCAATCCTTCAACATTACTTGCTACTACAGGAAGTCCTGCCGCCATTAACTCTACCGCAGTGAGACCAAAGCCCTCCCAGTTTGACGATTGGACTCCTATGTCTGCTTTGCCAATCCAAGAAACAATATCTGATTGTTCTCCTACAAAATGGATTCTGTCAATCAAGCCTTCGTCTACAACACATTTCTTACAAACATCAAGATTATCACCATTCCCTACAAATATTGTATGAATATCACTGGGTAATCGTTTCATTGCTCTTATCACTGTCATATGGTCCTTTGAGGCGGCGAATCTTGAAATCATTATTAAAGTATACGGATAGATTTTATTATTCTTTATATTCTGAAAGGTAGTTAAATTGACTCCATTATTTACTACAACAAAGCGTTGGTCATTGGGCTTAGTTTTAAGCCACGTAGTTAATGAATCTTGTGTTTGTTGGCTAATGGATATTATTCTTTTATATTTGCTATATACAAATCTTTCGATTGGTAAAAATAACCTATTTCCTCGTCGACGATTTGAAGTTGAGTGTTCTGTATAAATCAAATTTAAAGGCATAATAAAAACTGCGAATGCCGCCCAATATACCGATGGAAACAAATGGACGTGTACTATATCAAATCCCCTACCAAGCTTTGCAATCTGTATAATATTAAAAGGGTTATAGAGATTTGCACAACTGCATGGAATAATATCCACCCCGGCATCTTTAATCTTTCGAGAAAAATCATTACTAACATCATTGTTTACCATCAGTGATACGTTATGATGCTCAGCTAAAATCGGTAATATTTCAGAAAGTAAACGCTGCGCTCCGCCTATCTCTAGAGAGGAGATAATATGTAGTATCTTCATTTTGATATCCTTCCACTATTAAGCATGAAAACACAATTAATAGCAAACTATATAATATAAATCAATTAGAAGACGAATAAACACCTTCTAAATAACTGACACAATCTTTTATAGAGAAGCCCTTTTCTCTAATTTTCCAACCCATCTTTCCCCTTTCATAATTACGTATATTTTTTATAATCAAACCGGCCCAAAAATCAGGTTGCATTTCTAAAGACACGTAAGTAACATTATCAGTTAAATCCACATCTCTATTAATAGTATCTGAGATAACACAAGGTAACCCCGAACATTGTGCTTCAACAAGCACAAATGGTAGTCCTTCAAACTTAGAGGGCATAACAAAACAATCCATCGCCTGCATAAGTTCATTCACATCATTTCTCAACCCCAAGAACAGAACAGCATCTTGTAGACCCATCATGGCTGCAGCTTCCTTAACTTTTTCAAAATTCACACCTTCACCTATCAATAAAAGACTTGCTTTTCGTTCCGTTTTTAATAATTCTTTGAAAACGTAGAGGAGAAATAATTGATTTTTGTTATCATCAAATCGCCCCACATGACCTATTACCAACGAATCCTTGGAAATACCAAGTTCCCTTCTCATTCTATCTCGAACAAGGCCGTTAAAATCAAATTTATCCACATCTATTCCATTATTAATTATAACAGATGGATGGTTCCCGAAAAAAAATGAAGCGGCCTGTGTGGAGCACGCGAGAAAATGTGTCCCGAGACGTCTCACAATTAGACGATGAAAATTATGCAACAATCTATTATGTAACCCTACGACACTAGAGCTATGTGCATGAATAATTATTATTGGTATTTTGAAATACTTTGCAATAATAAGGCTATCTATTGATGACAAATTTCCTCCACACCAGTGAACTGCATCATACTGCTTAGCATGTACTTTAAAAAATTTCCAACATGAGGAAATGCTCCTAAAGAAACCTTCTCTCCTGAATGGTATTACATACACACTACAACCTTTCTCTTCTGCTTCTTTTTTATTGGGGGTTTGAGCATTACTATTGATTAAAAAATCAAAATGAATCTTTTCCGGGTTAGAATTACGTAAAACATTCATCATAAACATTTCCGTCCCATTCTGCGCAAGATACGCAGATACAAAGAGAACATTTTTCATCTTTTCAAAATCTTCTTCATTATTTTATTAGCAACCTGGAACACATTAAAGTTTAGATCAAGAGCGTCTGTGGCAATGATTAATCTACCTTGATACTCAACGATGTTAAACTGATGCCCACCATATATATAAAATGGATCTTCTGTATTCAAGATATTCTTCTTATATATTTTTTCACATAATTTATTTTCATTCAACTCTGTGACTTGATGAAGCGTTACATTGCCCCCATATAAACGAGAACAATCTTGCGAAGGACGATAAAGAGCCCCGCCATATTCAAAAACAGAGCCTGCATTTCTACCATAATCACTACCAGAATAAAGAGGTGAACCTTGATGTTCATGATACACTCCCAATAATTCTTGTGCCATGAATACCCGCTGATTGTATTTAATATCAGATGAAAAAAGATATAAGACACCACCTTTTGATATAATGGAAGAATCCACAAAATGCCCCTTAACGGGAATATGAATTAAGCTGCATTTTGACAGAGTATCATCTTCGAATTTATAAATACGTATCTCTTCTGCTTCACTACTTTCTGGCATCATATATACGTCTCCTTCATACTCAAAGACAAAGGGAAACGAAAGATGAAAGGGTTCTCTTAAGACCAAAACCGGTACTGACCAATTCCTTAAATCAGTCGTATATGTCATCATGATATATCCTTTAGTTTTTCTCTTTTTTTCTTCGTAAAAAAGATACAGCTTATCATTGTGAACAAAGAGAAAAGGATCTGCTTTTATAACAATTTGATTATATTTCAGCACATTGAGTTCTGACTTAAAATCACGTATTATGGCGCCATTAATTAAAGAATCCAAACCATCACCAGGTCTACCTTCTAATAAACGAATATTAAAATTAGTTCTAAAATGTTCTTTAAATGTCATCATTGTTAATATCGTATAAAAAACCACATTTTTACAGAAGCGAATTACCGTTTAAAAAATTTGTCTATCAGCAAATAAAAAAATGGTAGCATGTCTTTTTTGTTAAACACATAGTGAACATCGCATTTAAAAAGATCAATAATCCACCTAAATAAAGAAACATCTCCATATTTTACTGCATCACAATAATCATTTAGTTCAGCCATTGCGGTATATGGGGTATCTCGTAGTCGAATACTCTTATAATCGATACAGCCCCGTAGCACTGAATAGGCCCACAATATAGGCAAATTAACACCACCTTTTGTATGTGCGTACCCCCATCCAGAATAGCGATAGTTACACTCTAGGAAAAAAATATCGTTATTCTTATCAACTAAGAACTCCATGCAAAAAATCCCCGTATATCCAGTTTCCTTTATTATGGATTTAATCTTCTCCTTTAATCGTTCATCTTTACATTCTTTCATCCACATATAGTTTCCAAAACCATCCTTAGGGAAACGAATATACTCCGAGGTATATGATAAGAAGACTTCTTCACCACCTTTTATACTAAACCCGTCAATACAGATCTCGTTTTTTTTCTCGATAAACTCTTGAACAAGCATCTCATCCGCTTGAATAACAGTCCACGCATCTAAGAGTTCTGATTCATTATAACATATATGAACGTCATTCTTCCAAGCGCCCTTAGTTGACATCGTAACTTTAGTAAGAACTGGGTAATTAAGACCAGTTGGTAGATTACCTCTTTGTACGACTTGACCTTTGGGTATTCTGACGCCACAACGCTCTGCAATTTCACATTGAATATTTTTTTGATTATTATATTTTATAGCGCCCTTTTTTCCATCATTATAGAAGAAGAATCTACCTTTTAGTTCATCATAATAATCATCCAATAATTCTGTAAGACTATCCTGACCTGTTAACAAAAATGGAATCTCTTTTTCTTCTCCATAATTATCGATTATAAACCGTAGTCCTTCGATAGGTGTTTTAAACTGGTATAGTTTCTTAACAACCCTACTATGATTCACTAAGACGGGATGCTCTCCAACTAATACAACAATTAAGTCCACACCTTCTTCTGCAAGGCTCCAACACAATCCTAGGGGATTATAATGATCCTTACAGAATACTATAAATTTGTGAGCATTATAAACTCTATTTTCCATTTAAACTATGAAATTTAAAATGTGAAATCGATACCTACCACAACGCGTGGATGTTCCTTAAAAAAATCATTCCCCCATAGATAGATATCCCAATTCTTAATAGTATAATAGAATCCAGCAGCTATATCAACATCCTGATCGAACTTCCATGAATGGATAGCTCCAACCATTGGCGTAATGCTATGACCATTCTTAAATGAAAAGGAATATCCCAGATATTCCCAGTTAGTAATAGTGTTATCTGCCCCATTATTCACACCCCACCAAGTATTACTACACCAGAATAGCTTACCATCTTTAGTTATGGAGCCATTCAAATATAGAGCAGCTGTTAAATAACTAAACTTCATACTATTACTCAAATCAAAAGAAGGCGTTAATTGGCCACCTATTCCAAACCACTGACTAAACTTATATCCTGTGCGGAACAGCACTCCCATATAATTGCATCCAACTCCAGTATACAAGTCCAAGCCCACAGCAGTGTGAGTACTTGTTCCATATTGGAATGTAGTGTATGTCTCTTGTGAATTAATACCAGGCCTTACCTTTAATGATGTATAGCCATACAATTTATTCTTCCCTACGGTACCTGAGAAATAGGGTACCTGTGCGAAAACAGTTACTGTTGTAATGGTCAACAATATACATAATACAATCTTTTTCATTATCTTTTTTTTACGGGTGAATACTCTTTGTCATCATATCTGCCACGTCATAATCCTCCTTCTTATTTATCATTCCTTTTTTATTAATAATAAGTCTTATCATTAGAATGATATATATGATTGCGAAAAGAATCATTAAGGGGACAAACAGAAAACTCAAACCCTGGAGCGCAGAGATACTATTAGAGCCGGCTAGTAACAAGACCGTAACAAACAGAACCTCAAGCATCACCCATAGTATCTTACGGTACACAACAGGGGTCTTACTTCCATAAGAAATCGTCTGATCCATAGCAAATGACTGAGAATCAGAAGATGTGATATAAAACATGGACATCAATACGATGAATATTACAGGCATAATCCAGTGAGCATTAATAGCCACATAAGGTAATTCTGCAACAGGCACACCCTCTTTAAGTAAATGAAGGCCAGTATTATTACCAAGAATCATAAAAACTGCAATAAGGATTGATGGTATAACTACTGTAAAGAAAACAATGGAGCGTATGGTTCTTCCCCTAGAGATTGTTCGAATGAAAGGTGCCACAAAAGCAGCCCATGAAATCCACCATATCCAATAATAAATTGTCCAATCATTCTGCACAGCCCTTCCTGTATAAATATTATTATAGAACCAATCAGTAACAAAAGACCCAATAGCCTTACCACCTACAATCAATGTATCTGATGGCGCCACGATAATCATTATCAATATATATCCATATAGGATAAACATCGATATTTTGGCAAACATCTTCATTCCACGATGAATACCACGCAATAAAGAGAATGTAACAGCTGCACCAAGAAGAATTACAAGCGCATAAGATGGAATATCTATTCCATATATATGATTACACGCACCAGAGATCGTAATAACGCCTAATGCGAAAGAAGTACCTATTCCTAACATCATTAATAATCCATACACATATGTCTTTATTATCCTTAACCATTTAGGAAGTAATTGGTATTTTTCATCATAAATTTCAAAAATAGCAAATGCCACATAAAAACACCAGGGAATTAGAATCCAATGGTTTAGTGTTAATCCTATCGGATTTCTAACATCTGAGTAGGCAGATAGCTGGGTAGCCTCATTATATGCATACACCATAATACCAACACCCATTCCTAACGTGAATAAAAGGTTGATGTACGAAGAATTACTGAATTCAACTTCCCCAGGTACCCTCTCTTTGTTGAAAAGATTAATGGCACAAAACGCCACACAGAATATGGCGAACCATCCCACAAAGCCATTCATTGGCCTCAGAATCTCTAATGAGTTGCTGGGGAACCAGCCTAATACTCCCATTACCAGAACGACTAGCACCAATGCTACGAAGCTCCAGATGCGACGTGTCGCAAGTTCGTGCTTGCTAAGCCCTTTTGCCCTAAATACATTCATATTATTAACTTATTGTTTTTTAAACTAAATAAAAACAGAAGGAAAAAATATAAGACAACACATTTAGAATAATCTCACCAGATATGCATCTTTATTAAGTGATAGCTTACATTGCATATCATTTCAAATTCTCTTTTTTTGAATATTGTATGTTTACTTTACTCATTTTAAAACCTGACAATATCGTTATAATAAGATAAATAATTGTTACGTACCAAATAAAAGGTATTATTGTATTAAGACCAGCACGTGGGAATATCATAAATCTAAAGAAAATGGCATAAACGATTAACTTATAATAAGGATGTTCATAACTCTTATTTTCCACATATGCACATATATGCCCAAATATATACGCGAATAAAGAAAACAATAAGATATTTCCCATGGAATAGATATATAAATCCCCCATAAACGACCATCCCAAACCATGACCTATAGAATATTCGCTCTCATTTAATGAGTAACTTAAATATCCATCGAACGTTAATTCATACGGATATGCATTGGGGTTGATAAGATGACTATATATAAAACTAGATCCAGGGATAAAGTTCTGGAAATAACCTGCAATTGGATAATTAGTCAAATCTCTAGATTGATCAAAAACAGCCAGCGTTATTCCTTGTTTGTATAAAAATGCAGAAAAGACATTTGCACCCGAAACGTCATCCGCTCCTACCGCTCTTATTGAAAAAGAGAAAACAAACAAAAGCAATACTACTGCTAAAGCTCCCAAGATTGATAGTTTGACAATATTGATTTTATGCCTCTGACTATATAACCATAAAATGAACATCATAAATGATCCAAAAGTTCCTCTCGCGCCAATCAATATTCTAATAACAGAATAAAACAAAAGAAGAATCAAATATTTTTTCCGCACATTTTCTTTACCAAAAGTAAATGCCATTCCCCAAAAAACAAACAGGAAAATGTCGCCCAAAGATGAAAAGGATGAATACGACTCCGTCTGCCCTTCATACATTGCCAAATAACCACCATTTTCTAATGCATAGAAGAAATCAAGTACCTTACCCGCAATAGAAAAGAGTGCCAATGGCCAAAACATAATATTAAGAAATTCACTTATTTTCGAATACTCAAAACTCTTTTGAACATTATTTGAACTCTTTTTTAATGTATACCCCAATACGGCAAAAATCACAAAACAAATGACATAACAAAGGGTAACAACAAAATGTTCATCAGGTATACTTTCTCTTAAAAAAAAAGTTCCGGCCTGTATGTCAAACAATTGCTCGTCAGGACTGATTAAAAAAGCCCAAAATCTTCCGCCAACGAAAAGAAAAGAAAAAACAAGAATAAACAAAAAGAAAGGTGTTATCTGTGATTTTTTCCACAAAACCAACAATGTGCACAAGAAAACTGAACACATTATTATAGCGTATCCTAACTGCGTAATGTTAGCAAAAAATAGCAACAGGACACTAACTATTAAAACTGGCAAAAGAAAAAATTGGGGATGTTGCTTAAGCATTATTTTCGAAAGAGTTAATACATGTTTCTAAAAATTGGTGAGATATGTTTCTGTTATGTATCAAAGCCTTTTGGATTGCTTCATAATCAATATCACCTATATTTAGACTATTGAACGCCGTTCCTAATTCTACGGCGCACTCTTGTGCATTTAATAACTTCAACAAGTCATATACTCTGCTGTCTGAGTAGTTTTTGCTTTTGATTAAAGAAAACAATTTTTTAGAAAAGTTGAGTGACATGGCTGTAGCGTGAAAAGAGTCTGTAACAACAATCTCTGCATGTTCAATAAGGTATAAAAAATTCTCTGGATTAATTACAGAAACACTCTTAAATCTATTCAACCCTTTCCTTTTTAGACGAGACATTGCAAGAATAACAACTTCATAACCAGTTTGTTCTTGCAAATAATTAACAAGCTCTGTAGCATATGGAAAAATGTTAAATGAATAACCCAACAAGTAAACTAAAATATATTTTTTATTGATAGATAGTGTGGATTGTTTACTAACATTACTCCATTCTGTAGCATCCATTAATAAGGCAGGATCTAAAACATTAAGTGCATCCTTTCCAGTTAGTTCTTTAACAAGCTTACAGCTACTATTTTCCCTCACTGAAATGAACTTATATTTTGATAGTGCCTCTTTATATTCCGAAAGATATTCGTCAGGTATTCTGTTAGTCGCAAAACTACTAGAATATGCCATTTTATTTATAGAAGATGTAAAAGAAAGCATAAATGATGTATCGTGCCCAATAGATTTTGGATTCCATACTTGATCACTTCCTGACATATACACATCATATTGAGGGCAATTCTTTTTTATCTCTTCAGCATTCTTATAGGTTTTGCCTGACAATTTGAAATAATTTTTATAAAACCTTCTAAAATTCCACCATGTCAATCTTTCAATTGTTCTTGAATAGACAACTCGAACTATCTTCTTTAAGAAATTCATATCATATTTCTCTAAAGAGTAGTGATAGTTATTAGGATAAATATAATCGATTAGTTCAGCCTCATGACCCATGTTCTCAACAACATGCTGAAGGGCATAAGCTTGAAGAGCGCTGCCAGAATTAGCCACTCTATGCATTGTAATGATACCTATTTTCATTTTATTCTTTTAATTCGTTCTATAACTCTACTAATGAGGAACAATGAATCATATATCCATTGAGGGTAACAATATTTGCTGCGCAAAAGGGTCATAAATACTGGTTTCATGGTAATTGGTTTTGCATTCTTTTTCATTTGACTTTCTGCTACCAATTCGAATGACATATCCTCAATATGAGCATTTTGCAAAGATTTGATTATCGTCTCACCAACTTGTGTAAAAGTTACTAAAGCACTTACCCCTTTTTCATTATCCTTAAAAGTATTACCCCATAGGTCACCTATTCGAATATCGGCCGACGACTTGTCATATTTATACTTGCAAGCTTTTTCACATTGAGATCCCAAGCATGCATGCCCCAAGAAAAGTCTATAAAAGAGGTCACCTTGTGACCATCGAGATTGTATGAAACTTTTTTTTCCCTTAATTAACAAATTGTAACTATCGTGCCAATCTACTGGTTTTGAGGTATTTTCGCCATCAATCCCCATAATCCAGCTATCATGCCAACCATATTCAAACTTGTTTCTCCAACTAGCATATGTAATTCTGCCAACTTTTTTTTCAGCCAACATTGCATATTTATCCCACAGGTATTTACTAGGTACTCCATGGCAGAAAAAATCCATTAAAACAAAATTATCCTCGCATTTATGTTTTTTTATATATCTCCTAAAAGAGTCTATTTGGCAAGGAGTCCCGACGACTAAATACTTTTCTTTTTTATTAATGCCGCCAAAACCCTCTACAGTATAACTTTGGATATATTTACTTCCTACACTCTGAATGAGCTCCTCCTTGGTTTCGGCAATATAATGTTCTGCTTGGTTCTTATCCACATTAAAACGTACAGCACAGATCTTATAACCTTGCTCAAGCAGTTCCTTTTCAATTTCAAATGCAATTCCTCCTGAAGAACATTTCTTTCTAATGTCATCATCATTACTCCAAGCTGCATAGCTACCTACCACTCCTGTTTCTAAGGATAGTTGATCATGACAAAAGGAGCATACATTTATGCACAATTGACACCCTATACATTCTTCGGGGGTGTCAATCCTTGGCTCGTAAAATCCATTCTCATTAAGATGTATGTCAATAATTTTCTTGCCGCATGATATTGCACATACACCACAGCCATAACAGTTCTTTATTTCTGCAACATTTTTCATTATTTTTTCCTTTGAAGAATTCTATCCTTTACTGTATTATAAATAGCAATTCTCTCACTCTTTTTTATACCCAGCCATACGGATAAAGCAAGGTTTTGGACTAGAATCAACGAGAAGGCTATGATTGCACCCCAAAGAGTATTTGAATAACGACTCATATAAATTGCTCCTGGAATGCATAACAACGTCATTAATGTTAAAGGGAGCATTACGTCACGCCAATACATGGATGTCGGAAAATCAAGGTGTTTTTTTAGATAAAAAATGCGTACTACATGAGTAACTAAATTCAATATTGTTCTTATGGAAACGACTATTATGGGTGATAAACCTAGCACCAACAGAATATACATTAATGGGATATTGGCCAAAATAATTATTGACATCAATATCTGATAATTACGAATATTACCCGTTGCTTGAACAGAAACCCATAGTGGACCCGAAATAGCATCTATCATACAATATACGATAAAGAGATTCACAATCTCAGCTGTATATTCTGGCACCATGGTTAACCATGTTCTTAGTATAAAGTTAATGCAGACCATAATTGGGACTGCAATAATAAAAATCAGACAATATGAAAACCTTGAAGATCTACTTACCAGGAGAATAAACTCATCTTTCTTATTTGAAGCATATGTTTTAACAATCTGAGGTGTAAATGCAGTTTGGAAATTTGACACAAAGGATCCTACTGCTGAATTAACCTGATTTGCGATACCTATAGCCGCATTCAATCCTACCCCATAAAAAATATTTAAGAGTATGCTTGTTGCTTGTGTAGCCCCCACATTTGCGGCACCACCAAACATACTCCAGCCAGTAAACCCAAAGAGTTTCTTAAACAGAGTACTATCCCAATAGTATGATAAATGACTAGAATTGAATTTTATGTAGCAATAAACATAATAAATTGCATTGACTATGAGAATAACGGCAAGCATTAGAATCGCATACCATATAAGTAAGTCATTATTACATACTAGCAAAACAAAAACAATCAACAACCTTAAAACAGCTTCTATGATGCTCACATATGCATAAAAAGACATCTCTTCATATGCTATTATACAAGCATTATATGGTATTCGCAATATACTGGCACAACATCCTAACAAAGAAAGTTGATATACCCAAAATGCTGCATTCTCTCTTCCATCTGGGATATTAAGTTGGGTAGTAACAAACCATAATCCCAAAGTTTCACCTAAAATGAGTACTATAACAACAATACCAATATGAATAAGGATGCTTGTATTAAAGACTCTAGAAGCACCTACATTATCATCACGCCCAATTTCATAACTCAAATACCGCTGAGTTGCAGAGGACATAGCATAGTTCATAAAAGAAAAGAGCAGAACTATGCCTCCCACTAAATTATAGATACCGAAATCTGACTCGCCTAAGACATCCAATATCACCCTACTAGTATAGAGTGAAATTAGCATTATAATAATTGTGCGTGAATACAGAAAAACCGTATTCTTTGCTATTCTTTTATTTGCACTTTGCATTCGTTAATCTTTGGTTCGATGATTAGGACGCCTTCTATTGCTGTTTTTATTATGTTCATTTTAAAAGTTAGAAGACAAATGT
>AUXO011947376.1_pt1 | contig 12018 bp, 5 predicted proteins | sample 768731 | NCBI WGS metagenome assembly AUXO01 (sample SAMN02715735, study PRJNA202380) | gut metagenome | biome: sheep rumen | host: Ovis aries | place: New Zealand: Palmerston North | reverse complement strand
AAATTCCATAAATCATCTGAATACATATAACTCCAAGGAATTACATGATCTCTTGATAATTTATCATCTGGTATACGTTCTCCACATATAAAGCATATATGTTTATCATTTTCAAAATCTAAGAACTTATCAAAGAAAGTCAATGCTTTAGGTCTTCTTATTTTTTGTTCATCCATAATTCTTACTTTTTTACCAATTCTTGGTGAAGAATTATAATCTTCAAGCATTAAACTCCATCTATAATTGATCAAATCAAACAAGTCTTGTTGACTATTATATATTATTTTTAAATCACTAGTTTTAAAACTGATTTTATTATCTTCATAAATATCATAAAAAGGGTATACCTTCTTACCATAATTCAAGAAGCATACCATTACATATTTTCTAATATTTGAAACACACTTCTTTATAGCACTTGTAAATTCTTTAGAATATTTTGTTTTGATATCTTCCTCTACTTTATTAAAAACTACTGGGAGATAATCCTTTTTATCATCTTGATATTGTTTAATTAATTCTTTTACACATTGTAATATTACTGGCGGTTGATTAGGAGCTGATTGAAAAAGATTAAAATATATAGTTTGATCCCAATAATATTTAAACATCTTTTCAGCTATTTCACTCAAAGATATTATTATGGCATCATTAGTATCATTAGCATATTTACCTGATAATTCAACAATGGCTTTAGCCCATGCCATCTTATAGGTATTACTATAATCGCATTCTCTTATTATTAATTTTAAATCTTCTAAATAACTCATAAGCAATCACCACCTATAATGTTAATTAATTATTATAAAAGCTTTCTTGTTCTAACCAAACTTTATTATTGATTAAGTATTCAATCACATCATAATACTTGACTAATCTAGGTTTTGTTAATAAATTCTTTAATTTATCAGCATATTTATTATCATCAAATGGCTGAACATATTTTATATTTGACAATAATGTATCTAAATCCATATTAACGGTTTTAATGTCTAAATCTAGATACTCCATTAAATCATTTAAAATTGTAAATCCACCATAATCAATATCACCAAAATGATAAAAATTATTACATCTATCTTTTATTTTGTTCAATATTTTCTTTTGGCTTCTAGTAGAGAATCCACCTAAATATATGATTAAACCATCTGATTTATAATCATAGAATGTTGTTAAATTCTCTATTGTAGTCACCTTTTTAATATTTTCAAAATTAATAATATCAACATTATCGATAGGAACACCAATTGATGTTTTTAATGATGCTAAATCTATTGTTTGATTATTAATTTTTATTGTTCCTTCACCTTTAACATATAAATAAGGTGTAACTGATATTATTCCACTTTCTTCTAAAATGTTATCAGAATTATAAATTGAATTTAATGTTGTCTTTAAACTTGCTAACTTTTTAGAATCATTATAAATATAATTACTAGCATTTCTTTCATAAACATCATGATCTAAGTTTTCAATATAATGAACTGCTTTTATTGCATCTATAAAATTCTCATCTAAATATTGTTTAATTGATTTATTTTTATCAATGCGTTCTAGAATATTATTTTTTAAATCAACTATTCTCTTATCATCATATTTATTTAACTCATTAAGTAATCTATCTCTATTTTTTGAAACACCATCAATACCTAATAATTGCTCTATTTCATCGACTTTATCAAGATTTAAGCTAATAGATTCTACTACTGTGTCATGTGGGATTTTTTTAATTTTGATATAACCTTTTTTATCTAGTTTTGATATAGCCTCATCATAGCCAATAACATCATCAAAATATTTAGGATATTTATCTTTAGTTAATTTAATCCTTATACTTTGCTTAAAATCAGAAGAATTTGCATTTCTCTTTTCATAAATGCTAATTAAATCTCTTAGAATTTGTTCATCATACTTCATGACTAATATCACTCACAATCGCATTTTCGCCATCACGAACAACAGCTAAAATAGTTTCAATATTATCAACTAGTGAATCTAGCTTTCCAGGGGTAGCTAAAATCAATTGAAGGTTTAATTTATCTCTATAGAATTGGAGCATAGATTGAATACGTTGAGTATCCATTTTATCAAATGCTTCATCATATAATACAATTCCTAATGCATCTTTGTTTCTCTTATAATCTAAAGTTTGTTGGAAAGCTACACCAGACAATATATAGAAAGGCACTTGAACCTCGCCACCTGATTGAGATTTCATTACTTTATTTAAACTCTTAATTCCATTAGGTGTGTGAACTTCAACATCAAATAAAAGATATTTTCTGTAATCAACAATCATATTATTTAAAGAAATATCTGATGAGAACATATATTCATTTAATATGTCTTGAATCTTTGCCCTTTCTCTATCTTCAGCTTCTTGATTCATAAATATTCCTCTATCTGAATCATCTGCATTATACTTCTTAGCATATTCATAAATAAGTTTAAAATCAGGATGTTCAGTAACACCCATTTTTATCTTATAGTAATCTTTACCAAAATCAAAAACAGCTAAACTATGATTTAAATTTTCTATATCTGTTCTTGCTTTTTCAATTGCTTTATAAAGCTTAGATAAAAATTGACTAAAGAACAATTTTCTATTATTCTTTTTAAAATCTATTAATTTCGAATTATATTTAAATACAGATTGATTGATCTTTTCACGTTCATCAATATATTTATCAAGACATTCATATTTTGGTTCGTAATTCAAACTATATGTATCCCTAACACTTCTCATTAAATACTCAATATCTGTTTTTGCTCTAATTACAGCCTTATCAATCTTATTAATCTCAATGTATAAAGAATTAATTGTCGACTGAGATATCTTTTCTTTTGATAAAGCTATTTGTTGTGTTTCAACAATATTAATATCATAAGATTCAATAACCTTTTTCTTATCTTCTAACTCAATATTCTTAGCTGATATATTATTGTTATTATTAATTATTTCTGCACCAATTTTCATTAAATCATTAGAATGATTATTTAATTCAGTGTTTAGATTTTTAATTAATTCCTCAACCTCTGATATTTTTGAGCTAATCTCAATATATTGTGGCTTTGATTCATAAAATTTAATGTCAGAAGTTAGAGATTGAATCTTATTAAATAATCTTGTATCAGCATCTATGCTAGAAATAAGTGCATTATTTTCTAAAATTTTTGAAGCGAAATCAATTTCATTTTTCATTAATTTAATTATTTCTCTATATTTATAACTTTCGTTACGTACTCTAATTGCTTCTTTATTTAATTCATCATATGCTTTTTGACGTTGTTCAAGTTGAGTCTTTATACCATTTAAACCAATATATTGTTCATCACAGGCTCTAATATTAAGACGACCAGCACTATAATTCTGATAATGCATGCAATCTTTTGTTACTGCAATATCGTAGTTTTCTAAATCGTAAATATCTTTTGCACAATGAACTCTATTTAAAATGAATCTTGAATAATTTAATGCCACTTGATTTGAAGATTCAATAAATTCACCTAAAGTTCCTTCTACCATGTCTTGCTCAGGGACTCTAGTTCCATTAATTATTCTAGTCAAGCAGAAATCCTTTTTAGCTTGATAAAGTTTTAAAGCCTCATTATAGTACTTGTTAGGTACAACAATATAGAATCTTTGTGTATTTAAATATCCCTCAATAGCTCTTTGCCATGACTTATCTGTAATATCCAAATATTCACATAGATATTTAACTTCAATTTCTTCATTATGTTTTTGCTCTAAATTAGATTTAATATAATCCTTAAATTCTTCAAGTTTAGGATTATATGTTAGCTTATTATTCTTTAAATTTTTAATGATTTCGTTTAAATTCCTTAAATCATTAGCTATTTCTTCAATTTTAATTTCAAGCTTTGCGAAATCATGCTCATTTGACTCTTTAAACAATGTAGCATCAGTTCTAAAGTCTTTAAATAATTGTAAAGCTCTAGAACTAGAATATTCACCATTAATGATGAAATTATATAAGTCTTCAAATGATTTCTTTTTATATTTAATTAATGAAGATAATGTTGCTGATTCGTTTTTACATAATTCAATGAATGTATTTAAATTGTAACGAACAGTCTCATATTCTTTATTTGTATCTTCTAATTCTTTTCTCTTTAATTTCAAGTCAGGAGATATTTGTTCTAATGATGCTAGAAGTTCGTTTTTTAATTTATTATTATCTTTTATTTGTTCTTCTACACCATTCTTTAAATTGGCTATGGCATTTTTCCTATTATCTAATAATTCATTTGCTTTCTCTAAATTATTAATATCAGTTTCAGTCAATACAATTGATGCCAAATCACGTTTAACATTCTTTTCTAACAAAGCAGCTTCCTGATTAGAAATATCATTACCTTTATTGACAATTTCATCCAAAGCATCAAGCTTTTGTTGTTCTCTTTCAATTGTTTTATTAACTTTTTCCATTTCAAGAATGTTATTCTTAATAGCTTCAACATCAATCGGATTATCATCAAGAACAAATTCATTCATAAAATCATTACAATTATTAATGTTTTTAATTCCAACTGCTCTTGATAATGTTTGAAAATATTTCTTAGAGTCCTTTAATCCTAATACTTCTTTTAATTTTATTTGATATGCAAATAATGTTGGAAAATGAATTAGTTTATATTCTTTAGATAAAACATCATATGTTTTAGTATATTTGTCGTTAATAAACATATCTGCATTTAAATCAATACCACTAACATAGAAATATTTAGGATCACTTAAATCCGAACGTTCAAGCTTATAATTAATGTTTATACCAAATATATGTTTTTGACCATTTAAATCAATCTCTAATGCTAAATATGTAATTACATCATTAGGTCTTAGAAATTCTTTTTCTTCTGTATTTACAGCACCACGAACATATGATTCAAGATTTCTTTTTTCAGCATTTGCATTCGCATTAAACTTTGATGCCTTATTGCCCAATAAAAGCATTTGAATGGCATCAATTATTGTAGATTTTCCTGTACCATTAACACCGACAATTACAGCATTTCCTTCAAGTGGTAATGTTGCTTTTTGAAAATACATCCAGTTAATTAATACAATTTTAGTTAGTTTAATCATCTGAATCATCACCACCTTTTAGAGATTCTAATCTAGTCACTATTTCATCCATTTGCCTAAAGTCCATTGCGACTTCAATAGATGGATAAATGACAATTACTGTATTATCTAGTGCTAAATCACCAGAATAATAAATAATGTTATGTTGTCTAAATGTTTTTAACATTTCAGATAAAGCACTTCTTTTAACTCTATCATTAGCTTGATTTTCAAATCCAACAGAAAATAACTTATCTTGTAATTCTTTTATAGTAATTTCGATTTCATTAGCTAAGCTTACTTCATCTATTCTTTCTTGATATAAAAGCCTTAATACTAATAAACATAATGTCTCATTTTTATTTATTCTATTGATTAAAGAATCATCATTAGATTTTATATATGCTAATTCTTTATCTTCACGAATTATAAAATCAAAATTCATATATTCAAAGAAAAGAGTTAATAATTCTTTATGATTAATTATGAACATATATTTATCATTATCTGAAGTTCTCAAGAGAAAATTTACTTTTAACATTTTAATTGTAATGTCTTTAAAAATACTTCTTTCATTTTCAGATAAATTACAATATAGACTATTAAATCTAGTACTATCGCTATTAATCATTTTGAATACCTCCTTTTTCTTTTAATATAAAATCATTAAATGAAATACCATTTTTAATTACTCTTTCATCTAACAAATCCAATTCATATAATGCATTAGGTAATTTAGAATAAATCATTATTGAAATCATCATAATAAATTCATATTTAGAATTAATTTCTAATTCTGAAATTTTTCTTTCTTTATAACCTCTAATAAATTCAAATACAAAATCATTAACCGCATGAATATTGTATTTTCTATCTTCTTTTAATATGTCTAAAGTCTTTTGTCTAACCTCTTCTGAAATGTCAAATGACATTTCAATAGGTTCAGGTTTAGGTTTAGGATTAATCTTTCTAGGCTTTGATAAAGCATTAAAAGTATAATGCTTCATTTCAAATAATGATATAAAATTATCTTCTATATCATTAACTTTCACATAATCAATTAATCTATGTAGAATTCCTTCAATATCTTCACCTCTTGTAATTAAATGAATAATTACACTTACTGTTCTAGTAACATATTTTTCATTCTTACTATCAATCATTTCAATAATTGAAGGTATAGTCTTTATATTAGACATTATCCTTTTTTGAATATCTTTTATAGCTAAAGATGCAACAGAATACTCTTCAAAACCCTTTTCTTTCATTTTAGCTGAAACTAATTTTTCAACACTTAAAAAATCATCAAATACTTTTTCTAGTTGTTCTTCCATCTTAGGTATTTCAGCATCAACATTATCTCTTATCTTTAAATTTAAATACGATGAGTCAAAGAAATATTCCTTATATTCACCGGTGAATTCATCCAACAAAGCTTCTAAATCCATAGAGTCTTTGTTCTTAGTAATATTCTTATAATATCTTTGAATGTTAGATCTTAATCCCCTTAAAGCAACAATGAAATCTATCAAAGCATTATCAACTATTTCTAAATCATCTATTGTTGTATAGTCAAATTTATAAATAATATTGTTAATTGTTCTTATATAACTTGTATATTGTGGCTTACGATTCTCCATTAATTCCTCAATTAAGGCTATAAAACTATAACTGTGACTATTAAAATCTAATGCTCTTTTGCCATTACCAATTGATTCTTCAGACAACCATCCATAGTCTTCTAACTTGTTTATTAATAAAGCAGCTTTAACATTGTTGTCATCATCATTTTCTATTTCTTCACCAGTATCATCAGAATATATTTGAATTGATACCATATCATTTAAATGTTCTGTTAATGCATCAACAATTCTTGCCTTATCATTCTCCTGTGTTTCAAATAATTCGTTAATTACTTTATGTAAAAATAAAATAGTGTCTATATATATTTTTCTATTTTTACTAGCAAGAGGAGTAAAAAACTTCTCACCAGTAATATCATATAATGATGCCATATAGACACCTCCTAATTCATTAAATTTCTTCGTAATCTGGCAATTCTTTTATAGTTTCATTGATTTTAACACTCATTGAAATAACACTTAATAATAAGTTTAAAACATATTTAGGGTCGTCAGAATATTTATTACAATCATTAATAATTCCACTTGCTTTATCTTGTGATACACAATAACGTTCCATAATCCATTCGATAGCAGATTTACCATTTACAATATAATCATATGCTTCTAATGGGATATTCTTAATTGTAATACTTTCATTAAAGATGATTGTAGATTTGTCAACATTTTTGCCATCTTTAGCAAACTTCATTTGAGTCACTTTATAATTATCTGATTTCTTTTCAACTACAACTGATGATAAATGTGGTGTTGATTCATAATTTAATTCTAAATCCGCAAGTTTCTTTGCTGTTTTAACAAAACCATCAAAATGATTTAAGAATGGAATTCTAGGCATTTCTTTCTTTAAATTATCAGCATATAATTCCTGATACTTTTTAGAATTTAAAACACCAAAAATATAATAGAACAAGTCCTCCTTAGTAATATACTGGCCATATTTGGACTTAAATTTATTAAATGCATCATCAGAAATTGCAAATTCTTTAGTGAATTCTCCTTCTAAATTAAATAAATCTTGAATACTTTTCTCTTCATACCAATATAGAGGGAAACATTGAGTTTGTTCTAAAGTGTGCAAATCAACAACTCTATTTGTGATAATTGCATTAAAATCTTTCTTTAATGGTGCTTGAGAAATAGAAATAATTAAATTATCATTCATCATTATTTCCTTCCAATTTGCGCATCTATGATTAACTTCATTTTGAAAATATAAGTATGTATTGCAATATGGTCTATACATGGATTTAACAACGTTATTTGTTGGAGAAATTTTTTCGCCTCTAAGAAAACGTGCTTCTAATGAAGAAGACCAACTTATTTCATTTGAATTTAAATTTTTATTGCTTAAAACATCATTACTATTTTTGAAATTTATACCTCGTAAAAGCAAATCATCAATGTTTTTGTTATAGTTTTTAATCATAAAGTTAGTGTTATTTTTAACATCATCTTGTGAATAATTATAAACCCATGCATCTCGGCTAGTTCCGATACCCATAGCATAATTGTATTTCCAAAGAACTGCATCTTTATTCAATTTATCTTTTGAACCTAAAAGCATAAAATTTTCAAAATTTGGATTTGTCTTATTTATCCAATCATTATTTTTATCAGGTATTATTTCTTCCCATTTGACATTTAATACATTTTCATTATAAGTCAAGAAATCGAACTTTTCCTTTTTAGAAAGGTAATCACCAATATCAAAATAATGAATATAATTCTCTTTATCCTTGTTTTTATTTTTAACCAAAAACATTATAGCTATTGGAGTTCTTGAACCAAGTCCAAAAATATTATCTCCTTCTTTTCTACGTAATTCTCCAGAAGTTCTACAATTTCCTCTAAGATTCAAACAATATATAGACGTGAATTCTTGCAGTAAACATTTCCTAAATCCATCAAATGCCAAATTATCAATGTATGCGCCATTTGTGACAAAGCCTATAATTCCATTATCTTCAATTCTATCTGAAGCCCACCTAAATGCTTTAACATATGAATCATATAAACTGTTAACATTACTTGATTTTGTTTCCTTTACATATGTATTTGCAATTCTTGAATCAAGAATAGGATAATTTAAATTTTGAGCATTATCATTAGATGATTTTTGTCCAACAGAATATGGGGGATTACCGACAATAATTTGTATTCTTTGATTAAGCTGTGTTCTAGCCTTTTCAGAATTTTTTTTGAAATATTCGTCTTGATCAATACGATATTTCTTTCCAGCAATCATTTTTGATTCAGATAATTCAAATGTATCAGTTAATACTATATTATCAAAAGGAACATATTCACCGTTACCATATAATTCGTGGAATGCCTCTTCAATATTAACTGCAGCAATATAATAAGCTAATAATACAATTTCATTAGCATGAATTTCACTTGTATACTTATATAAAATATCATCCTTAGATATAATACCAGATTGAATTAATCGAACTATAAATGTTCCTGTTCCAGTAAATGGATCTAATATATGAACATCTTTATCAGCTAAAGATTTGCCAAATTCTTTATTAATCAACTTTTCTACACTATGAATAATAAAATCTACTACTTCAGTTGGTGTATATACAATACCAAGTTTCTCAACTTGTTTCTTTAATGCAACCCTAAAGAATTTATCATAAAGCTCGATAACAATTCTTTGTTTACCTAAAGCATTATCAACACCTTTTGCTCTTTCACGAACACTATCATAGAATTTTTCTAGTGTTTTTTGGTCTTTTTCAATAGAATTTTTATCCAATAAATCTAGCATTTCTTGCATTGTTTTAGAAACAGAATTTGATTTTACAAACGAATAGTTATCAAATAAAGCATCAAATACAGGCTTAGTTATTAAATGTTCTGCTAGCATTTCAATTGCATCTTCATTGGTTATTGAAGGATTTAAAATACTTCTTAAACTATTTACAAAATTATCAAAAATCTTTTTATTTTCTGGTTGTTCTAATAATACCTTAATTTGAGTTATATGACGATTCGCAATATCTGCTACATCTTTAGCCCAATTCTCCCAATAAATTTTAGAACCACATTTTTTCACAATCTTAGCATAAACCTGATCTTTTAAAACTTCCATATCAAGATCTAATGATAATTTTTTATAAGCTTTATTCTTATTATCTTCTTGTGATTCTTGATTATCTTCACCATCTCCATATCCAACACCAATGACTTGAATATTATCTGGTTTTCTCTTGTTTAAATCTATTTTATTAATTGTATTATTGAATCTATCATCATGGGCTCTTAAAGCTTGAAGCACATCCCAAACAACCTTATATTTTTTATTATCATTTAACGCTTTATCAGGCTCTACTCCTGCAGGAATTCCAATAGGTAAAATAATATAACCATATTTTTTATTACCATCATATGGTCTTCTCATTACTCTTCCTACACTTTGAATAATATCAATAATGGAATTTCTAGGAGATAAGAACATTACAGAATCAAGAGCTGGAACATCGATACCCTCTGATAAACATCTGGCATTAGTTAATATTCTACATCTACCATTTTCATTTGAAGCTTTTAACCACTCTAATTTTTGTTTTCTTTCGAGAGAATTCATCTTTCCATCAACATGTTCAATATCAATATCAACTCGTTTATCTGTAACATCGTTAATTTTATAATATGTTTCAATCATTTCAAATTTTTGTTTAAATGCTTTTGAATTAGCTATAGTATTGCAGAATGCAACACTTGTTCTCATAGGCTCAGGATCAGATTTAAAGCTTTCCATATCTTCTTCATAGCATGTTATTTTTGAAAGTCCATTCCAACATCCAATTATTTTTACTGAATCATCAAGATTTAATTCATTATTTTTATCAGCCAACAATTTTTGAAGACTTCTATGAACATATTCCTCACTTACAGTTAAAACAATTACTTTATAGTCTGATAGTAATCCTAATTGAACTGCTTTACCAAATCCCAATCTATGAAATTCAGGTCCATATTTACTCTCATCATCCATTGAACAAATTTCAGCACCAGCTTCATCTGCTTTGTTTTTAGATTCATCACCATATACCTTTGGGGTTGCAGTCATATATAAACGTTTTTTAGCATTTATATTTTCATTGCTATGAACTTTTGTAAATGAAGATTCATCTTCTTCAGCTAAAGTTACACCAGTTGTTCTATGCGCTTCATCGCAAACGCAAACATCAAATACAATTCCAGATTCTTTTTGGAATTTTGAAACAACATCAATTGATTGATATGTTGAGAAAAAGAAAGTGATTTGCTCTTTATTAAAAGAATTGTAATTTTCTATCAACTTCTTTGAATCAGTTGTTGCAGGAATAATTGTATCAAGTATTTCATCACTATTCTTTTTACTTGCATTTGAATCAGAACATATTGCAAGCATATTAAATGGATATAAAGATTGTTCGCTCCATTCAACCAACGTCTGATTTAATAATGAAATAGATGGAACAAAGAAAATAACATTGCCTTTACCTTTAGTCATTTCTTCAACTATTTTAAGAGAAGTAAATGTTTTACCTGTTCCACAGGCCATAATTAATTTACCTCTATCATTATTTTTAAAGCCATTAACAACATCTACTAGTGCTTCTTTTTGATGTGGAAGAATATGTTTAATTGCACTTCTTTTCATTCCATCAATATTATTTAAATCAAATTGATCCCAATCAATGGCCATAGCTTCAAAATCTTGAAGTCTTAATCTACCAACAGGAATCATTTGATTTGATATTGTAGCTTCAGCGTTAGAACTCCATTTATCAGTTGTTGAAATAACAATTCTTTGAGTAAAATAATTTATTATATTATTAGCGGTAAAAGCTGAAGATGATGCAGATAAAAACGTATCAACATCTGCTTTAGATACTGTTGTTTCTGAAGAATAAAATTTACATTGAATTGCACAATATTCTTCTCTATTTCTACACTTAGCTACAATATCTATACCGGTATCTGGCATACCATTTCTATATGGAAATTCATTCCATAACCAAACCTTTTCAAATTGATTGGCATATGTAGGTTCTATCTGTAAAAACTTTTTAATAAATTTTTCAAAAATAGAACCTTTTTGTCTCATTGTTGTTGAGTTTGTTTCAAAATAATTTAATAAATCATTAAATTTACTCATTCTAAATCACCATTTCTTCCAATAAACTATTTTATAATTCGAGTTTTAAAGAATCTTTCTGTATCTTTGTCACAAAAATAAACATAACATCCTTTTATTCCTCTTGATAAAAGAACTCTATATACATTCTT
>AUXO011466050.1_pt1 | contig 12018 bp, 10 predicted proteins | sample 768731 | NCBI WGS metagenome assembly AUXO01 (sample SAMN02715735, study PRJNA202380) | gut metagenome | biome: sheep rumen | host: Ovis aries | place: New Zealand: Palmerston North | reverse complement strand
TTTTGATACATGGGTGCAAAGGTAGCAACTTTCGAGCAATGCTACAATGCGGAAAAACGGAGACGCTTACTATATAAGAATGAAAAAATTTATTTTTAGCATTGCAGTGCTCGGATCTTTTTCTTCGCAGATTATAGCACAAGGAAACCTTCCTGGAGGATTCAAACATATCATAGAGGTAGGTAGATACTCTGATTATGGCAAAGGTTATTTGACCATAACAGATGCAAATGGAGTTGGAATCACAAAGAATGGTGTTAGCCAAATGAACTATTATACTTATGAATTTATTGATGAGTATAAAGAAACAAAGGGTAACCACCTCTATAAGGGAGAACTTATCCTTGAGGTCGATGGAGTTTCCGCAGCAGGTTGGACCAAGGAACAGTTTTACAGCAAAGTAGATAATCGGCATGACATTATCACCTTGAAAATTAGGGTTAAAAATGACAAGGGAATCATCTACGATTGTGAAACGAAAATACGTCCATTGTATGAATTACCTGATAGTGTTAAACAATTTGGGGATGTTTTTGCAACATTAAGAGGTAAAACAGTAGCAGAAGAAAGAAAAGATGGTTTACAGAAGGATGTTATTTATGAGGAAAGAATTGACGAAGATTTTGATTTTTTCCCATGTGTGTTTTACGATTACTTGCTGACGAGCAATGATCCTCTATTAGACAAGGAAATATTGAAGAAATTGGATTTAGATTGGGAGCGTAAGGAGGAAAAACCTGACATCCTTCTAACTATTGCCAGAGATGCAAAAGAAAATATAAGTTCTACATATATTCCTCCTACAAGTCGGGTTGTTAATGAAGGAAGCACAACAAAAGTGCGGTATAATTATATTCTTCATAAAGACGAATATATTACTACCCTCAAAAATCGCATAATTCACGAAGGAGGTTATACAAAAGAAACGAAAACTGGTGACATTTTTCTTGAAATAGCAGCATTGGATGTGAAAAGACTGAATGATAAGAGTATTACGTATCCCCCAGTGGTTTGGAAAGCGACTGTAAAAAGGCATGTTGTGGACCATAATTTTAACCTAAACAACGAGTTTAAAGCCTACGCTTCTTGGATGACCCTACCTATGAGAGACAGAAATGTTTGGGTTGAAAAGACTATATATGCACCTTTAGGGGTGTCTTGTTCGCATAACGACCTGTCATTGGCACAAAATGTTGTTGCAGGTTCAAGAGCAGAAAAAATTGGACTAATGCCAGGAGACAAAGTAATTAAAGCTGATGTGCCAGATAATAAATTCCTAAGTAAGTTTTTAAAAAAGGATTTGAAGGAGCAAGGATGGAATGCTGTTAATAATTATAGGTCGTGTACTATTAATATTATAGTTGAAAGGAATGGTAAAAAGATGAAATTTACCTTACTACCATCTTCAATTCAGGTCTATCGACATTATTGGGTTGGAGCAAAATAATTATTCCGGTTTTTAACTTGAAGTAATGTGTCTTTATGAAAGATACTGATTTGTAATGGAAATAAAAATATAACAAGAAAAAGAAGTAAGCAAAAATGAAGAAAATATATGTGCTATTTTTGTTGCTAGTTATAGCGATAAGTGCTTCTGCACAAAATCTATTGAAAGATAGAAATGTTATAAATCTCAATCTGGGTGATACTCTTCAAAACATAGAACTACCAGACTGCTATGGTCATCTTATACGGCTAAGTGACTATTGCGGAAATGGGAATTATACGGTTATTGACTTTGGAGCCACATGGTGTATTCCTAGTAGGTTAGATACTCCTCTGTTGAAAAAGTACTATGACAAATACAATCCCAGTGGACTCAATATGGTAAGTATCTATGCAGACACCAAAATAGAAGTGTTGAAAAGACATGTTGAGTCCAAAGGTGTAACATGGCCATTGATTTCCGAATTGATTCCGAATGCATGGGATAGCAAAGGATTCAAAACTTTTTCTGTCAGGTCAATACCATTATACTTAATTCTAGATAAAAGAGGGAGTATCATTTTTATGTCAAATGGTTCCTTGACTTGGGGATCTAACTCTAAAGATGTGCTTGGTCCAAAACTATATGAGTTGTATGGATATTAGATTCATTCATGATAAGTAAATGATCAAAATCAAGCGGCATGTTTGCTAAATTGTATATTCAGTTCTTTTTCGATGTCACCCAATGCTCTGTTGGTTGCATAGAAGAGCATGTCTGTACTCATATAGTCTTGTTACCTTTTCCATTTTTTTTCAATATTTTCCAAGGTGTATCCGCAATGTTCAGATGCGGAAAGTATGGAGGAAGGAAGAAAATAAAAAACTCACTTTTCCCATATTGGACTGAGTTCCTTAACCCACCCTTTCTCGAATTCGAAGCACTGCGCCTCGATTGCTCTAATAATTTTGGCTTTCCCACAACTAATAGTAAAATGGGAATTCCATATGATTTGTTATGTATAAACTTATTTTATTCTATTATATTTAAATTTAATGTGAAGTATGAAAAAGAATTATTTACATTTGCTAGCCATTATGATGGTTGCAATGATGAGTGTAGTTTTTGTCTCGTGTGGTGATGACAACGATGATGTTCATACTACAGGAGGTAGTGAACTTGTTGACAAACTGCAAGGGACTTGGCAATTCCAGAAAGGCACTGAGACAGTGATGGGTATGACTATCACTATGGATCGTTCGTCACTTAGCCAAATGAAACAGTCGATGGAAGAAATAATGGGTTCCAAAGTTGAATTTTGGGATGAGGTCTTATCGTTTAGCGGTTCAAAGGTCAATGGTGTCAACTATAAGTTAGATGGCAACAAACTAATTCTTGAAGGCATAGATGCTATGGATGGTATTAGTATTTCCGTGAAGTCTGTCACTTCGTCCGCCTTAGTGCTTCGCGAGGAAATTAATATGGAAGGAATAAATATGACGGCTGATATGGAGTATAGTAAAAAATAGAAATATAAGCAAGTTTTATGCAAAAACGTTTGGCAGTTTTATTATGTGTTTTCATTGTGTCACAGATGGCTGTGGCACAGTGGCATTATTCGGTTTCCGTGACAACAAACGGATGTGGCTATTTGGATAAAAGTGTTGCAGAATCGCAAGTAAAATATTGGATGGGGGAAGGATATAAAACATTTAGTAGTAAATACGAATGTGAACGATCTCGGATGTTTGTAATGTCTCAGTCATATACAGATGGTAGTTGCAGGGTGAGTTATATCGCATCTCCATGTACAGGACCTGTAGGTTCTTCAGGAAATGCAAGTATTTTTAATTCGAATAATGGAAGTAGTTTTTATTCTACTAATCCTGCCAATGAAATACGTGACTGGTCTAATGACGATATGGAGCGTATGCTGGCGCTGAATCCTAAGTTTAATTTCCAAGAATTAAAGACGGTTGCTACAGGTGATATTGCTTTTGATAATCTTATCGAAAACATGTCTTATAGCGATGAAGCATTTTCTAATCGAATGCCAAGTAGAAGTTCATATGTTGAAGCAGATGATAATATAGTTGCTATAGGTCGGCCAGTCAGAGGGAGTGGAATACTTGTCCCAGATGATTTTACGGATAGGCCATTTACAGGATTGGGGGGGTGGTCAAGTGATGATTTAAAACCTCTAAATATTGACTTGAAGCCTGTTCCTAATGGTATTAAAACCTTTGATGAAGAAGGCTGGGATTTGTGGCGTGACGGACTAAGACTGGGCAAAGATATGGGAATGTTTGTTTATGGGTTGGGGGAAGGTGTTACCGCTTCTTCTGTGGCAGTAGCAAGTTTTCTTGGTGGTGCGAACATAAATCTATGGACTGAGTTATACAAAGCCAAAAGCAAAATCGATTTAGATGAGGCTTATGAAGCTCCAAACAACATACTTACAGAAGCAGCAGTGTTTTGGGGAGGAAAAGAATATGCTATCGTAGGCAATGTTCTTTACAATGCTATAAATTCGACTGTGGGCGACTTTGTAAATCTAGTATCAGATGTTACAACGGAAAAAGTAAAGGAAGAAGTGACAAATAAAGTTCTAACTAAAGAAGGTGCCATGATATTATCCAAAGCAGAGAATTATGCGAATATAGGTACGATTGCTTTGGAAGGCTTTGATTTTGGTGGAAAAGTTACGGATTACTATAATAAAAGAAAATGAAGAGGAACAGTTTATTTATATTATTATTGCTTACAGTAACTATAACGGCATTTGCCCAGGAAATAAGTGTTGCTTATTTTGACATACTTCTTTCGCGGCAGATTTTAGATGCGGCACATACAAAACAAATAGCATTTATTGATAACATCTGTGTAACAGGCAGTCGCCGCATCATGCTTGCAAGTAAGGACAGTCTTTATCTATTAGGCTACGGAGGTTATGTTTCTTACAAGCCAAAGGCAGGAAATGTATCATTATTTACCACATCTGGAGACAATGCTTATTACTTGAATAACAGGAAGCTCATAGAACTATCTCCTCAGAATGGAGAAAAGATGATTATGACATTAAGTTCTTCTCCAAAAAAGGTTTGGGGTGGTAAAGATGTTGTATATGCTTCAAGCATTGAAAAAGGTAAGTATGGACTATGGGCAATTTTTCCATCCAGTCGGATACAGAAGAAATTACTTCTTTTGAACAATCAACCTGTTAACGTGTTTGAGCATGGTGGAATCATTTATGTTGTCACATCAAAAGAACTCCTAATGATGGTAGTCGGTGCAAATCAGTATGCCACAGTTCCCTTCCCTCAGAACCTATTCTCACAGGTCTATTCTGCGGCAATAGATCATCAAAGAGAAGCGTTGTATTTGTCATCAAACAAAGGCCTTTTTCGTTTTTATGAAAAGGAGTTTCAAAAGGTTAGTAATGATAATGGCACTTTATACTACGACCAAGACGGATTACTACTTTATAATAATAAAGAACCATCTGTTATACGAATAAGAAACGCTTTTCTCTACCCAAAGAAAGACACAAAAGAAGTTATAATAGAATTAAGATAGCATAAGATGAGAAGGACTGCTTTAATCGCATTATTAACTTTACTGTCGTTAGCGGCACTAGGGCAATCTGCAAGTGGATTGTTAGTAGGCTTAATCCCCCAAAAGTCTGATATAAACGCGATAAGAATTAATATAACAAGTAGCAAACTGGAATCGGCTTTAGAGCGATATACACAATTGATTGATAACGCTGAAAGTCAGAGAAATACCGGGCAAGGAGTAAATGGTGACTATCTTGCCGAATACGCCTATTCTCTTGCTCTTCATCACGACTTTGAGGCGGCATTGATGAACATAGACCGTGCGCGAATGGTAGGAACGAAGTACGGTGATTTCTATGCTGCACAGGTGTTGGCTGTAATGGGGTATAAGGATGCGGCACAACAACTGATGCAACAAGCTAAGGTGCCAGAATGGATAAACGGCAGTTATCAAGAACTGACTGAGAAGTATAAGACAACGGCTTCCATCAATCGTGATGCACCAGAGAAGGCATTGAAACGGGCAAACAAACTGGCGGCTAACAGACAAACCGTTCAGGCAATAGCACTATTTGAGGAACTGGCTGCCATCTATCCCGATACATATATTATATATGTGGACTACAGCACCGTGTGGGAAAGTCTTGGCTATTATGCTTACGCAGCACAATTGCTGCAGAAAGGAATCGACCTGATGCCGCAGGAGCAAGGAGAGAACAAACAGATTTTCCAGAACCATTTGGCAAAGGTGAATGAGATGAAAGCAAGTTTTGAGAATGCTTCTTGGCTAAAGCGGCTTTTGGGCTTGAATCCTCCAAAGTTGATGATGTATGTTGGTGCTTCTGCTGCAAAGGATATGTATTCTCTGAACGGTCGCATGGGTCTCTATACAAGCAACAAGTTCAGCGCATCGCTCAACGTGGGGATAAACTATACCAACAAGGAATTCTCGGGCAGTATAGGCATTTCTGGCTATAAGGCATGGGGCATATTCGTGGGTGGTATTGGCATTACTGACATGTTTGGTAAAAATGCCAATACGCTGAGCCTCACTCCGTCGGTAGGACTCACTTTCCTTAGCAAGAGCCAAACCTCTTCTTTTGACATTATGGTGAACGGCTATATACCCTTCTCGTCGGAACAGAAGTTTAGTTATAGCATATCTGTGGGTAAAACTATTTATTTTGACTTAAACGGACTGCTTAAATGAAAAAGTACAGAATCATAGCATTATGCCTCTTGCTGCTGGCAACTTGTATTTCCGTGGAAGCACAAACATGGAGGAGCAACAACCGTAATAGGGTGCGAACCACACGGGTGCAGAAGAAAGCGGATCCAGAGAAGAAAGACACTATTGTCTTGGCTTCAAAGAAGGAAGAACCGAAGTATAAAAGTCTGTCTGACCCAATGGTGGTGAAATACCTGCGTGGCGGCTTTGCCAAGGAGAAGAAACTCCATCTGATGACCAACTCTGACTATGCAGCATTGCCAGCAAATCAGAAACGTGAGGTACTAAACAAAGTGGCACAGGAATTTGCTGGATATGACATGACATTATATACAGGCGGTCAGGAGCGGGAGTTGTGGATTACAGATGGGAACAACATAAAACTCATTGAAAAATGGAACAATGACAGCCTACGTATTGAGGACTATCTGCTTTTGGAACTGAAGCGAAGCGGTAAGACAAAGGTTTTCTATTATGTGGGTGGTATGTTGAATGGTGGGAATGGTAGCACTAGTTATTCGCTCAATCTTCGTGGTGGTACTTATCTATACGAGAATTTGCTTGACGCTTCAGTTACTCTTAACCTAGGTGGCAATAAACCTAAGGATGGTAAAAGTCAGTTTACTGGCGATATAGGTGTCGACAGTCGCGCATATTTGCCTTTCCGTATAAAAAATATAAATCTGGCACCATACGCTGGTGCAGGCGTTTCGTGGTCGTTTGCACCAGAAAGTTATTTTGAGTTACGATTGTTGGCAGGTGGCTGCTGGTTTGTAGGGCCAGGTAGTCTTGATATTGGATTGCAATATGGAACCAAGAGCGACTTTGCAGTAATTTTAGGATACACTTTCCGCATTCCATCCAGAAAAAAACAGAAATGAAAAACAGGTTATTTATATTATATTTGATAGTCTGCCCTCTTTCGACTTGGGGGCAGACCTTTATCTATCCCATGCCACCTGATTCAATTTGTGAAAGACAAAGCCGAATCAACTATATGGCAGAACATTTCTGGACAGAGAAGGCGATAGCTGATACCGCTAATTTTCAGAATCCGAAATTACTGCTTGACTATCTGTATTTGTTAAAACAGGCGGATGAACAACAAAAATACGCTCAGTCGTTTGTGGCATCGGCATCTAAGCAGGAGAATACATTTGGGTTGATTCTCTACTGGCTTGATAATATTCTTTACGATTCATCATCTCCTTACTATGACGAACCACTTTATTTGATGCTAATGAAGTCAGTGATAAATACTGATGTAGATTCTGTTATGAAATTGATTCCACGACAACGGATTGAGATACTCGAGAAAAACCAAGTAGGGAAGGCAACCAATGACTTTTCTGTAATGGATATGAAAGGTAATTATCTTCATTTATATTCGATAAATTCTCCTTTTCTCCTACTCATATTTAATCATCCAGAGTGCTCTCTTTGTCATAAAACAGAAGAGAATATTGAAAGCAACTCATTCATCCAGAGGCTATTGATAGAAAGCAAACTAAAAGTTCTGGCTATTACGATTGATGCAGAACGAGGAGAGTGGGAAAGACATGCATATCCTAAAAATTGGATAGTAGGACTGGATGTGAGTAAAGAAATATATAGCAAGCGATTATATGACATTCAACGTCTTCCGTCTTTATATCTATTGGACAAAGAAAAGCGCGTTTTGCTCAAAGAAGCAGATTATAGTCGATTACACAAATACTTATTGGACAACAGTATACTTTTTGAATACTAAATCATTATTAATTGAAAAAAGATGAAAGAAAAAGAAATTGATGGCGTAGAAATCATCGAAGATGCCGAGATAGAAAAAGTTCCAAACAATGATGTGAACGAATCTGGTAATCAGTCTGATTGGTCAAAACGGAATGGCTATAATCCTGGGCCGGATTACAATTTCTCCCGTTTCAAGAAAAGCAAGTGGGAATGGTTTGGTGAATTGATTGTCATCGTCATCTTTGCATTTGTATGTAAGTACTTGATAAGGGCATGCTTCGTTTTCTTGCTTTGTCTTATAAGCGTTCCCATGAATGCCCAATACCGTTATCGAAAACCTAACATACGAACTTACAACCTACGATTACCACCAATTCGATTACCCAAAGAAGGAAACTCGAAAAGTAAGGTGGTGTCAGTAGCTCTTCCAACCGTTTTTATTTCAAAAGTTCAATCCCCATTGGATAAAATCAAACTACCTCCTATTCCGATACATAAAGATTATGTCCTTCCACAACCAAAACCTGAAGATGTAAATAAAGGCGAACAATTACTTGACTCTGCACTTCACTGTTTTTCTGCGCATGATACAGTGAATTTAATAAATTATATCAAGCGTTCGGCCAGTGTGCAATATCCTATGGCAATTTATTATTATGGGTTGTCTATCATTGAGGGATATGGTGTCAAACAAAATACCAACTTTGGATTGTTCTATATAAATGAGGCTTCTAAATTGGATTGCGCCGACGCAACTTATTTCATCGCGAGATTGTACGAATTGGGATACTATGGATACAAGAAAGATTCAATTATGGCTCTTCAGTATTATGAAAAGAGTGCGGAACAGGGAAGTTTTGAGGGAAAAGTAACCTCTGGGGATATTTACTACGATGGAGGCGACACTTTAAAGGCTATCAAATATTGGAAGAGCGCCTACGAACACGGAAAGAAGAATTTACTAATCAAAGAGCAGGAGAAAAAATTAGCCCGAGTCGCTTATAATCTGGGATGTTTGTCAAGTTCAAATCCGGAAAAGGAGGTGGAGACTAAAAATTACTTTAAAACATCGGCAGAACTTGGGCATGTGGAGGGGCAAGTCTCGTATGGCAATTGTTGTCTGCAAGGTTATGGCATGGAGAGAGATTCTATACAGGCCGTATATTGGTATAAGCAGGCTGCCCTTCAAAATCATGTGGGAGCAATGCAAGTGTTACCGTTCTACTATTATGATGCTCATGAGAATGACAGCACCATTCTTTGGGGGACTAAATCGGAATGCCGAGATTCTACTAATATACAATATATAGTAGGAGCTGCCTACTATGTCAAAGAGGATTATGAGAATGCAGAAGTGTGGTGGAAGAAATCGGCTTCACAAAAATATCCTGATGCTCTTTGGTCGATGTATTGTCTTTGTGGTGTTCATAAAGCGGATTCAGTATTGGCATTTGATTATCTAAAACAGGCCGTAGATGCTAAATATCCTGATGCACTTAACGACATGGGGTGCAATTATGCAAATGGGGACATGGTTGAGAAAAATATAGAGAAAGCAAAAGAATTGTTTCAGGAGGCGATAGATTTGGGATGTATAGAAGCATATAACAATATGGGAAATATGTATTCCTACAAAGGCTATGTCAAGAAGCCCAATTGGGAGGTGGCAGTAGGATACTACCGTCAAGGGGCGGAAAAGAATGATCCTTTGGCTCAGTACAACTATGGATGGTGTCTGAAAAAGGGAAAGGGAGTAAAGAAAGACAAAAAGGCTGCTATCTATTGGTTTTCTCTTGCTGCCGAGAATGGCGATGAAGATGCCGCAAAAGAATTAAAGTAGTTGAGAAGGGAATCAAATTACGCCGTCACACTCAGTTATATCAACTGAGCAGTCATTTCCAGACAGGAATGACATTAATGCCTGATTCTGTTGTTTCTTCGTCATAAGTAATGAGGAAGCAATGCCAGTCTGGGTGTGACTTGCTATATCAGACAACTTGCCTATCTCGTTTTCCATGGGTAATACAAGCCTGCTGTCAACAGTAAAGTCCACATAGTCGATTTGCCTATCAAACATTGCTTGATGAAATCCTTGCTGAAACTCATTGTTGAACTGTAGTTTATAGAAAATGCCTATTTTATAAAGTTTGGTTTACAAAATAGGCATTTCTATAAATCACGGTTAACAAAATGGGATTATTTACCGATAATTTCACTGATTTAACTAAAAGGCCGAAGAGAAGCCCAGATGTTCTGGCAGACGCTCTTGCTTATTATTGCTTGTTGGCCTTCTTGCGCTGGTCGAGAATCATGGGGACAGTACTTGATTCATATACTTTTATTAGCATGGTAACTATAAAGTCACGACTGCTTCGACGGGATTTCAAAGACAAAGCGAGAGCCTTCTGTGTAATCACGGTCAAGCCAGATACGCCCGTGCAAAAGCTTTATGACGGCCTGGCAGATGGTGAGGCCGAGGCCGTTGAGCTTGACGTTATCACCCATTTCTCGGAACGTATCGAACACATGGTCCTTGCGGTCTTCAGGAACGCCACTACCCGTATCAGTGACGCTGGTACGAACCATATCACCATTCTCCGAGCATGACAGGGTGATGACCCCGTGGTCAGTGTGTTGTATGGCATTCATCAGCAGGTGTTTCAACAGGGTTTGCACACCTTCCTGGTTGGTCTGCACCGCATAGTCGTCGGGCAGGTCTGACGCAAAGTTCATTCTGACGCCGGGCTTGCACAGCGCATGCATGGAGTCTACCATGTGGCGGCAGAGATGATTAGGTGACAGCGTATAGTTGATGGGCAGCGACTTCTTGCTCTCGTAGAGCGACAGTTCGGCCAGTTCGTCGATGAGTTTGGTGACGTGTTTCGAGCTGCTCTTGATTCTCTTGCTCAAGTCCTCGCGTTCCTCTGGCTGAAGTTCGTATTCAGAGGAGCCGAGGATTTCGGAGAAGCCTTCTATGGGGTTCATCGGTGCACGCAACTCGTCGGTGATATGGGTGATGAACTCGTTCTTCATGTCGAAAGCCTTCTCTGCCTTCTTGCGGGCCTTGTCAAGCTGTACGTTCTCCTTCTCCAGCCGCTTGATGCGCAGGTGATGCTGCCAGATGATGACAGCGAGTATGATGACGACGGCTCCGATGAGTGTAAAGAGGAACAGGTGCCTCCATTTCGCGTTTTCTTCCTCCAGCAGCGTCTGTTCCAGTTTCATGCGTTCGTTGTTCATCTGAACATAGCAGCTGGCTACAACGTTGCCGTGCGACACCAGTACGATGGAGTCGTTGAGTGCCTTGAACTTCACCATATACTCATAGGCCTTGTCGTTGTCGCCCATGCGGTGATAGATGACAGCCATACGCTCATATCGCTTTTCTGGCTCAAGTTCCTGACAGAGCTTCAAGGCTTCGTCGTAGTTGCCGTTGAGAATCTGGTAGTTTACCTCGACCACAGGCTCTATCGTGCCGATGCCGTCTGTTTTTTTCAGGATCATCATCTCGTTGTAGATGCTGTCGTAGAGCTCCGTGTTGTTCTTGTTGAAGGCGAACTGACTCAGGCGGAACAGCGCCCTGCCCTTATGTATAGGGGCCACATTGGGCTCGTCCAGGATTTGTCGGGCATACTTGAGACCGGCCTTCTGGTCCTTGCGGTGATTAGCTATCTTCATCAGTTCCTGCAGGTCGTCGCCCGCACTTTCGTCCGGAAAGTACTTGTGTCTGAAGTTGACGGCTTCGATGAATTTTTCTTCAGCAGCCTGATAGTCTTGCTTCTGCAGGGCGGTCACTGCCCTGGTGTGCAAGGCGATGTAGTTGCCCCAATAGCTGTTCTGGTCTTCGGCATAGTCAGCTATCTTGTCCGATATCTCGTCAGCCTTGACATAGTTCTGGTGAGTGGCCTCGAACGTCGACTGGTTTCCCCAAGCCGTATAGAAGAGGCGTTCATTGCTCTGTTTCAGGCACTCTGCCTTCAGTTGCTCGGTCACGTCCATGAATCTGTCTCTGTCATTCGTGCTGATGAGTTTCAGCATCTCAGACTGCAATTTGACCATGTGAAGATGATCCCGGG
>AUXO016405749.1_pt1 | contig 12019 bp, 10 predicted proteins | sample 768731 | NCBI WGS metagenome assembly AUXO01 (sample SAMN02715735, study PRJNA202380) | gut metagenome | biome: sheep rumen | host: Ovis aries | place: New Zealand: Palmerston North | reverse complement strand
TCCTTTTCGTAAGCCTCGTGATAAGCCCAATCCAACTTCTTGAATTGATAGGCTTGAGGCGTGGAAACACGTCGTAAAGTTTCACGAGGGATATACTCCTTGGTTGTCGAATCATCCTCTGGGTTAACAATAAAAATCTGTTCGTTATAAGGCAACGAAGTAACTGCATTACCATACTGCTTGGCTTTCTGGATCACATCCGTCAGAACCGTTGCGTCCACCAAAGGGCGAATACCATCGTGGATAATCACGATATCATCATCGCCAGCCTTATCTTCCAGATTGTAAACACCATTACGGATACTCTCCTGACCTGTGTTGCCACCAGAAACTACCCACTTCAGTTTTGTGATGTTAAACTGATGGGCATAAGCCCATAACACTTCATGCCAACCATCTAGACAAACCACCTCGATGACATCCACCATCGGATGACGCTGAAAGCTCTCCAAGGTGTAAATCAGCACAGGTTTATCATACACATTAATAAACTGCTTGGGAATATCCTGTCCCATCCGGTTGCCGGAACCGCCTGCAATAATCAGTGCAATATTCATCGTCAATCATCTAAATTTGCCGCAAAGATACAATATTAATTTGAATTATTGATCATCTGCTCAAATATTTTTATCCATTGAGGCATAATTAGGTCAGCCCGATATCTTTGAGACGAAAGAACGCCATTTTTTGCCATTTTAACACGTAACTCTTCATCCTCAATTAATTGGCATAATCGAAATATAAACACATCAATATTATTATCCTTAATTAGATAGCCATCTAAACCATCATTGATTATATCTGCAGGGCCATAAGGACAATCATAAGCCACAACTGGCAAACCACAACTCATAGCCTCAGGAATAACGAGACCGAAAGGTTCAAACAAGGAGGTTGAGACCAGGATTGAGCTTATCCTATAACATTCAAAGATGTCTTCTGTAGGGGGATGAATCACAATATTCATACCTAACGAACGAGCTTTATTCTCTAATTCCTGCTGTTGTTCACCTTCTCCATAAATATCCAATTGCCAATCAGGATGTTGGAGGTGAATTTTTTCCCAGATATGAATCATTTCCATAGGCCGTTTCTGATAGTCAAAACGCCCTACAAATATCACCTTCTTGTTTTCAAGTGTGGAGACTGCACCATCATTCATATGAACCATATTCGGAATAACAACCACATGAGAATGTAACTTACGCCATTCTGCGGCATCTCCCTCTGTCAATGCTACTAAAACATCTGCTTTTGAAAGAGCTTTCTGATAATGAAAACGATACCATTTATTTCTAAGCCAATTATGACCATTCTCAATAGTGCGAAGACATATAGAATGCGATTCCACAACCAAAGGTATAGAGCCTTTCAACTTGCCCAACGAATTTATATGGTCTGCCGTTGTACATATGATAATATCGGGTCGTATCTGGCGGACACGTTCAGTCAAACGTTTCTCATATAGTCTTTTCAACTTTCTTGCCACCCATAGCCTTTGGAGAAATGAGTATTGGTATTGTTGATGAAAACGGATATTCAGATCCTCGAAATGTACATTATCTTCCAAATGATATGGGATAGGATGATTTCCTTGATCTGATGTCAACATGTAGACATCATAGCCATATACCTTGGAGAGATAATTCATCTTTTCGACCAAGATACGCTCGATTCCTCCCCAAACTGCCAATGAGCGGAAGACATAAAGAATCCTCATATCAAATCATCTTTTAATCAGATTATCGTCCGAATCCTCATAGTGGTTCGTCGAGTGGAAGATTCTTGTGATACCCTTGCCTTGTATTATTACATGATCAACAAAGCTCTGCCATATTGACCGCTGGCCAATGGTACCATAGCCCGTCACTGGTCTGGCCTTTCTATTATACAAGAAAGCAATCTTTCCAAATCGTTTTAAAGAGAGAGCAAGTGAGCCATCTTCACCACGTCGTATATCTGTTCTAATCTGAACCTGTCGAGCATAGTCAACCTTAAACGCAAAGACCATGCCCCTCACACTCAATTCTGGTCGTTTAAAATGTTGAGCATACAGAAAAATATCACGTGCTAATTCATAACACTTTAATCCAAAAGAGGAATGGTTCTCATCTGGGAAAAAACTCCAAAGAGAGCTAACACAAGACACATCTTGTTTTTTTAACTTATCCATCATTAAATCCACATATCCTGAAGGATATAGTGTATCGGCATCAATACAAAAGTAATATTTACCACGGGCATGGTCTAGGCCACACTTTCTAGCAAATCCAGGGCTTTGTTTAGATTCATTATAGTATTGCACACCGAGTGTCTTAAACACTTCTTCTGTTCCATCCTTTGAATTGTTATTAACACCGATAATCTCCAAGGGATAGATGGACTGCATTTCGCTTAAAGACCAGAGACATGATGCCAGCCTACACTCTTCATTATAAGCAATCACAACAATACTAACAAGAGGATCGATACTCTGCAATCCAGACAATTGAGCACGAATTCTTTCTTTGACATCTTGAGATGTCTCACTGAATGGTTTCCCATAAACAGTCATATATTTATCATACCATGCCATAATGAATATTCTTTTATTTTGCTACAAAGATATAAAATAAAAGTAAAATAAGAAAATTTATCCATTACAATTTGTTATATTCGGCAAATATTTATATATTTGCAACGAAATTACTATATATGGACCTAAGTATTATCGTTTCCGTCTATAACGTTGAGGAGTATATTCGCCCCTGTATAGAAAGCATCTTCCTACAAGAACTCAATGAGGAATGCTTTGAAGTTATCATTGTGAATGATGGCACAGAAGACCGCAGCATAGAGGTTATCCAAGACATCATTGAACAGCACAAAAATGTCACCGTACTCAATCAAAAGAATCAAGGTTTATCTCTTGCTCGCAACAATGGTATTGCTGCTGCAAAAGGGGAATATATTCTGATGCCAGATGGCGATGACTTATTAGTGGTGGACAGTCTCAAGCCTCTATTAGAGAAAGCTATTGAAACAGAAGATGACATGATAATAGCTGATTTTGCAAAAATGGATGACGAGGAAATCCTGGGCCTAAACAATTCCCCTCTTAAACAACCTCCTTTTAACATTTACGAAAAAACAGGAAAAGATTTTCTTCTGGAGGATATGATTCCGATAGAGTGTTATGTTTGGCGGATACTATTCAGACGAGATTTTCTTATTGAGAACAACATTAATTTCTATCCAGGAATATTCTTCCAAGACATCCCATTCACACATGAATGTTATCTTAAAGCTAATAAATGCCTAAAAGTTTCTACTTTACTAAACATATATAGAAGAGGCCATAGTAACGCAGCAACATCGCCTTTATCTTTTTCAACAAAGAAAGCAAAGGATTTATGTATTGCAATAATAAAGACTTGGGGACTTATCCGATCGATTAATAATTCTCCAGGAACAATAAAGAAGATTAAAAGTAATATCTATATACTATATACAAATCTATGTTTCAGAATCCTTCACTTCTTAGATAACCGTGAAGATGCTATAGAGATTCTTGAATTTCTTAACAAACAGGCACCAGACTTAAGATTTTCCAACAGTATTTCTCAAAGAATTGGCGATTACCTTCGTCGCAAAATGCCACGTATATATTTAATCTTCTTAAACATTAAATGGAGTTTTCCATCTCACTAGTTTCTATTAATAAAACAATTATAATTCTTATCTTTGCTGAGTAATAGTAAACAAAAGAAATATGCTAGAATCATCCAGACAAATTAAAATTGATTTTGTTGTCCTTTGGGTAGATTGTAATGACCCAAAATGGATAAAAACCTACAATTATTATAGGCCTGAAAAACCTATAGAAGATCAAGCAAAGTTTCGTAACTGGAATATATTTCGTTATTGGTTTAGAGCAGTAGAAAGGTATGCCTCTTGGGTCAACAAGGTATACTTGATTACTAATGGTAAATTTCCAGACTGGATTAATCCAGATTGTGAAAAATTGGTCCTAGTAAAGCATTCTGACTTTATTCCACATAAGTATTTACCAACTTTTAATTCAAAAACTATAGAATTAAATATTGGCAGGATTAAAGATTTATCCGAACATTTTGTATACTTCAACGACGATATGTTTATCAATGCTCCAGTCTCAGCTAATTACTACTTCAAAGATGGTTTGCCCTGTGATTACAATTTCGAATCGATTTACAGAAATCCCACCTACTCAAAAGAAAACAAATTTGGTATAGATCTTGACATATTCTGTGACATCGCTGTACTTAACAGGCATTTCGATAGGCGTAACGTTATACGTCAAAACTGGAGGAAATGGTATGGTAAACATTTGTGGGGGAAACCCCTCCTGTTCTCACTATTATTATTAAATAGATCAAAGTTTGAGAACTTCACCCTCTTTCATCATGAACAACCCATGCTAAAATCAATCTTTCAGGAAATATGGGAGAAAGAAGGACTTATTCTTGACGAGAGTTGCAGCAGATTTAGAAGTGATGCAAGTCTTAATCAATATATTATTCGCTATTGGCAATTTGCCTCGAATAGATTCCATCCTGTAAAGAAAAAAGGACTAGCATACCACCATTATAATAATGAAATTGTAGATGACCTCATTAGAAATATTAATGAAGAAGTTTGTCCTTCAATCTGTATTAACGATTCTCCCTTTCTGAATAAAGAAGACTTTATTAATATATCAGCCAGAATCCGTAATGCATTGGAAGAGAAATTCCCTCATTTATCAATGTTCGAAAATAAGAAATAATCATCCATGTATAAGCACCATTATATGATTGATTTAAGCATTATAGTACCAGTATATAACGTTGAGAAATACGTTAGAACGTGTATTGAGAGTATATATCGTCAGGGATTAGATGAAAATAAGTTTGAACTTATTTTAGTAAATGACGGAACGGAAGACCATAGTATGGAGGTTATTTCTGATATAATTAAGCAACATAGTAATGTCATAGTTATTAACCAAACAAATCAAGGCCAATCTGTTGCTCGAAATAAGGGACTTGCCATAGCTAAAGGGGAATACATCCTCATGATAGATTCTGACGATTTACTAATTGACAATAGTGTCAACATTTTACTTGAGAAAGCATTAGAGACAAAAGCAGAAATAGTGACAGCAGATTATTTTCAAATGAATAATGAAGATATAGAGGCGTTCTTTTCAGTCACTAATCAATACAAAATTGAGAAACTCATTATTGAAGAACTTACAGGTGAAGACTTCTTAAAGGAAGAATATTGTCGAAATATCTGGAGAAATCTATATAGGAACGATTTCTTGCAAACCAAGAAAATTTCCTTTATTCCTGGTATTACAGCTCAAGACGTGCCTTTTGCCAACGAATGTTATTTGAAAGCAAAGAAATGCATTAAAGCTCATTGGCCACTTCTCATATATAGATGGGGCAATCCGTCTCAAACGACAATGGCTTTTTCATTCAAAAAGGCTCAAGACCTTTGTATTGTTATACAAAAAATTTGGGGGTTTACAAGAATTAGTAGCCTCTCAACAGTTGCCAGAAGAAAGCAAATTGATATAACCTATGCATATTTCTATCGTTTAATAAGTGCCACAACTTTTGGACATATTAAAGAATTATCAACCCAATTCAGGGTTATTGATTATATGAAACAATTAGAACCAGATCTTAATTTTCAGAATGGTACAAGGCAACAGATTTGGACATTTATGTATCAGAACATGCCCCACACATTAATTGGCGTCTACCATTTCTTTTACAAAGCGTACAATCTTATAAAAACCCATTAATTTCGTAGACTCTCAAAAAGATCTATCCATTGTTTCATGACAACATCACGATTATAACGTTGAACGTTTAATCGTGCCTTAACTCCCATGTTTTTACGAAGCTGGGGGCTCTCTATTAACTGGCAGACACGTAGTGCAGCTGCATCAGTATTCAAATATTCCACTAAGAAGCCATCTTCACCATCTCTGATGATGTCTGCTGGCCCCCATGGGCAGTCAAATGAAACAATAGGCAATCCACAGGCTAATGCTTCTATCAGAACCATGGGCAATCCTTCAAATCTAGATGTTAGTAGGAACAAACTGTTCTCCAAATATTTTTCCATAATCATTGAAGTTGGCTGATGGAGGATGACAGCACGCTCCAATTTTGCCTCCTTTATCATTTGCAAAAGCATCTGTTTCTGTTCACCATCACCATACATATGAAGCAACCAGTCTGGATGTTTCTGATGAACCTTCGTCCAGGTGTCAACAAGATACTCCAGACCTTTCTGTTCATTAAATCTCCCAACATAAATGACTTGCTTGTTCTCACAAGAACTGCCATGAGGCGGATAGAACGGCAATGAATTGGGGATTACCACTGTTTTTGTCAAACCTTCCCAACTATCTGCATCGTGCTGAGTTAACAAGACCAAAGCTGCAAGTTTCTTCACCTTATGGTCTATCTTTTTGCGCCAATAATTTGCAATCATGCGATAGATAAAGCCACGCTGTTCCATAAGATGTAGGTTGCGGACATAATCCTTAGCGATATGCGACTCTCCCACTTTTGCACTACCATCATTTATTTCCGTTATAAAATCAATTTCCCGCCCTAATGTGGTAATGACAATGTCAGCACGCTCTGCATGCAACAAGTCTGTTAGTATCTTCCGATACCGGTGCATTAATTTCATATAAACGAAAGCTCTAATTAATAGATTATGATTATATTGTTTTAAGAAATTTATATTAAGATCTATCAACTTGACTTTGTTTGAAACATTGTAATATGGTGGCACATTTCCATGATAAGAGACTACTATCATAACATCATGTCCATGTTCTGCCAAATAATTAGCCTTTTCAATGATTATCCTATCATATCCACCTGTCAGATTCACACATTCCACAACATATATTATCTTCATAGCAACACATTTTATAAAATACTCATTTATTATCTATCAATAAAACAGCATCAATTACTCGTTTCATCTGAATTTTCCAAGTCAGGTGTTCAACAGTCTTGCGAATTAGCTCAGGATTCAATGAAAAATGATCCATAAAGTCAATAATCTGCTGAATGTTAATAGGTGATTCATCGGCAGAAGCCTTCAATACATAAGATTGATGTTCAAAATCTGAATCCTCTTCACTGTACATAAAAGGTATGCCACGAGTGGCGTACTCACGATTTTTCAGTGTTTTAATAACAGTAATGCCTGTTCGATGACGGCCAAGTGAGCCTATAGCGAACTGACATTGGTCAAATATATCGTCAAGAGCTTTTCCAAATAACTGACCATGGAAAATCACCTTATCATGTAGCTGGTATTTTTCAATAATAGGCGCAAAGCAATCTGACATCTGACTTGGATGCACTCCACCCACGACATGAAAACGCACATCTCTTAATTCGTTTTTATTACCGTTTGCTCTTGCGTAATATTCTCCAAGGCCAGTCATTACACGGTCAAAACCATGCCAATGATGTACCTCGGCAACACCGATAAGATTAAGCATGCCATGATCAACAATTATCGATTTATGTATTGGAATACTATCAAAGTCTACCCCATTACTAATCCGAATAGTACGCTGACTAAATATTTTCTCGGCATCAGTAAAAGTAACGATAGCAGTCATTTCTCTTGCCAACCTATTACGAAATAATTGGTCAACTTTCAAACCTAATCTCTCTTTTTTCGAGAAAGATGTAAATTCTTGATCATATGGATATGTTGGAACCTCCGTAACAGCCTTAATACCAGATAATCTGAGTCTCCTGAAAAAACAGATGAGCCATGGGGTTGCATTCATAAAACTACGAGCATAGACAAACTCTATCTTTTCACAAATACAATAATCAAAAATGCATTTATAATCTATACGTTGACGAAGAGCGGCTATACGCCCTGTTCCATAATCCTTCAGAATATTGCCATCGACATAACGACATCTATGTCCATTCTCTGCAAAGCCATAGTAACATAGACGTACGTCATGTCCATTCTCACGCAATCCCTTTACCTGATAATGGATCTTCTTAGAGATTCCACTATGATCAGAAAAACCATGATAAACCAAGAATAATATGCGCATATCTTAAATTACCTTTTTAAACATTCCAAACAATCTAACGACAAAAATAGCAAGAGCGGAAGGTAAATGACTCAATATACAAAAAAACAGATTCTGAACAAGTTTGTGTCGGAATCGTAAAATAGTCATAACCTCCAAAGGATGAGATAGAATACTTCTCAACTCCGGATATGATATCACCGGTTTAATGCGCTTATAATACTTTAATATATAGCAAACAATATAGAAACTATTCATCTCAAGATTATAGCAGTAATATGGGAGATATGATTTATTACTCATCTCTTTGCTTTTGCGTTTGAGATAATCCAATACAGAAACATTCTCAAATATCTCCGTCTTCTTCAATTGTTCTCTGTCTTGATAATGAGAGAGAGAACCTGGCCGGCACAAATAATGATAGGTGATTTTTGAAAGAAGAACAGCACGTCTAACTTTCGTAACCATCTCATAGTTAAATGCAAGATCTTCCCAAAAAACAGCATCAATAAAACGTAATTGATTAGAGCGTATAAAATCCTTATTCATCAAACAATTACATATGGAGATCTGGAAAGTGCTATAGTTTTTAAATGCATAAAGTGCCATTTCATCATCACTTAGAAGACATGTATCTGGTAATACATATGGTTGAGCAGGGGTGTTGTTTACCAAATCTATTCTATCTAAAGAACCAAATGCTACATCAGCCTGATTCTCATTTATCTTTTCGTATAAACATTGAATGGCATCAGGTTCTATCAAATCATCTGAGTCCAAAAAATAAAGATAACGTCCCTTAGCCTCATCCAAAATCCGATTACGTGTTACACCTACTCCACAATTACGGTAATTATAAAGAATGCGTATATCACTGCCTCGTGGATGTTCTAACCGTAACCGTTCAACAATATCAATTGAGCCGTCAGAACTACCATCATCAATGATGAGATACTCTATACTCGGAAATGTCTGAGCAAGGGCGGACTGCATTGTTTTATCAATGTAGCCAACAGCCCTATAGACAGGGATTCCTATGGTTATCTCGTATTGCATATAGATATTTCCTCAAACAACTCTTTCCATTGCTTAGCAATATGCTCAATGCTAAATCTCCGAACATTCTTTACAGCCTTCGCCGACATATTTTTTCTTGTATTATCATCTTGCATAAGCATAATCAGAAATTCGGCTAGCAGATTAACATTTCCATTGTCGACCAATATTCCGTCTTCTTTATCTGAAATAATGGAACGAGGTCCCCATGGACAATCAAATGAAACGACGGGCAGGCCACATGACATTGCTTCGACAATGGATAAGCCAAAGCCTTCAAAACGTGAACTACATACGGCTAATGAACTATTAACATATTCTGTCTGAATATCAGAAGTGCGCCCTTTCAAAATGCAACGGTTACGATCCAAAGATAAAGCATCTATCATCTGTTCATATACAGTCCTATCACCATCTCCAAAAACAACTAGCTGCCAATCTGGACAGGTATTCTGAACCTTTGCCCATGCACGAAACAAATTGTCATATCCCTTTTCATGACAATACCGACCAACCGCTATCACACGCTTGCTTTCTTGGGAGCTAACGATTAAAGATGAAAAAGGAAGAGGGTTAGGGATGGCGATAACGTTATTTAATTCAACCCATGAAGCCTTATCCTGTTCCGTTAAGACTACCAATCGGTTCAGTTGCTTCAACTTGTCCAACAAATTATTCATCCATAATTTAGAAAACAATAACTTAACGACATTTGATTGCGTTTTATCAAAATTACGGTAGTTTGCTCTATTTATATGCAACTCTCCGACTTTTTTACTACCGTCCTTAATGTCATTTACAAAATTGATTTCTCTACGTAACAAACTAACGGTAATATCAGGACGAAGACGGAATAGTTCCTTCTTTAACAACTTCTTAAATCGATGCTGCTTCTTTAAATATACAAATACCTTTTTTACGAATGAGCATGACCAAAGTTTCTCAAAGCCGATATCCAAATTAACGACCTTAATCTTATCTGACAGGGGATAGAATAACGGTTTGTCGGAGCCCTCCGTCAAAATGATGGTAATATCGTAACCATAATGCTCTGCAAAATAATTGGCTTTAAGAGTCAATACACGTTCTACACCTCCAGCCATATATAATGCAGGTGTACAATACACTATCTTCAGAGGTCTTTCACTCATAATGACTTTTGTTTGTGCAAAAATACAAAGAATATTTGGAATAATCAATTATTTTCTGTATTTTTGCACAAAGAATATAAAAATGAAGAAAATCTGCTTCATAGTTGATAGTATCTTCACCATTGGAGGTGTACAAAGGGTGACGGCGGTGATTGCCAAGGAATTGGCAAAAGAGTACGACGTGACGATTGTAACTTTTGACAAGGTGGAGCGGAAGGATACAACTATGTATGGACTGAATGAAGCGAATATTCATTATCAGTTCATAACTTATCCGACCATCAGTCCATTGAAGAAAAAAGTCTGCAAGGTCTTCAGTGGTATCTATCTGAAACTCCAGTTGCAAAGCAAATGGAGTTCAAATCTCTATGCCAGAAGTTCATACCCTTCGGAATTGAGAAATGCCTTGATAACGGAACTGAAACGGGGGGATTTTGACATCATCGTTGGTGTTCATGCGCCATTGGCCGCCAGATTAGCCACTCTTAGGAAGGACTTGCCAAAGGCTAAACTCATCGGATGGCTACATAATTCATTCGAGGCGCTTTTTGGGGAAAACTCACATTATTATATTGGTGCCAAGAGGAAACGTCACTATATTTATCAATTCAGGAAGTTGGATGATGTCGTGCTTTTGTGTCTACATGATGCAGCCTGTTATTATCAATATGACAGGCAATTCCATCCGACGGTGATATATAATCCATTAACTTTAAAACCAGGAGAGATCTCCAAGGGAGTGACTAAACGATTTCTGGCTGTTGGAAGGTTTTCTCGAAAGCATAAAGGTTTTGATTTGCTTATCAAAGCCTTTAATCTGTATTCTCGAAACAACAAGGATTGGGCGTTGGATATTGTTGGTGAAGGTCCTGAAGAGAAAATGTATAGAGATCTTATTAAAGAATATCAACTTGAGGATAGAATTATCGTTCATCCATTCACTAATCATATACAGGACTATTATTCAAAAGCACAAGTATTCGTTTTGAGTTCCAGATGGGAGGGTTTTGGTCTTGTACTAGTAGAAGCAATGGCTCACGGGCTGCCAATTATTTCTTCTGATTTACCTACAAGTCAAGAAATTCTAGATGATTTCGGCATCTTCTTTAAGAACGGGGACATCGATGATTTGGCACAACGGTTAGAAGACGCTACACATATAGACTGGCAGGAAAAATCGCAGGAGGCATTGAAAATTGCCCAACGATTTGACTTACATCTTATCGTTGAGCAATGGAAACAACTCCTTGAGTCGTAATTCTATTCAAACAGTCCCATGACTTTTTCAACAATCGGGGCCATGTCGTAATACTTATATTCAGCAAGGTGACCTCCAAGGATGAGGTTGGGCTCTTGGTCGGCAAGAGCACGGTATTGTTGATAAAGCGACATATTTTTCTCATCATTGACACTATAGTAAGGTTCCATTCCTTCTTTCCATTCCGTAGAGTATTCACGGGAAATAACCGTTTTGGGACACTTATAGACATCATCACCAAACATCTCAAAGTGTTTATGCTCGATAATGCGGGTATAGGGGACTTCAGCATCAGTGAAGTTCATGACAGCATTACCCTGATAGTTGGGTATATCGAGGATTTCTTCCTCGAAACGGACGGTACGGTATTCAAGTTTACCTAACTTATAATCGAAATACTCATCCAACTTACCAGTATAAAGTATCTTATCTGCGATAGACTCCCAATGC